>LNFM01005222.1_pt1 | contig 22784 bp, 16 predicted proteins | sample 596031 | NCBI WGS metagenome assembly LNFM01 (sample SAMN04254537, study PRJNA301005) | activated carbon metagenome | isolation source: dual media filters at the Ann Arbor, Michigan drinking water treatment plant | place: USA: Ann Arbor | reverse complement strand
TTTCCCGACATTGCGCGACGCGTCACGGTCTCAACACGCGTCGGCCAGCGCCGCTGGTCGCTCGACACCGACAACGGGAGCCGCATCCACCTCCCGGCGGACGGCGAAACGGCGGCGCTCGCCCGTCTCATACGGATTGCGACAACGACCGGCGCACTGATGCAGACGGCGGCAACCATCGATCTGCGGATCGACGAGCGGATCACGGTCGCGCCGCGCCGCGCCGATGCGACCTCGTCGGTGGCGCCGGATCCGGTGATGCCGCACAAATCAGCTTCGGCTTTGTAGGGGGCGTACATGAGCACCAACGACCGCACTGTGGCCAATCGACCGCCCCCGCTCCCTCGGCGCGCGCCGGTCATCGCTGCCTTGGACGTCGGCACCAGCAAGGTCGTGTGCCTGATCGCGACCGGCGACGACCGCGGACGCACGCGGCTTCTGGGGATCGGCCATCAGCGCAGCCGAGGCATCAAGGCCGGCATGGTGATCGATCCGGACGCCGCCGAGCAGTCGGTGAGGGCCGCGGTCGGACAGGCCGAGCGGATGGCTGGCGTCACGATGGAGCAAATTAGTCTCGCCGTTTCGTGCGGACGGCTGAAGTCGCAGCGGTTCGTCGCGCGGGCTCGGACCGAAACCGGGTTTGCTGGCGATGTCGACGTCGCGCGGGTGCTCGAAGGCGGCGAGTCCTATGCAACGCGCGGCGGGCGCACGCTCGTTCAGTTCCACACCGAGGCCTGGCATCTCGACGGCGCCGAGGGCGTCGCCGATCCGCGCGGCATGGCGGGGAACGATCTCACCGCCGATCTGGTGGCCGTGACCGCCGACGACGGGCCCCTGCAGAACGTGCTCGCCGTCGTCGAGCGGTGCTACCTGGAGCCGCATCAGCTTGCTGCCACACCATTCGCGAGTGCGATGGCGGTCACCACGGCGGACGAGCGCAATCTCGGCGTCCTGGTCATCGATATCGGTGCTGGAATCACGTCGATGGCGGCGTTTCTGGGGGGCGAACTGGTCCTCGCCGAGGTCATTCCGGTCGGCGCGCACCTCATCACTTTCGATATCGCCCGCCGCCTGGTGACCCCGGTGACGGAAGCCGAGCGAATCAAAACGCTTTATGGCACACTGCTGCCGGCGCTCTCGAACGAGCACGAGACGCTTTCGTACTCTGTCACTGGCGGGGAAGAGGGAGCGACGGGCCGTGTATCGAGGGCCGAGCTGCGTGCGGTGATCCAGCCGCGGGTCGCCGGAATTGCGGCGCTGGTCAGGGAGCGGCTCGAAGCGGCGAGGCTCGATCGCGCCGCACTTGAGAGGATTGTGCTGACCGGGGGCGGCGCACAGCTCGAGGGTATCGACGGGTATTGGGCCGAGGCTCGGGGGGCAACGGTTCGAATTGGCAAGCCCGGCGCGATCGAAGGTGTGTCCCCCGACATGCTGGGCCCGGCGTTCGCGACTGTGAGTGGGCTCGTTGGCGATGCGCTGCAGCAGCATTTCGCAGCGCACGCAGGAGGCACTCGGGGGTGGCGTGGCAGCGGTTACGTGAGCTGGATCGGCAACTGGCTGAGCCGCGCGAAGGCCTGAGGTGAGCGGTCAGTGAGTAGTCGCCGCGGGCGTGCACGAAAGAAGCGGTGAAGAACCACTTCCGAGCAGCCGGCGGGATGAAGAAGGCGACGATCACGAGGCATCGATGAGCATTACTCCGCAACTGCCGACACTCAGCGATCTGCGCCCGATCATCAAGGTCGTCGGCGTCGGCGGCGCGGGCGGCAACGCGATCAACAACATGATCGCCTCGGGCCTCAAGGACGTCGACTATATCGTCGCGAACACCGACGCCCAGGCTCTCGCCTCGTCGGGCGCGGAGCTGCGCATCCAGCTCGGAGTCAATCTCACGCAGGGCCTCGGTGCCGGCTCGCGGCCGGAGATCGGCATTGCGGCAGCGGAAGAAGCGAAGGACGAGATCACGTCGGCGCTAAAGGGCGCACATATGGCCTTCATCGCCGCCGGCATGGGCGGCGGCACGGGTACCGGTGGCGCAGCAGTCATTGCGCGCGCCGCGCGCGATATGGGTCTGCTGACCGTCGGCATTGTTACAAAACCCTTTCATTTCGAGGGTGCGCGGCGGATGCGCGTCGCCGAGGCCGGCATCGCCGAGCTGAAAAGTTCGGTCGACACACTCATCGTCATTCCGAATCAGAATCTCTTTCGAATCGCCAACGAACGCACGACGTTCGCCGAGGCGTTCGTGCTCGCCGACAAGGTTCTGCACGCGGGTGTCGCGTGCATCGTCGACCTCATCATGAAGGACGGCCTGATCAATCTCGACTTTGCCGACGTGCAGGTCATCATGCGTGGCATGGGCACGGCGATGATGGGTACGGGCGAGGCGACCGGCGAAGAGCGTGCGCGCAAAGCCGCTGAGATGGCGCTCGCCAATCCGCTGATCGATGATCTCTCGCTGAGCGGCGCCAAGGGTGTGCTGCTCTCGATCATTGGGGGCCCGGACATGACGCTGTTCGAGGTCGACGAGGCCGCGACTCGTGTCCGCGAGGAGGTCGATGCCGACGCCAACATCATCGTTGGTGCGTCGTTCGATGAGGCCATGGCCCAAACGATTCGAATCGCGATCGTTGCGTCCGGCATGGTGCCGAAGGGGGCCGCGCAAGCGCCGCACGCGCAGCCCGCGGCCGCTGCTCCCGCGCAGTCGATGCGCGCGGCCGATCCGCTCACGCGTGCGACGTCTGCGCCTGTCGATGCTGGGAATGGTCGCCTATTCAACCCGGAAGATCTCAATCCACGCATGTCCCACCGCGACGATCCGCGCTCGGTGGCTTCCTCCGCGCCGCGGGAGTTGTGGCGCGCGCCCGGCGGAGTCGTCATCGAGGAAAGCACGCCTGCATCGCAGGTTTCGTCTGCAACTTCTCACCCTGCCGGAACTGCCGATCGCGGTCAGTCCGGGGCACCGCCACCGCTTCGCCACGATGGCGGGGGAGAGCACCGGGGCGAGCATCGACGGGTCCCTTCGGTCGACGAATTTCCGCCGGTCGCGCAGCGTGAATATGCGGCGAAGTCGTCCATCTATTCTGGCAACGCGTCGCGCCTACAACCGTTGCCTCCGCCGGCGCCGAGTGATGAACCCGAGCGGCGGGGCGGATTGCTGCAACGCTTGGTCGGCGGACGCAAGGGTGGCCGCGGCTGACCGACGAGCGCGATCCGCGGCGCCGTGACTGAGGTTGGCGCGAATCACAAAACCGACACACTCAAGACACCAAGCTGTTCCTTGCTCTGTGTTTGTGGATAAGTCCCGCTAGCGGCTTCTTTCGGCGGAATAAAATAGTTGTATTTCAATGCATTGATATGTGAGGCGTCTCGGCAACATTCTGTAAGAAAGCGTGACTTGTTATCGTTGTGGTCACCACGTTATCGTCGCGATTGAGATGGGGTCCAGAACACTTGCACTGGGTGAAATAACAAACCCAACACTGTCGGTGGCGTAGGCAAGAGACTGGATACGATCTTGGGGGGCTTTCACTTTGCAGCTAGCTGTGGAGCGAAAGCCGAAAGGGGATCGAGGGACGGCGCTACATGTCTAAGCGATTCATTGGTGCACGCCAGACAACGGTTGCGCGCGAAATCGAAGTGTCCGGCACGGGGGTGCACAGCGGGGCTCCGGTTTCAATAATCATCCATCCGGCACCTGCCGATACGGGCATCTGTTTCATCGTATCGAAACGTGGTCGGATTATCTCGCAGATCGAAGCCGATGTGCGAGCGGTGCGCAACCTGACTCTATGCACGGTTATCGGTGACGATCGGGGTGTCACCGTCGGAACGGTCGAGCATCTGCTGTCGGCCCTTCGCGGTTTGTGTGTCGACAACTGCTTTATCGAGATCGACAACAAAGAAGTGCCGATCATGGACGGAAGCGCCGCTGCTTTCGTCGATGCGATCGATGAAGTCGGGGTTCGCGAGCTCGCGACGCCGCGAAAATTCATCAAGGTGCTGAAGCCGATTCGCGTACAGGAGGGGGATTCCTGGGGTGAGCTGGTGCCGCATACGAGCTTCCATCTCGATGTGGAGATCAATTTCGACAGCCCCGTCATCGGACGCCAGCGCCTCGCGCTCGATCTCAGTCCGGGGGCCTTCCGGCAGGAACTGTGCCGGGCCCGTACCTTCGGTTTCATGCGCGACGTCGAGATGCTGTGGAAATCGGGCCTTGCGCTCGGTGCCTCTCTCGAGAACACGGTCGCGATCGGCGAAGACCGCATCATGAACCCCGAGGGCCTGCGCTATCCGCAGGAATTCGTCCGCCACAAGATGCTCGACGCGGTTGGCGATCTCGCTTTGGCCGGGGCTCCGCTGCTCGCCTCATATCGCTCGGTCCGTGGTGGCCATCGTCTCAATGCAACGGTTCTGAAGGCGATGTTCGCGGACGCCGATGCCTGGACGATCGTGCACGCGCCGAAGGTTCGCGATACGCCGCACGCAACGGGCTACGAAGCGTCGGTCGGCATGTCGGCGGTGCACTTCGCCGCCAATCGCAACTGAAGCGTCGTTTTACGACAACGCGCGGGCGGGCCACAGAAAAAGCCCGCCGCTCCGCCGCATCAGCGCCATATCAGTGGACGATGCTACCGCGGCGCTCGGTGCCGATGGTTGGGCAGCCACTCTCGTGGTAGTGGTTGAGTCGGGACAACCGGCGCGATTTCCAAGCTGCTGGCAAAGGTTGCCGGACGGCGATGTTTTTGGGGCGGGGACGTTCGGATCGTATCGCTGTGTGATGCGGCCGACACCGTGGGGACGACGGAATGCATAGGCCGAACATCGCCGAGCCCAAAACTATCGTGCAGGGGGTAGGCCGAAGCGCTGGCGCCCTTGTGCTACTGGCGGCTCTTGGTCTCGCCGGTTGCTCGTCATCGAACAAGGACGCACTCAAGGCGCTCAACCCCGACCCACCGGGTGTGATGTACAGCGAGGCCGACGCGCTGCTGGCAAACGGGCGCAACGAGGCCGCTGCCAAAAAATTCGAGGATCTGGATCGGCATCACCCGTACGCCCAGGAAGCGCGTCGAGCGATGGTGATGGCGGCTTACGCCTATTACAAATCCGGCAAGTTCCCGGAGGCCGTCGCGGCGGCGCAGCGCTACGCCGTCATGCATCCCGGCACCAAAGACGCCGCGCTCGCTCATCACATCATCGCTTCATCGCATTTCGACGAGATCAAGGATCCGTCTCGCGACCAGAGCGCCGCCCGGAAGGCCATCGCCGAGCTCAAGACGCTCGTGACGCGCTATCCGGAAAGCCCGTATGCGCGGCAGGCTGAGAACCGCATCCGTATCGGCGAGGATGCGATCGCCGCCGCCGAAATGAATGTCGGGCGGTACTATCTAAAGCGTGCGAATTACGTGGCCGCGATCAACCGTTTCAAGACCGTCGTTGCCGAATACCAGACGACGGCACAAGTCGAGGAAGCGCTGATGCGGCTTTCCGAGACGTATTTGGCGCTGGGCGTGCAGAACGAGGCGCAGGCCACGGCCGCGGTGCTCGGGCATAATTTCCCGCAATCGCGCTGGTACCAGGACGCCCATGCCTTGCTCCAGAAGCACGGCCTGAAGCCGGAGGCTTCGCAGGGAAGCTGGGTGAGCCAGCAGTGGCGTCAGGTGACCGTCAAGCCGGTCGGTCAGCCTGCCAAGCCGGTTGACATTGCGCCGCCGCGCGAGCCGCCGCCCGCCGCCAGGCCGCCCGCCAAGGACGTGCCGATGGTCCGCCGCACGCCGCCAAACGAAGTGCCAACGGGCAGCATTTCCCGGCCGATGGGCGCCGGGCTTAACTAGCGGCAATCCTTCCGTATCCCAGCCCACCCAGCCACTGACAGGCTGGGGGTGGCCATCGCGCAGCGCTTAGGGCAATTTGCCCGCCATGGCCAAGAAATCCACCGCAACCGCATCGCCCGACAAGCTGACGCGCCGTCAGGCCGCGGCCGAGCATAAGAAGCTCGCCGATCAAATTGCGCATCACGACAGCCGATACTATCAGCACGACGACCCGGAAATTTCTGACGCCGCCTACGATGCGTTGCGCGCTCGCCTCAACGCAATCGAGGAGGCGTTCCCCGATCTCACTGTCGCTGACGGCCCCTCACAGCGCGTTGGCGCCGCCCCGGTCGAGACGTTCGGCAAGATCCGTCATGATGTGGCAATGCTCTCGCTCGGCAACGCCTTCTCTGGCGACGAAGTTGCGGAATTCGTCGATCGCGTCCGCAGATTTCTCGCCCTGACCGCCGCCGACCCCCTGGTCGTCACCGCCGAGCCAAAAATCGACGGACTCTCGATCTCGATCCGCTACGAGGCGGGCCAGCTTGTGCGCGCGGCGACGCGCGGCGATGGTGTCGAGGGCGAGGATGTCACCGCCAACGTCCGCACCATCAAGTGCATCCCGCACGAGTTGAAAGGCCGCGACGTCCCCGCGACGATCGACGTGCGCGGCGAGATCTACCTTGGCGCCGAAGATTTTCGCAGCCTCAACGCGGCACAGGCCGAAGCCGGCGGCAAAGTGTTCGCCAACCCACGCAATGCCGCAGCCGGCTCGCTGCGCCAGCTCGATTCATCCGTCACCGCCAAGCGCCCGTTGCGCTTCTTTGCCTACACGTGGGGCGCGATCTCGTCCCTACCGGCTGACACTCAGTTCGACGTCGTAAAGGCGTTTGCGAGGTGGGGGTTGCCCGTCAATCCGCGCATGGAGCGCTGTGCGACCGTGGACGAGCTGCTCGCGTTTTACGATGCGATCAACGCTGACCGTGCCAGCCTCGGCTACGACATCGACGGCGTGGTCTACAAGGTCGACCGTCTCGACTATCAGGAGCGGCTCGGCTTCGTTTCGCGCAGCCCGCGTTGGGCGTTGGCGCACAAGTTCGCCGCCGAGCAGGCGACGACCGTGCTCGAAGCAATTGATATCCAGGTTGGCCGCACCGGCGCGTTGACGCCGGTCGCCAAGCTGCATCCCGTCACGGTCGGTGGCGTCGTCGTCGCGAATGCAACGCTGCACAACGAGGACGAAATCAAGCGCAAAGACATCCGCGAGGGTGACACCGTCGTCGTGCAGCGGGCCGGCGACGTGATCCCACAGATTGTCAGCGTCGTTCTGGACAAGCGGCCAGCCGACACGAAGTCGTATGTCTTCCCAACCCACTGTCCTGCTTGCGGCAGCAACGCTACGCGTGACGAGGGCGAGGATGGCGCGGAGGCCGGCGCCGTGCTCCGCTGCACCGGGGGCCTCATCTGTCCGGCGCAGGCTAAGGAGAGGTTGAAGCATTTCGTTTCGCGTCTCGCGTTCGACATCGAAGGTCTCGGCGGCGAACGCATCGAGCTTTTCTACGACGAGGGGCTGATCCGCACGCCCGCCGATATCTTCACGCTGCAGCAGCGCGATGCGGCGAGCGCCGAGCCGCTCGCCGAGCGGAAAGGTTTCGGCGAGAAATCGATCCAGAACCTATTTCGCGCTATCGATGCGCGCCGTCGCATCGGGCTCGAACGCTTTCTGTTCGCGCTCGGCATCCGCCATGTCGGCGAGACGACAGCTCGCGACATCGCGCGCGCGTTTGGCACGTACGAGGCGTTCCGCGAACAACTCGACCTCGCGTCGAAGGCGCGTCCGGGCCTCGACTACCGCCGCCTGGTGACGACGAAGGGTGTTGGCCCCAAGACCGCTGAGACACTGATGCAGGCGCTGGCGTCGCGAAAAAGCAGCGATCTGTTCGACACTGCACCTGGCACGTTTGCCGCCGCCGTCGCGGGCATCAAGGGCGTGCGCGCAAGCGCCGCCGAGGCGCTGGCTCTGGCGTTTCCGGACGTTGCGACGTTCATTGCGACCGCGCGCGCCGGAGCCTCGCAAATGCCGGGCGACGACTACCGCGCTTTCGCCGGACTCAACGGCATCGGCGAAGTCGTCGCCGACTCGCTGATCGATTTCTTCGCCGAGCCGCACAACCAGGAAGCGGTCGCAAATCTGCTCGCCGAAATCGAGATCCAGCCGTACGTGCGCGCTGCAACGGTAGCGTCCGCCGTCACCGACAAAACGGTCGTTTTCACCGGCACACTCGTGCGCATGTCGCGCAACGAGGCGAAGGCGCGTGCCGAGCGGGCGGGCGCCAAAGTGGCTGGCTCGGTGTCAAAGAAAACCGACTATGTGATTGCGGGCGCCGATGCGGGATCGAAACTCGAAAAGGCGCGGGAGCTGGGCGTTGCGGTGCTGAGCGAGGACGAGTGGATAGCGCTGCTCGATGGTGTAGCGACGTGAGCCTGCCGGCGTCCAACCCCGCCGAGGGCGCGACCGGCAGCGTCTTGCGCGCGCGCCTTGAAGCGGCGCTGCTGACGCCGATCCGTGCGATCCGCCTTCAGTACGTGCCGCTGCTGATGATCTACTTCGCCTATGGCGCGCTCGGCATCGTTGCGGTCGCGCAGGATTTCTGGGTCAAGTCAGCGCTCACTATGACGCCGGCCGAGCTTGCCTCGCTCGGGGTCTGGCTTGGCCTGCCGTGGGCGATCAAAATGGTGTTCGGCGAACTCGTCGATGCCGTGCCGATCCTCGGCTCGCAGCGTCGCATCTACGTGTTCATCGGCGCGAGCCTCATCGCGATCGGCATGCTGATGCTGGCTGGCGCCGCCGCTGGCACCATCCCCGGTATGCGACCCGACACGATCTACATCATGGCCCAGTTCGTGATCGTCATCGGCGTCGTCCTACAGGATGTCGTCGCTGATGCCATGAGCACCGAGGTTGTGAGCCGGGTTCAGGACGACGGCACACCGCGCGCCGAGGCCGACATCACGCGCGATCTCGGCATGGTCCAGGTGCTCGGCCGCCTCGCATTGTCGCTCGGCATTTTTGTCGTCGCCGGTGTTTCCGGCCTGCTGGCGCAATTCTTAAGCTACACGACAGTGTTCCTGATCGGTCTCGTCGTGCCCGTGATCTCGATCGCCGGTGCGCTGCTGGTGCGCCTCGAGACGAGCGAGACCCGCGACATCGACTGGCGGATCCTCGGAGGCGGGCTGGCATTCGGCCTCGTCGTTACAGCCATCGCCATCACGGGCGTTACGGGTGCGCAGGAGATCGTCTTCGTCGTTTCGATCGTGATCATCGTCGCGATGCTGAACCGCGTCACGCAGCATATCCCCGTCGATGCCCGCCGCACGATCTTCTATGCCGCGATCATCATTTTCGTCTTCCGGGCCACTCCGAGCGTCGGCGAAGGCTACCGCTGGTTCACGATCGACGTGCTCGGTTTCGACCAGGCTTTTTTCGGCGTGCTTCAACAGATCGGCGCGGCAATTGGATTGGTGGCCGCGTGGCTGCTGGCAGATGCCGTCACGCGGCAGCCGGTAGCGCGCGTTCTGCTCTGGTTGACGATATTGGGCGGTCTGCTCGCGATCCCGAACTTGATCCTGGTGTCCGGCGCCTATGAATGGACCGATCGCATGTTCGGGATCGGCGCGCGATCGATCGCGCTGATCGACGCCGCGGCGCAATCGCCGCTTGCCCAGGTCAGCATGATCCCGCTGCTGACGCTGATCGCGATCAATGCGCCGCCGGGACATCGGGCGACATGGTTCGCACTCATGGCCTCTCTGATGAACCTCGCGCTGGTCGCGGGATCGCTGCAGACCAAGTATCTGAACCTGCTGTTTCCGGTCGACAGGGGTGCGTATGGCGACCTCCTCTATCTCGTTGCCGTCGTGTTCGGCATCGGACTTATTCTGCCGCTGATCGTAATCCTGACACTCGGCCCGCGCCTCGTTCGCAAGTGAGCCGTGGCTGAACTGTGGCTGCAGAGAGACGCTGAAAAGCGCACTCGATCCAGACCGCCTACCTGCCTTGACCCAGCCTGATTTGAAGTGCGAATGGGCGACCCTTGGGGACGATTCGTAAGCGCAGTCAAACGTGCGCTCGGGTGGGGAAAGTCATGAACGAGACAGTGCTCGATGAGCGGGTTGGCGCGGACGTTCCTGTGCGAGCCGCTCCGGTGATTTCCGTCCGCTCGCTGCTGCTGCGGCTGCTCATTGCCGTCGTCATGATCGCGACACTCAGCATTGGCGGCGCGTGGTTGATGTACGCGACGATCGATCCGACGGCTGAGGCCAGCGAGGGCGTCGATACATCGTTCCGCGATCATGTCCCGGTGAAGGTTGGCCCTGCGGCGCCCGCTAGCCGCTAATTACTCGGCTGCAGACGCCACCCATTCTGTCACGGCAACTTTGCCGCGCCCTGCCGCGTTGCGCCCAAACCGTCTTTCCCGGCGCCGGGCGCGTGGTATGTCTCACTTGAACTGCTGACCTCTTTTGTGGTCGATCGGACGGCGCCGAGGGCGTTGTCGCGTTTGGCCCCTTGCCGTCCACTGGAGCGGTATCGATGAAGCTCATCATGTTGGCGCGCAACCCGGGCCTCTATTCCCACAAGCGCATCGTCGACGCGGCGCGCGCCCGCGGCCACAGCATCGACGTGGTCAATACCCTCCACGTGCATATGAACATCACCTCGAATAACCCACTGCTCCGCTACGGCGGCAAGACGCTGCCGCTGTATGACGCCGTCATTCCGCGGATCGGTGCATCGATCACGCAATACGGCCTCGCGGTGGTCCGCCAGTTCGAGATGCAGGGCGTGTTTCCGCTCAACGAGAGCGTCGCGATCGGCCGTGCGCGGGACAAGCTCAGGGCGTTGCAATTGCTGGCGCGAGCGGGTGTCGGTCTGCCCGCGACGGCGTTTGCGCATGGGCCGCGCAAGGCCCTCGAAGTGCTGGCCGAGGTCGGCGGCGCGCCGGTCGTGATCAAGCTGCTCGAAGGCACGCAGGGCATGGGCGTGATCCTCGCTGAGACTGAAGCGTCGGCCAAATCGACGATCGAGGCTTTCAGCGCTGCGAGCGTCGAAATTCTCGTCCAGGAGTTCATCAGTGAAGCGATGGGCACGGATGTTCGAGCGCTGGTGGTGGGCAAGAAAGTGGTAGCAGCCATGCGCCGCACCGGGCGCAAGGGCGAGTTCCGCTCGAACCTGCATCGTGGCGGCATCGCGGAGGCGGTGGAGCTGACGCCGGAAGAAATCCAGACGGCGCTGAAGTCTACGGAAACGCTGGGGCTTAACGTCGCCGGCGTCGATATGTTGCGCTCGAAGCGGGGGCCCCTGGTGCTGGAAGTAAATTCATCGCCTGGCATTGAGGGCATGGAGCAGGCAACGGGCGTCGACGTGGCCGGCGCGATGATCGAATACCTCGAAGTCCACGCGCGCGCGGGCGAGACCGGCACGCGCGGCAAGGGCTGACGGCCCAGTCAGGCCGACGGCCAGTCGAAATGGACGCTCATGCCGTCGTAGGCCGGCACGACGTGGGCGGGCAATTCGCGCCGCAGTTTCTCATAGTCGAGATCGATGTGCAGGTGCGTGAGGATGGCGCGCTTCGGCTTTAGGATCGCGATCCATTCGAGCGCCTGCTCGACGGTGAAGTGACTCGGATGCGGCACGTAGCGCAATGCGTCCACGACCCACAAGTCGAGCCCGCGAAGCCGATCCTGCGACTCCGCCGACAACCCGCTGATGTCCGGCGAGTAGGCGATGTCGCCGAACCGGAAGCCGAGCGACTCGGCATCGCCATGCGCCTGGACGACGGGGATGGCGTCGATGGGGCCGCTGCCGCCATTGATCCGCACAGGCTTCGGCGGCGCGATCAGATGCGCATTCAGGATCGGCGCGTACATGCTGCCGGGCGGCGTCTCGAAGCAGTAGCCGAAACGCGTGATCAGAGACGCGCGGGTGGCGGCATCGAAGTGGACGTCGACGCGGCGCTTGGCATTGTAGGCGAGCATCCGCAGGTCATCGATGCCGTGCGTGTGGTCCGCGTGATCATGCGTGAAGAGGACGCCGTCGATGGTCGCGACTTCGGCGTCGAGGAGCTGCTCGCGAATATCCGGCGGCGTATCGATCAGGACCCGGGTGCGGTCGCGCCCCGAAATCCGCTCGACGAGGGCGGCACAGCGTCGACGGCGATTTTTCGGATTGTTCGGATCGCAACCGCCCCAATGCGGGCCGAGGCGCGGTACACCACCGGAAGAGCCCGAGCCGAGAATCGTCAGCTTGCCGCTCATGCCGCGGAACTTTGCGCGGGCGCGCGGGGCACCTTGGTGTAGAGGCGATGGAAATTCGCGGTCGTTACAGCGGCGATCTCGGTGTCGGATACACCTTTCACGCGCGCCAGCGCCGCAGCCGTGTGGATGACGTAGGCGGGTTCGTTGCGCTTCCCCCGGTAGGGCTCTGGCGCGAGGAAGGGCGCGTCGGTTTCAACCAGCACGCGGTCCATCGGCACGTCAGCGGCAATGGCACGCAGCGCATCGGACTTCTTGAACGTGATGATGCCGGAGAAGGAGACGTAGAGTCCGATCGCGACGGCGCGCCGGGCGAGGTCCGCGCCGCCAGTGAAGCAATGCAGCACCGCCGAGAATTGGCCCCGTGCCATCTCGGTTTCGAGGATCGCTGCCATGTCGTCGTCGGCGTCTCGCGAGTGGATGACGAGCGGCAACCCTGTCTCTCGCGCCGCCGCGATGTGATTGAGGAGGCCCTGGCGCTGCGCGTCGCGCGGCGACTTGTCGTAGAAATAATCGAGGCCCGCCTCACCGATGCCGACGCACTTGGGATGCGCCGAAAGCCGCACGATCTCCGCGACCGGCACATCGAGTTCCTCGTGCGCGCGATGCGGATGGGTGCCGACAGTGAAATAGATTTCGGAATGCGCTTCCGCGATGGCGCGGTAGGTGTCGTAGTTGGCGATCACCGTCGAGATGGTGACGAGCCGCCCGATGCCGGCCTCGCGCGCGCGCGCAATGATGTCGTCGCGGTTCCGCGCGAGGTCGGGATAGTCGAGGTGGCAGTGGTGATCGACGAGCATCGTGCGGCTTTCGTGGGCTATTCGCCCTTTTTACCCTTGTTCTTCTGCTTTGGTGCCGCGACAGGCTGCGCCTCTGCCGCTGGATCGACGTAACGTGGGAAGGCGCCGGTCGGGGCGGGCAGCGCAAGGCCGGGTGCCAAGCGTGAGGCCGCGCCCAACGCCGTGAACAGGCGGCTTTCGTCAGGCTGGGCCAGCATATCGAGCAGATGTTTGGCGGCACCGGGCGTGACCGGCTGCGCGAGGATTGCGACCTGGCGCACGATCTCGGCCGCGACGTAGAGGATCGTCCCCATCCGCGCGAGATCGGTTTTGCGCTTCGCCCACGGCTCCTCGGCCGCGAAATAGCGGTTGGCGTCGGCGACGACCGCCCACACGGCATCGAGGTAGCGATTGACCCCGTGCGTCCGCATGGCCTCGCGCGCCCTGTCGACCATGGCATCGGCGGTTGCGAGAAGCGCCTGATCTTCGGGCGTGAAGGGGCCCGGTTCCGGCACCTTGCCATCGCAGTTCTTGGCGATCATCGACAGCGAACGCTGCGCGAGATTGCCGAGATCATTGGCGAGATCGGCGTTGATGCGATTGATGATCGATTCACGCGTATAGTTGCCGTCGTTGCCGAACGCCACTTCGCGCATTGCGAAGTAGCGCACCTGATCGACGCCGAACTCGCGCGCCATCTCAAACGGATCGACGACATTGCCGACCGATTTCGACATCTTCTCGCCACGGCTGAGCAGCAGGCCATGCGCGAAGATCCGCTGGGGAAGAGCGACGCCCGCCGACATCAGGAACGCCGGCCAGTAGACGGCGTGGAAACGCACGATGTCCTTGCCAACAACGTGAACGTCAGCCGGCCAGAACGTCTCGAAGCGTTGGGTGTGCTCGTCCGGGAAGCCGACCGCGGTAATGTAATTGGTCAGCGCGTCGGCCCACACGTACATGACATGTCTCGGATCGCCGGGCACCGGGATGCCCCAGTCGAGCGTCGCCCGCGAGATCGACAGGTCCTCGAGGCCGCTTTTGACGAAGCTCACGACCTCGTTGCGTCGCTCGAGCGGCAGGATGAACTCCGGGTGCGCGTCGTAGTACGCAAGCAGCTTTTCGCCGTAGCGCGACAGGCGGAACCGGTACGTCTGCTCCTCGGTCCACTCGACCGGCGAGCCCAACGGTTCGCGGCGCACGCCATCGGCGCCAACGGTGGTTTCGTTCTCCTTGAAATACGCTTCCTGGCGCACCGAGTACCAGCCCGCGTACGTGTCGAGGTAGATGTCGCCGGCATCGGCCATCCGCTTCCACAGCGCTTGGCACGAGGCGTAGTGGCGCGGCTCCGTCGTGCGGATGAAATCGTCGTTCGAGATGGCGAGCGTGGCGAACAGCTCGCGGAAGCGCGCCGAGTTGCGGTCGGCCAGTTCCTGCGGAGGAATGCCAGCCTGCAGCGAGGCCTGTTTCATCTTGAGGCCGTGTTCGTCGGTGCCGGTCAGGAAGTACACCTGATGGTCGTCGAGACGCGCAAACCGGGCCATCACGTCGCACGCAATCGACGTATAGGCGTGCCCGAAGTGGGGCTCGCCGTTGGGGTAGTAGATCGGCGTCGTGACGTAGAAGGACTTGCGTCCGCTCATGGCATCGGTGCTCCCTGCGGCCCGTCGGGCACGCGCGATGCGGCGCGGCGGGCAAAGTCTCGCGGCGCGATTGGCTACCTCGGCTCGGACGGCGTTCTGCGATGGTCGCCTAAGCGGGCTCGGCGGTGCGCGCCACCCGCGCCAGCGTGTCGAGGATCAGCATTCGGCGATCGAGGTTCAGCGCCAGCGTTTCGGCCTTGTCGCGGACGATGGTTTCCCACAGCTCGGCCCACGAGGCAAGCCTGTCAGCCGGAATGAGGCGGTTGGCGAGGGCGATATCGTCGGCCGTCCCTTCGCCGCTGGCCTTGGCGCGCACGAGCCTGGCGATCAGGGCCAGTAGGAGGTCGAAAAACAAGGTTAGCCTCGGGTCGGCGGCGGCGCTGCCGAGTTCATCGCCGAGGGTGTGCGCCGCCTGCCAGTCGATTGCCGGCAGGCTGCGCAGGAGGCCCTCGATGCGCCGGTAAAGGCCGAGCCCGTCGCCCGCTGCGAGATCGAGAACGCGCCGCACGCTCCCTTCGGCAAGTGTTTCGAGCGTCGTCCAATCGGTTTCGGCCGGCGGCGCGGTCTCGGCTGTAGCAAGAGCCTGGGTGACGGCGCGGCGCAGATCCTGGGTGCCCAGCGGGGCAAGATCAAGCGACCGGCAGCGCGAGCGGATGGTACGCAGCAGGCGCTGCGGCTGAGCGACGACGAGCAGGAACAGCACGCGTGTCGGCGGCTCTTCGAGAACCTTCAGCAGCGCATTGGAGGCGTTGAGGTTCAGCTCGTCGGCGCTGTCGACGATGACCACGCGCCATGCGCCCTCATCCGCCGTGCGGCCAAGGAACCCCCGCAGCTCGCGCACTTCGTCGACGAGTATCGTCGCTGGAAATCGTTTGGTTTTCTGATCGTAGGCGCGCCGGACGATCGCAAGTCCCGGATGCGACAGCGCGCGGACCTGGCCGGCAGTGATGCTCTCAGGCGGGATGGCGAGACCGTCGCCCGCAGCTTCGCGCAGCTTCGGCGGCGCCAGCGCGAAACGTGCGCAGCGGTAAGCCAGCGTCGCCTTGCCGATCCCGTTGGGCCCGGTCAGCATCCACGCGTGATGCATCCGGTCGGCGGTAAAGGATGCCGCGAGTTCGCGCTCCGCGTTTTCGTGGCCGAACAGCTCGCGTGTCTCGCGCGGGTGGGGAAACCCATCAAGTCGATCGATTTCAGGAAGTGCTTCGATCTCGGCGGCAGCGGCCCGACGTGCCATCACGCGACCTCTGGCAGGCGCGCCGCGACCGCCGCCCACACGCGCGCCGCCACCTGATCCGGCGTGCCTTCCGCGTCGATGAGCACGCAGCGATCCGGTTCGTCCGTAGCGATGGTGCGGAACCCGTCGCGTAGCTCCCGGTGATACGCGAGATCGCGCGCCTCGTACGGGTCGGCGCCGCTCCCCGATGGGCGCCGCGCGCCGGCGCGGGCAAGTCCGACTTCGGGCGCGAGATCGAACATGAGTGTCAGGTTCGGTCGAAGGCCGGCCAGAACCAGGCGATCGAGTTCGATGAGCGTCGCCTTCGGCACGCGGCCGGCGATACCCTGGTACACGCGCGTCGAATCGGAGAACCGATCGCAGATGACCCACTGACCTGCGGCCAGCGCGGGCGCGATGGTGTGGGCGACATGGTCGGCGCGGGCGGCGAGGAACAGGAGGGCTTCGGCAATTGCGGTGCCGGCCGGCAATCGTCCACCGAGCAGCAGCTCCCGGATTTCTTCGGCGAACGGCGACCCGCCTGGCTCCCGCGTCACGACGCAGTCGATGCTGGCCGCGGCAAGTCGATCCGCGAGCAAACGTGCCTGGGTCGATTTGCCGGCGCCTTCGCCGCCTTCAAGGGTGATGAACGGCGCCGGTTTTCGAGCTGTGGTCATGCCGTCTGCTGCTTGCGCCCCGGGTCACTTCAGGACCCAGCCGAACGCCATATGCGCCAGCGTGTCAAGGCCGCGGCGCATCGTGCCCGCCTCAGGCACGTCCTCGCCCGCTTTGAGGTCAACGACATTGACCGACTGTGAGGCGGTCGTGACGCGCAGCTTCGCGACCACGTCGCCCTTCTTGATCGGCGCCTTGAGAGGGCTGTTGTAAATGATCTGCGCCTGCAGCCGCTGCCCGGATTGCGCCTTCGGCAGCAGCACGTTGATGTCGTTGCCGCCGATGAGGGGGACGAACATGCGGTCCCCGCCCCACACTCGCGCCCGCCCAACCACGTCCTCGGGATCGAACAGCTTGAATTCACCGAAACCCTTAAAACCCCATTCCAGGAGGCGAACCGCCTCTGACTTGCGGTCGTTGGCGCTCTCCATGCCGTTGATGGCGAGGATGATCCGGCGGCCGTCCTGCTTCGCCGAGGCCACGATCCCGTAGCCCGCTTCCTTGATGTAGCCGGTCTTCAATCCATCGACGCCGAGATCGAGGGGCAGCAACGGATTGCGATTGAAGAAGCGGTGCTTGCGATAGCGGAACTCGCGCTCGGCAAAGAGCGGGTAGTGCTCCGGGTAGGCTTGCATGATGTGGCGCGCCAGCAGGGCCAGTTCGCGCACCGTCATCAAATGCTCGGGGTCATGCAACCCAGTGGAATTGCGGAAGGTGGACTTTGGGAGTCCGAGCCGCCGGGCTTCGTCAGTCATCATCTTGGCGAAGGCGGCTTCGCTGCCTGCCATGCCCTCGGCGATGGCGATGCACGCGTCGTTGCCCGACTGGATGATGATCCCCTTGAGCATCTCGTCGAGCTTCTCGCGCGTATTCACTGGCACGAACATTGCCGATGTGCCGGATGGCGCGCCGCCCGTGCGCCAAGCGTTGACGCTGAAAAGGTATTCGTCCTCGAGTTTGATCCGGCCCTCCTTGAGGGCGCGGAATACGACAGCCAGCGTCATGAGCTTGCTCATGCTCGCAGGCGGCGCGAGTTCGTCGGCGTTATGCTGGAACAGAACCGCGCCCGTCGTGGCGTCGAGCAGGATCGCCTGCTTGGCGCTCGTTTTCATTTCCGCCGGCGCCGATCCTTGCGCGACCGCGGCGCCCGCCATCGTGACGGCGCCCAGCAGCAGCATCATGACTGCGGCGGCGCAGCGCCTCGGGTCAGGTTTCCCGAAAAATGATGCCATCTCGCGATTCCACCTATGGCTTCTGCTTCACTTGAGAATAACGTGATTCCCCGATGCTCTAGGCGCAGAAGACGAATTTCGGTGCCGGAATGCGGCAATTTGAGGCTTACGCCGGCGGAAATGGCTTCGCCGTTTGAGCCAAATATTGCATTGCGGCAGCGACGCCGCCGGCCTTATGCGGAACCTTGGCGATGCCGAGCGTCATTTCGATGCCACCGAGCGTGCCGACGAGCGTCAAGTCGTTGATATCGCCGAGATGGCCGATCCGGAAAACGCGGCCCGCGACCTTCGACAAGCCGGTTCCCAGCGAGATATCGAAGTGGTCGAGCGCGATCTTGCGGAACGTATCGGCGTTGTGCCCTTCCGGCATGACGACGGCCGTCAGCACCGGCGAGAAGTGGCGGTCGTCGAGAATCAGATTTTCGAGGCCCCATGCGGCGAGTGCGCGACGCGTCGCCTCGCCATGGCGCTTGTGACGCGCGAAGACGTTGTCGAGGCCTTCCTCGTTGAGCATGTCGATGGCCTCGGCGAGGCCATAGAGCAGGTTGGTCGCTGGCGTGTAGGGGAAGTAGCCGTTCTTATTGTTGGCGAGCATTTCCTCCCACGACCAGAACAACTTGGCCGTCTTTGAGGCCTTGGCCGCGGCAATGGCCTTGTCCGACACGGCATTGAACGAAATGCCCGGCGGTAGCATCAGACCCTTCTGGGATCCCGACACGGTGATGTCGACGCCCCACTCGTCATGGCGATAGTCGGCGGAGGCGAGGCCCGAAATCGTGTCGACCATGAGCAGCGCCGGGTGACCGGCGGCGTCGATCGCCTTGCGCACTTCGTCGATGCGCGACGTGGCGCCGGTTGCGGTCTCGTTGTGGACGACGCACACCGCCTTGATCGTGTGCGCCTTGTCCTCGCGCAGCCGCGCCTCGATCCTGTTGGCGTCGACGCCGGCGCGCCAGTCCGTCTCGATGAATTCGGGCACGATGCCGAGCTTGAGCGCCATGTTCTTCCACAGCGTCGCGAAGTGGCCGGTCTCGTACATCAGCACGTGATCGCCGGGCGACAGCGCGTTGACCAGGGCCGCTTCCCACGCACCTGTTCCCGATGCCGGGAAAATGATCACCGGCCCCTTGGTCTTGAAGATGCCCTTGATGCCGTCGAGCACGCGGCGGCCGAGCTTCTGGAAATCCGGTCCGCGGTGGTCGATCACCGGCATGTCCATCGCGCGGAGGATGCGATCCGGGACCGGCGACGGGCCGGGGATCTGCAGGAAATGGCGGCCAGCGCGGCGCGGCTCGTTGGACATTGGACGTTTCCTCGTTTCTCATCGGCCGATCGAGACGGCACGGCGGCACTTGCGGGCGTGTCGACAGTATGCCACGCGATAGGGGCATCGCAGAAGGGGCGTCAAGCGAAAGCGGCGTCTCGTAGCTTCATCTTGGCCTGAAAGCCGTCATGAATCAGCATATTCCTGCCAACAGGACGCTCGCGGATCGGTTGGCGCGCGAAATCGAAGGCGAGGTGCTGTTCGACCGGTTCACACGCGGCCGCTACTCGACCGATGCCTCGATCTACCAGATCGAGCCGGTCGGGGTGATCATTCCGAAGACGATCGAAGATGTGCGGATTGCCGCGCAGATCGCGCGCGAGGCGGGCGTGCCGCTGCTGCCACGCGGTGGCGCGACGTCTCAGTCCGGACAGACGGTCGGCCGCGCGCTGGTCGTGGACTATGCGCGCCATCTTACCGAGGTGGTCGAGGTCGATCGTGAGGCCGGCACCTGCCTCGTCGAGCCGGGGATCGTGCTCGACGAACTGAACCGTCAGCTCAAATCGACGGGGCTTTTCTTTCCGGTCGACGTGTCGACGTCGAGCCGCGCGACGATCGGCGGCATGACCGGCAATAATTCCTGCGGCACCCGCTCGATCCGTTATGGGATCATGCGTGACAACGTGATCGAGATCGACGCGCTGCTGCCTGATGGCACGCCTGCGCGGTTCGGCGAACTGGATCCGGCGGCGCTCGGGGGGCTCGATGGCAGTTTCGGCGCTTTGGCGCGAGACCTCGTCGGCCTTGGCGCCCGCGAGGCTGACCATATCCGCGGCGCGTTCCCCGAGGTTTCACGCCGCGTCGGTGGCTATCTGATCGACGCCCTGCTGCCGCGCAATGCGCCGCTCAATCTCGCGACGCTGCTGTGCGGTTCCGAGGGGACGCTGGCGCTGACCGAGCGCGTGCGGCTCAAGCTCTGGCCACAGCCGAAGAATAAAGCACTCGGCATCTGCCACTTCCCGACGTTTCGCGGTGCGATGGAAGCAGCCCAGCACATCGTCAAGCTGGCGCCGGTCGCGGTCGAGGTGGTCGATCGCACGCTGATCGAGCTGGCACGCGACATCGCAATGTTCCGCCCGGTGATGGAAGCGCATGTGCGCGGCAAGCCGGATGCGCTGCTGCTTGTCGAATTCGCGGAGGATGATCAGGCAGAGAATTTGCGTCGTCTCGATCGCCTCGATGAGCTGATGGGGGACCTCGGCCATCCCGGTGCGGTGGTGAAGATTTCCAACCCGGCCGAGCAGGCGGCGGTGTGGGGGGTACGTGCCGCCGGCCTCAACATCATGATGAGCATGAAGACCGAGGGCAAGCCGGTCTCGTTCATCGAGGACTGCGCCGTCCCGCTCGAGCATCTCGCGGATTATACCGAACGGCTGACGGCGGTATTCGAGAAGCACGGCACCAAGGGAACGTGGTACGCGCACGCCTCGGTCGGCTGCCTGCACGTGCGTCCCGTGCTCAATCTGAAATTAGAGAAAGACGCCGCCACCATGCGCGCGATCGCCGAAGAAGCGTTCGCGATGGTCAAGGAATACAAGGGATCGCATTCCGGCGAACACGGCGATGGTCTCGTACGCTCCGAATTCCACGAGATGATGTATGGCCGCAAGACGGTCGAGCTATTCGAGGAGGTCAAGGATCGCTTCGATCCGGCGGGCCTGATGAATCCGGGGAAGATCGTGCGCGCGTCGCGTATGAACGACCGCGCATTGTTCCGCTACAAGCCCGACTATGGCGTTGCAGAGTTCCAGCCGGCGCTCGACTGGTCGGCATGGCCCGGCGCCGCCGGCGGATTCCAGGGCGCCGTCGAGATGTGCAACAACAACGGCGAATGTCGCAAGCTCGCGGGCGCCGTGATGTGCCCGAGCTATCGCGTCACGATGGACGAGACGCACGTCACACGTGGGCGCGCCAACACGCTGCGGCTCGCGATCTCCGGCCAGCTCGGACCTGGCGCGCTGGCGAGCGACGAGATGGCGGAGACGCTGAAGCTCTGCGTATCCTGCAAAGCGTGCCGCCGCGAATGCCCAACCGGCGTCGACATGGCACGCATGAAGATCGAGACGCTGGCCGCGCGCAACAAGAAGAAGGGGCTGTCGCTGCACGACCGGCTCGTCGCCTACCTGCCGCGCTACGCGTCGGTTGCCTCGCGGTTCGCGGGCCTGCTCAACTTGCGCGACGTCATTCCTGGTGCGGCGTGGCTCGGTGAGCGCCTGACAGGGTTCACGTCGAAGCGGCCGCTGCCGCGCTGGCGGGGCAAATTATTCGATCTCGACGCGCCGATGGGCCCAGCTGATGGCCGCGAAGTTGCGCTGTTCGCGGACACGTTCAACACGTACTTCGAGCCGGAGTATTTGTGGGACGCGGTGGAAGTGCTGGTGCGGCTCGGCTATCGCGTGACGGTGCCGCGCGCCGACGAAGGTCCGAAGTGGCACTATGCCTCGGTGCTGATGATGGGCAAGGCCAAGCCGCGGCCGCTGTGCTGCGGGCGCACGTTCCTCGCGGCGGGACTGGTCGACGAAGCCAAGCGCGAGGCGCGCCGGTTGATCGCGGCGTTGCTGCCGCTCGCGCATCGCGGCGTGCCGATCGTCGGCCTCGAGCCGTCATGCCTGTTCACGCTGAAGGATGAGTTGCAGGCGATGGGGCTCGGCGCCGATGCGGCGCTGATCGGCGAGCAAGCGCGGTTGTTGGAGACGTTCCTCGCCGAGGAATCGGCGGCCGGGCGGATCAAAGGCCCAATCGCTCAAGGCGAGGGGACTGTGCTCCTGCATGGGCACTGCCATCAGAAATCCTTCGGTGCCTTTGGCGATGTCGGCAAGGTGCTGGCACTGGTCGACGGGCTGAAGGTCGAGACCGTCGAATCAAGCTGCTGCGGCATGGCCGGTGCGTTCGGCTATCGCTCCGAGACCTATGACACGTCGATGGCGATGGGTGAACATTCGCTGTTGCCGGCAGCACGCAAGGCCGATGCTGCAACCGACATCGTCGCGGACGGATTCTCCTGTCGCCACCAAATCCGCGACGGCGCGAAGCGACCCGCGCACCATGCCGTTCGCATCCTTGCCGACGCGATGCGAGCTTCTGATCCCGCACCGACGAAACGCGCTCACTAGGGGACCATCCACCATGACCAAGCTCAATCCCTCCGACCTCACCGCTGCCGAAGCATCCGCACGCATGACGGCCGGCGAACTGACATCGCTCGCCTATGTCGATGCCTGCCTCGCGCGCGTCGCCGAGCGCGAGGCGGACGTGCAGGCCTGGGTTCACCTCGATCCGGAGGCGGTAAGGGCAGCGGCGCGTGCGGCCGATGAGCGCCGCCGCGAGGGCCGCGCCGCCGGTCCGCTCAACGGGATACCCGTCGGCATCAAGGATGTGATCGCCACCGCCGATATGCCGACGCAGAACGGCTGCGCGGCCTTCAAGGGCCATCAGCCGGAGCGCGACGCGGGCTGCGTCGCCCAGCTTCGCGGGGCCGGCGCCATCATCATGGGCAAGACGGTGACGACCGAGCTCGCCACGCACGTACCGAACAAGACGCGCAACCCGCACAACACGGCGCATACGCCTGGCGGTTCGTCGTCCGGCTCGGCGGCGGCGGTGGCCTGCGGGATGGTGCCGCTGGCGCTCGGAACGCAAACAGGTGGCTCGGTAATCCGTCCGGCGTCGTTCTGCGGCATCCATGGCATCAAGCCGACGCTCGGCCTCATCTCGCGCACCGGCGTGACGATGCAATCGCATACGCTCGACACGGTCGGCGTCTACGGTCGCAGCCTCGACGATCTCGCGCTCGGCG
>LNFM01005221.1_pt1 | contig 22787 bp, 17 predicted proteins | sample 596031 | NCBI WGS metagenome assembly LNFM01 (sample SAMN04254537, study PRJNA301005) | activated carbon metagenome | isolation source: dual media filters at the Ann Arbor, Michigan drinking water treatment plant | place: USA: Ann Arbor | reverse complement strand
AAGTCCTGCGACGGCCGATAGGTCACGTGTCAGCTCCTCGAATGAAGCCTTGCCCAGAAGTTTGGCAGCGACGCAGAGGGCAAGCACGAGGAGCGCTGTGCCGAATGCCGCCGCTAGCCACGGCCACGACGGAATAAATCTGCTCACGGACTTCCACTTAAACTTAACGGTCGCACAACACGCGATATTGAATAGTCGCGAGCTCTTAAAAAACTCTCGATTTATCGCATTAAAGTGTATGTCGCCGCCTTGATTGTGGAGGCTCCTGGTTTCCCCCCGTCTGGAATCGAGGGCTTTTTCTGGCGATGCGCCGGAACGCAAGGTGGCAGGCGGGGATGGGGACATTCACACCATCCGGTGCAGCCAGAAATGATCTTCCTAACGGGACCTGCGGGCATCCGGGCCTTGCGGGTTCAGGCTTTCAGAGCGGCAACTTCGTCGCCCGTCAGGATGCGCCATGCGCCTTCAGGCAAGCCCTCCAGCCGCAGCGGGCCGAAGCGGCTGCGGTGCAGGGCTTCGACATGATTGCCTGCGGCCGCGAACATGCGGCGCACCTGGTGATAGCGCCCCTCGGTCAGCGTCAGCGCGGCCGTGCACTCGCCTGTCACCTGCAGCTGCGCGGGCAGGCAGGGCTTTTCCTCACCGCGCAGGACCAGAGTGCCGGAAGCAAACAGCGCCGCCTCGTGGCCTTCCAGTGGCCGGGCGAGGCTCGCCTCATAGGTTTTCGGCAGGTTGGACTTCGGCGAGATCAGCTTGTGCAGCAGCGCGCCGTCATCGGTGAAAAGGAGAAGGCCGGTCGTCTCCGCATCGAGGCGGCCGACGGAGGAAACCTTGGGGTCGCGTTTCTGGAAACGGGGGGGCAGCAGTTCATAGACGAGGCGGCCCTGATCGGCATGCGAGCAGGTGAAGCCCGCCGGCTTGTTCAGCATCAGCACCATGCCATGCGGCGGATCGATCGGTTCGCCGTCAAACCGCAGGTCTTCGCCCTCACCGGTCACGCGCCCGTCGCGGATGGCGATGGCCACTTCCTTGCGCGAGCCATAGCCAAGCCCGGCGAGATGTTTCGCAAGCTTGAGCGTGTCCCTCATTTCTGGCGTTTCGGACGCTCTGCGCGGATGATCTTGTAGCCGGCCTCGTCCTCGAGCATCTCGCTCTCCTTGAAGCAGGCCGCCAGTTCCGCCTCGTAGGGCAGGTGCCGGTTGGCGACCAGCCAGAGCGTGCCGCCGGGCTTCAGCGTCTGCGCCGCGGCGCGGATGAAACTCCGTCCGAGGGCGGAGTTGTCGGCGCGGCCCGTGTGAAAAGGCGGGTTCATCACGACGAAGTCATAGGCGGACTTCGGCAGGTCCGTCAGCACATCGGCCCAGTGCGCGGCGTAGCGGCCTTCGAACGGGGCGAGCGTTTCATGGATGCAGGCGATGGCGCGGTATTCGGCCTCGTAAAGGTCCATCCGCTCGACCTTCGGGCAATTGGTCAGGATCTCGCGGCTAAGGAAGCCGTAGCCGCCGCCGAGGTCGGCGCCGATACCCTTGGTCTGCTCGGGCACGCTGTCGGCCAGCAGCTCGCTGCCGGGGTCCACCCTGTCCCAGCTGAACAGGCCGGGGCGGCTGAACAGGCCCGGCTCGATCTCGCGGATCGCATCTTCCTCGATCCACTCCTCCGCCAGCGGATGGTTTACGACGGCGTCGACCTTGTAGGTCCAGAAGGCGCGGCACTTGTGCTTCGACAGGCTGTCGGCCTCGCCGGCGATTTCGGCCAGCTGCTTCTCGCCGGTCTTGCCGCCCAGCGTGTTGGGCAGGCTCGCCAGCACATACCCGCCCTCCGGCGCGGCCAGCAGCGCGCGGGCATACAGCGCCCGGGCCTGGTCACGCTGGCGCGGCGGCACGACGATGGTCAGCATCGCTTGCGGCAACTCTACCGAGTCTACCGGCAGCACATTGAAGCCGGCCGCCTTCAGCGCCTCATGGCTGGGCTTGAAACTCGTCCGGCAGACGAGCTGGTCCTTCGGCAGTTGCATCAGCCACGGCCCCGGCTCGGCATTCAGCACAAGGATCGGTCCGCTCGCGGGCAGGGGCACAGCCCCGTCCTCAAGGGCCAGCAAAAGCGTATCAAATACAACAGCGTCCATCATCGGCGCTGCGATAGCCGCCCACGCTGCAGATGGAAAGCCGTCTTGTGCCTCAACGGCAGCCGGACGCCCAATCGGAGACGGTGTCAATCAGCGCCTTGCGCGTCCAGGAGAAGGAATGGTCGCCCGGCAGGATTACGCCGGTCGTCTTGAGGGCAGGGTCGGCCGTATAGGCCGCGATCAACGGCTTGATCACATTGTCAAGCGAGACCGAGGCATCCTTGTCGGCACCGACGATCAGCACCTGCTTGCCCGCGAGGCCCGGCGTCAGAGTCTGCAGCTCGAACGCCTCCGCATTGGCCCGGATCTCCGCCACGCCGCGCTCGCCATCAAATCCGGCCAGCATCTGCAGGCTGTCGGCATAGGCGCGGAAACCGGCCTCGAACTCGGGGCTCTGGTCAAAGGCGAACACACGCGCGCCCAGATTGGCCGGCGCGATGGCGGCGGTGCAGACAATTGCGGGATCGCGCGCCGCCCCTTGCAGCGCCGCAAACCCGCCCATCGAATGTCCGATGGTGATCAGCTTCGCTGGATCGACGCGGTAGTCCGCCGCGTTTGTCCGCAGGAAACTCGCCGCTGCGCCCACATCCTCGATCAAGTGCGTGAAGGAATAAACGCCCTCGCTGCCCCAGGCGCCGCGATAGTGAAAGAACAGCACGTTGAACCCGTCGCGCCGCAGGGCTTGTGCGAGGTCGAGATTCTTCTCGTTGCCGGGAAAGCCGTGCAGCAGGATGACCGTCGGATGCGGCCCGGCGCCGTTGGCGAGGTAAACATGTCCGTTCAGCCGGTCGCCGCTGCTTTCGAACGAAACTTCGGCAAGACCGGGCGGAAAGGCGGCATCGATCGTCGCCGGATCGGCAAAGCGGCTCGCGGTCGAAGGCGCTTGCGCAGGGGTTTCTGGCGCGCTGGCGCACGCCGCGAGCAGCGCGGCGCCGATCGCGGCGGTGAATGTCTTCATCATGGGCGTCTCCCTCTTTCGCGCAGGCTATCCCCGTTTCCCCGTGCCCGCCAACCGCAAAGAAAAACCCCGCCGGCGTGAACCGGCGGGGTTGTTCAGTCTGTCCCTCGCGGGAAAGGCTTAGGCGTCGAGGCGCTCGATGATGATCGCCGGGGCCATGCCGCCGGCGGCGCACATGGTGACAAGGCCGTAGCGGCCGCCCGAGCGCTCGAGTTCGTCGAGGCAGGTGCCGATCAGGATCGAACCGGTGGCGCCGATCGGGTGGCCGAGGGCCATCGCGCCGCCATTGATGTTCACCTTCTCGCGGTCGAGCTTCAGGTCACGGATGAATTTCTCGGCAACGACCGAGAAGGCCTCGTTGATTTCGTAGACGTCGATATCGGTGGTCTTGAGGCCGGCCTTCTCGAGCACTTTCTTGGCGGCGGCGACCGGGGCGTTCAGCATCAGCGTCGGGCAGTCGCCCATGTTGGCCGTGGCCACGATACGGGCGCGGGCTTTCAGGCCGTGCTTCTTCATGTAGCCTTCCGAAGCGAGCAGCAGGGCGGCGGCGCCGTCCACCACGCCCGAGGAGTTGCCGGCGTGGTGAACGTGGTTCACCTTGCCTTCGATCTGCGGGTACTTGCGGGTGACCATGTTGCCATAGGTGTTGCCCTGGTCGTCGATCGGGATGTCCATGTACATGTTGAACACGGTCTTGAGGCCGGCGAGGCTTTCCATCGTCGTCTGCGGACGCGGGAACTCTTCCTTGTCGAGGGCCAATGTTCCGTCCACGTTGTAAACCGGTACGACCGACTTGTTGAAGCGGCCTTCGGCGATGGCGCGGGCGGCACGCTGCTGGCTGACGACGGCGAGCTGGTCAACGGCCTGGCGGTCGATGCCTTCGAGCGTCGCGATGGCGTCGGCGCAGACGCCCTGCTGCGATTGCGGATGCTTGGCGCGCAGGCGCAGGTTGCCCACGTCCATGGTCGGCGGGGATTTCGGGTCGGCGGTGGCCGAGGTGTAGCTCATCATTTCGCAGCCGCCGGCGATGACGCAGTCTTCCATGCCGGACATGATCTGCGCCGCGGCGAGCGACACGGTGGTGATGCCCGAGCCGCAGAAACGGTCGAGCGTGACGCCCGAGGCCTTGATGTCATAGCCGGCATCGAGCGCCGCCATGCGGCCCATGTCGGCGCCTTGTGCGCCGCGCTGGCTGGAGGTGCCCCAGATGATGTCGTCGACGGTGGCGGTGTCGAGCTTGTTGCGCTCGGCGAGGGCGCTGAGAACCGTCGCGGCGAGGTGCTGCGGGTGCATGTGGGCGAGGGCGCCCTTGCCAACTTTGCCAATACCGCGCGGGGTGCGGACGGCGTCAATGATATAGGCTTCGGCCATGATGAATCTCCCTGTGTGGACGGCCCTTCGGCTGGGGGCGTCGCTGAATTTTGCTTTACGCGAACGTAAGCGTAAGCGAAAGCCGTGACGTTGGGGGAAGCGCTGCGCCGCCGCCCCTGTGCGGCGCTACGATTTTGTGACATGCTCCCCGCACGGGAGAAAACGCACATGGCGCCAAGCCGTGGACTGACAGGACGGAGCGCTGCTCTGGCAGCCCTGCTGGCCTTATGCCCGGCCCCGGCCCTGGCCGCCGAACGTCTCGTCATCCCGTTCGAGATCAACGACCTCGACCACATGGTGGTGCGGATCGAGATCAATGGTACGGGCGGGACAACCGCTGTCATCGATACCGCCGCCACCTTCCCGATGCTGGACAGCCGGACCGCGTCGTCCAGCGGTGTGCCGGCGCCGGGGGCCGACCCGCGCCGCGTCAACGTCCTTGGGCTCAACGGCGCCCGGGAATACCCGGTGGTGCGGGTGGATGAAATCCGGCTCGGGAACCTTAACCTTGCTTCACTCGACGCGGCCTATAGCGAGGATCTCGATGTGCCTGGCGCGGCCGCCAATGTCCTGCCGTCAACCGCCTTTCCGGGTGATATTCTCGAGCTGGATTTCAGCCGGCGCGTGATCTCCGTCTATGATGGCCGCCCCGACCGTCCGGAGACGGATGTTTCGGGGCGGATCAACTATACGGTTCTAGACGGCCTGATGTTCGTCGATGTCCGGATCAACGGAAAGCCTGGCCGGGCGATTGTCGATACCGGCTCCAATATCAGCTATGTGAATTCGGCCTTCGCCGGCCTGGCGCAGATGCGAACCAATGAGGAAAAGTCGCAGCTCTTGCTGGGCGCCACCGGCGGCGACGCGCGCGTACGTGTGGCAACCGCGCGCAAGATGTCTCTTGGGGACTTCTACTTTTCGGGCGCAGACATCATGGTGTCCGATCCCTTCCTGTTCGAAAGCCTCGGCGTCTCCGATGAACCAGCCATGGTGCTCGGGCTCGACTATCTTTCGCTGTTCACCGTGCAGTTCGACCGGCGGCAGAACCGGATGGTGCTCTCGCTGCCTGCAACCAAACGCAAAGGCATGCTGGTGAACTTGAACCCTCGCGGTTCCCGCATCCAGTAATCTGCCCTAGCCAAACGCCCCATAGGCATGCGTCAGCGCGAGGCTGATGCCGTGCAGGCTGCGGTCGATCTCGTCGAGCGGTTCGATGATGTCGCGGTGGATGCGGTCATACCCGTAGCCCGAGGTCTGCCCCGATCCGGGCTCGGTCAGCCCGGCGAGGGGTTCGTCGCTTTCGCCGGAGCGCGGGAAGATGCGGGCGAGCAGTTCTACCGCTTCGGCGAGGCGCAGTTCGGCGACCATGCGGATGATGTCGCGCTGGCTCGTGTCGTGGCGCTCGGAAATGCGCGGCACGCTGCCGGCCAGCGCGACGGCCTTCATGATCAGCGCCTGGCGGATCGCATGCAGCACGTGCATATCGAGGCGGCCTTCATGGCGCGCCCTGGCGGTCGCGGCGCCGTCGACACGGGCGAGCAGCCGGTCGAAACGGGCAAGGTCGATCGACAGGAGGTTCGCGATCCGGTGGATCGACGCCGCCGTCTCGTCCGTACGCAGAACATAATAAGCCGCGCGGTAGGCCGCCGCCTTGTGGGCCGGGGCGAGGCGCGTATGGGCGATCCAGACGCTCGGGTCGAAGAGGTTGGCATAGGCGCGCAGGGCCGGCAGGCTGGTGCGCGTGCGCGCCTCGCTCGCCAGCAGGATGAGGCTGTGCATCCGCGGGCTCTCGTTGATCAGGCCCGCCAATCGCTCGCTCTCGCGCTGCAGGGATGAGCCGATGCCGGCAGCGGTGTTCACCGGGATGCCGAGCTGGTGCAGCGTCGCATTGTGCGAGATCGCGCGCAGCGCGGCCGGGCCCACCGGGCCGCCGCTGCGTTTCTTCTGGCGTGAGCCCGCGCGTACCACGAGGCCGCTGGCGAAGGAGCCGAGCAGGCGGCCATAATCGGCATTTGCGAACAGTCGCTCATGCCAGGCGCGCAGCGACCGGTAGAAGTCCCAGACGAGATCGGTGCGGGTGTAGAACGTGTCGGCCAGCGCCTCCGGCGGCGGCGCAAGGCGGCTGGCGCACCAGGCGGCATAGGTTGTCTCTGCAAGTTCCGCGTTCGCGAAATGCAGGAAGCCGTCGCCGCCCTGGAAGCTGACCTCATGGATCAGCGGCACCCCGCGCGCCTTGGCCCCGGCGCGCGTCCACCGCGTCAGCAGGTGATCGAAGCGCTGCTCGAAACTGCCAGGCCAGGCACCCCGGCCCATCGATTCGCCGTGGGTGTTGAAGATCAGCAGGCTGACATTGGCCTTTTTCGCGGCGAGGGCCCGGATGATCAGGTTGTGGATCCGCTCGATCGCCATCGAGCCGGCGACCTGGCCGATGAAGCGCCCGGAATCGGAAAAGCCAAGCTGGACCGAGAGATACCCGCGCTGCTTCACATAGGCGAGGAATTCGGGCTCTTCCAGCAGCCGCTCGATGAACCGCCCGCCGGTCTCCAGAGCCTCGGGTGTCTCGAAAAGGGGCGAGATATCGAGCTGTCCGTCCACCCCGTATTGCCGGGCAAGGTAAAGCGCGCCCATGACGGTCGCCGGGTTTTCGCTCTCGGCGATCAGGAAGCGGATCACCGAGCCGGAATCGACATGCTTCAAGATCTGGGCGCACATCATGAACTGGCGCCGCGCGGTCGATTGCTCGCGGAACAGATCGGCGAAGTTCAGCGGGAGCGGTTTGGACTTGCGCGCCTTCTGGGCCAGCTGCGACAGCGCCACGCGGCCAAGCTCGCGGTCTTCGGTCTCGAGGCCGAGGTCGCGCGCGAGCACGGTGCGCACCTGCGCGGCGTTGACGCGCAGGTGGATCCGTCCGGTGCCGAGCTGCAACGCTTCCATCTGCGCCCGCAGCGCGATCAGGCGCGCCACTGTCACTTCGGGAAGAGCGCCGAGTGCCGCGTCGATCACCGCCGTCAGCTCACGGACGTTCGTGATCCGGTCGGCACTGTCGGCCGTCAGCGCGTTGGCCGCGGCGACCAGCAGGTCCGGATCCGTCAGGTCTCCGCCAAAACGCTTCGCGTGCGCCTCGGTCTCCTTCGCGGCGCGCTTGAGGCGCTTCGGCAAGGCGGCGAGCGCGACAGGCGCCTTGACGCCCGCCAGGATGTCCTCCAGCGCGGCGCCGTAGCGCGCGAGCTGCACCGCTTTCTCGCTCAGGCGCAGATGGACCGAGCGGAACCAGGGAATGTCCGTACGCCCATCAAGATCATAGCCAACCCAGCTGGCAATCGTCGGCAGGGCCGGGCGCAGGTCCTGCCACGCGTCCGGAAAGGCTTCGCGGGCGATTTCCACCACCTGCGCGGCGTAGGCGGCCTGCGCCTCGGCGGCGTGGCGCAGCGCGTCCTGCGCTTCGCGGTGCTCCGCTTCGAGCGTAATCGACTGGTTCCAGGTCCGCCCGTCGGACTGGATGTGTTTCTTCAGCGCGGCCCTGTGGCCGGCCGTCGGCTTCGTGACATACGCCGCCATCGCGGCGCGCAGGTGCTGCGAGAGGGCGAAGGTCGGGTGCGCTGTGAAGACGATGCCGCCGCCGGGTGTCTCGACGGCCGCGCGGTAGGCGTCGAAGCTTTCCGCCGCGAGCGCCTTCAGGCGCGCGGTCACCGGCGCCCAGGCCGCTTCGGTGTCGGCGCCCGAATGCTGGCGGCGGAACTGGCCCGCGCGCTCTTCAAGCAAGGTGAGGTGGACTTCCTCGGCCAGCGCCGAGAGCTGCTCCAGCTCGAACTCCTCGGATTCCAGTTTCCGGAACAGCGTCTGCGCCAGCGAGAAGACGGAGTTGGTCAGCGGATCGGCATCGATGCGCGCCGCTTCCCGGCGCAGGAAGTCCTGCACCCAGTCGAGGCTCAGGCGGGAAGGCTTGGCGGTGCGCGGTGTCATGGCGTCCAGAAACGCAACAAATGCAACGTTGTCAAAGGCGTTCTGGGGCTCGAACTTGCATGCCTGTCTTGCACGCGAGTCAGCGGCGATCTCCCCGCCCAGATCGTCCACCTCCGGGCGGCCCGCTATTGCGCCGGACGATACAACCGCTAGGCAGGCGCATGTCCTATGCCCTGACCCATCTTCGCGACCTCCTTGCGCCGGGATTCGACGACATTCTGGACGTGCGCTCGCCCGGCGAATTCGCCGACGACCATATTCCGGGCGCCCTCAACCTGCCGGTCCTCGATGATGCCGAGCGGGCCCTCGTGGGGACGATCTATAAGCAGGAGAGCGCATTTCGCGCGCGCAAGGTCGGCGGCGCACTGGTCGCGAAACGGGCCGGTGCCAACATCGAGGCCTACCTGCTCGACAAGCCGGGAAGCTACCGGCCGCTCGTCTATTGCTGGCGTGGCGGCATGCGGTCCGGCGCATTTGCCACGATCCTGCGTCAGGTCGGATGGCGCGCCGAAACCCTTGAAGGCGGATACAAATCCTTCCGACAGGCCGTCATCAGCCTTCTCTACGCTCCGCCGGACGGGGGCGCGCCGCTGCTGGAACGGCTCGTCGTCCTCGACGGCAATACCGGCACGGCGAAAACCGAACTGCTCCGCCGCATGGCGGCGCGCGGCGCGCAGGTGCTCGACCTCGAGGGGCTGGCCCATCATCGCGGCTCGCTGTTTGGCGCGCTGGCATCGGGCCAGCCTTCACAGAAGTCGTTTGATACGGCGATCGCGATGCAGTTGGTGGCGTTCGACCCGCACCGCCCGGTCCTGGTCGAGGCCGAGTCGAGCCGTATCGGCCAGCTTGTCGTCCCCGGCGTCCTCTGGGCACTGATGCGCCAGGCGCCCCGGATCCGCGTTGAGGCAGGTCTCGCACAACGCGGCGCCTACCTCGCGCAGGCCTACGCAGACCTCACCGTTGACCGGGATCGGCTGTCGGAAACGATCGGCCTGCTCAGGCCGTATCACCCTGCGGAGCGCATACTCGGCTGGCACGCGCTGGCCGCGGCCGGGCAGATGGCAGACCTCGCCCGCGAGCTGGTCTCGCATCACTATGATCCGAAATATGCGCGCCAGCGCAGCCGCGATGTGCAGCCTGAACTCGGCAGGGTGGCGCTGCCCGGCTTCGACGATGCCGCGCTGGAGGCGGCGGCGCAGGACATCCTGAACCTCGCCGAACGAAGTCCCGCCCGGCTCAGTCCGCGTTGATCCGCGGCGCGCCTTCCAGGATCTCGCCGATCAGGAAAATGGGCTCGCCCGCCGTATGAAACTCTGCAAGCAGGGCCGGCACATTCGCCGCCGGCACAGCGGCGAGCAGGCCCCCGGCGGTCTGCGGATCATACAGCAGGTCGCCCAGCGCCGAGGCCGGGCGCGAGACCCGGGCACCGAGCCGGGCGTTCGCTTGCCAGATGGAGGACCTGACCCGCTGCGCCGAAAGGCTCTCGGCACCGTGAAGCACGGGCACGTCAGCAAGCGAAAGCCGCGCCACAACCCCGGAGGCCTCCAGGATGTTCATCAGGTGCCCCGCCAGTCCGAACCCGGTGACATCCGTCATCGCGTGCGCTGTTGGCGCGAGCAGGCGCGACGCGGCGGCGAGCGGACGCTGCATGCTGGAGAGGGCGCTCACCACATCGCTGCCGCGCGCCAGCCCGCGCATCTCGGCCGCGAGAATGACGCCGGTGCCGATCGGCTTTGTCAGCACCAGCGCGTCGCCCGGCCGGGCCCCGGCCAGTCCGATGGCCGGCCGGTCCAGCAGGCCGGTTACGGTCAATCCCACCGACAGCTCCTCTCCGACGCTCGTGTGCCCGCCCACAAGGTCCGCACCGGCTTCGCCAAGCACCCGGCTGACCGCCGCTACGATTTCGGAGAGGGTCGCCGCCTGCATCCGTTCGCTCATCCGGGGCAGGGTGATCGAGAGGAGCGCGGCTTGCGGCGCCGCGCCCATGGCCCAGACATCGCCGAGGGCGTGAACCGCCGCGATCTGTGCGAGCAGGTAGGGATCCTGGGTGAAGGCGCGCAGGTGATCGGTACTGATGACCTGGAGGCGGCCGCCCGATTGCAGGACGGCGGCATCATCGCCGACGCCGGCCAGCGTGTCGGCGCGCATAGCGGGCCGCCGGCCTGCCAGGGCCTCGGCAAGGACATCGCGGCCGACTTTTGACCCGCAGCCGCCGCACAGCATCTCCTCGCGCCCCACCGCCTCGTCATCCAGCGCCCGCACCGCCGGGGCAGGCGCCGGTGTCATGGCGGGAAGGTTGCTCAGGCGGGCCATGAAATCGGAATCGATCCGGTCCTTCAGCGACCAGAGCCACCGTCCGGAAAGGGTCACGGAATGCTTCTCGGCCACGGCGGACTTTTCGCCGGCCGAAATCAGCTTGAGGTAATCCGACTGCGGAGCATAGCCTCGAAGGCTCTGGCCGCTGAGCGCCGCCTTCAGGTTGTGGAACAAGGCCGGCGCCTCGCGCACGGCAAACACACCGGCCTTCGGGCGCGGCGCGTGGGTCAGGTGCGCGCAGTCCCCCACGGCGAAGATGTCCGGATCGGTGCTTGTCCGCAGATCCTTGCCGACATCGACAAAGCCCTGAGTGAGTGCAAGGCCGGTCGACGCGAGCCAGGGATAGGCGCGGGCTCCGGCCGTGCTGACGGCGAAGTCCGACGCAAAGGTCTGGCCGTCCGCCAATTCGACAGCGCCCTCTGAAATGCGGGAAACGTTGACGCCCGTCACAACCCGCACGCCATAGCGCGACAGCGCGCTGGCGAGAATTCGGCGGGTCCGTTTGCCGGCGGCGGGGAGGATTTCCGTGCCGGCCTCGAGCAGGGTCACCGTGACCCCGGCGCGTCCGGCCGCCTGCAGGCGGTGCGCCATGGCCAGCGCAATTTCGGCGCCCGCAACACCGCCGCCGATGACGACGCAGGCTGCGCGCGGCGCCGGTCGCTCCAGGAAATCCTGCCAGGCGCCCGCGAAGGGCCCCAGCGGCTTTACCGAGTGGGCATGTTCGGCAAAGCCCGCGAGGCTCGGAAGATCGGCCGTAACGCCGATATCCAGCGAGGCAATGTCGTAGCGGATCGGCGCGCGTCCTTCGAGATGCACCAGCTTGCCTGCCGCGTCGATGCCGGCGGCCTTGTCGAAGACGATCCGTGCACCTGCAAACCGGGCGAGGCGGACGAGATCGATATCCAGCTGCTCGCGCGTGTAGTGCCCGGCCACGTAGCCTGGCAGCATGCCGGTATACGGGCTGGTCGGGCCGGGATTGATCAGCGTGACCCGGGCGCCCGCCAGCGGGTCCATCCCCCACATTCGCAGCACGAGGGCATGCGTGTGCCCGCCGCCGATCAGGACGAGGTCCCGGGTGAGCGGCCGTTCCATGTCCATGCGTGACCAATCCCTGTTCCGGCGAGGAGCGCGACCCCTAGGACAAGGCAGGCCGGAGCGCCAGCAAATTGCCTGAGGATTCCAGCATTATCGCTGGCGGGCAGGATCAGGCGACCGCGATTTCCTGTTTCGTGGGCGCGGCCATCTTGAGGGCTTGCGCCAAGGAGGCAGGCCGCCCGAAATGGTAACCCTGCAGCTCGTTGCAGCCAGCCATCTTGAGCATCTGCGCGAGCGGTTCGTCCTCGACACCTTCGGCGACAACCCGCAGGTCGAGGCCCTTTGCCAGCTGGACGAGGCCGGAGATGAGGTGACCGGCCTTCTGTTCGCTCTGGAGGCGTTTCGTCAGTGAGCGGTCGATCTTGACGCAGGTGAATCCATAGGATTGCAGATAGGCAAGGCTCGTGAAGCCGGTACCGAAATCATCAAGGGCAAAGCCGACACCGATCGCGCGCAGGCTGTCGATCGCCCGTCTCGCGCGTTCCGGGTAATCGATCAGGTGGCGTTCGGTGATTTCGAGCTGCAGCCGTTCCGGGGCCAGTCCCGTGGCGTCGAGCACGAGCATAACCTGTCGCTCGAAGTCCGGATGGCTGAACTGGACCGGTGAGACATTGACGCTGACGCGCAGGCCTTCGATGTCTCGTGTCTCGCGGCATGCCCGTTCGAGCACATACATGCCGAGCGCTTGTATGAGCCCGCTGCCTTCGGCAATGCCGATGAACTCGTCCGGGTTGAGGGGGCCAGCGGGACGGCCGGGCCAGCGCACCAGCGCTTCCACGCCTATGGTGGAGAAGTCCCGCGCGTCGACGAGGGGCTGGTAGACCACATCGAATTCATTCCGGCCGAGGCCGCTGGCAATCTCGCGCTCGATCTGGTGGCGCAGGATGCGCCCTTCGTCGAGCGAAGAATCATAGGCGCGGATGCCGCCTTTGCCATTCGCCTTGACCGCATACATGGCCGTATCGGCGCGGCGCAGCAGTTCAAACGGGCCGTTCGTATCGACCTCGGCAACCGCGATGCCGATGCTCGCGCCGACCTGCAGGGCACGGCCTCTGATCTTGAGCGGAAGGGTGAGCCGCGTCAGCGCCTGCTCGGCAAATTCGCGCGCAGTCGCCGCCGCATCAGAGCCTTCGATGAGCAGCGCAAACTCGTCTCCGCCCATCCGGACTAGCATGCCTTGCAGCGGCCGGACGGATTCGAGGATGTGGCCGACGCGCGTGATCAGGTCATCGCCAAACTGGTGGCCGTGCACGTCGTTGATGACCTTGAAGCCATCAAGGTCGATGAAGACGATGGCCAGCGAGTCCGGGCCGAGGCCGGACTGTTCAGAGACGGATTCCAACCGGGCGAGCAGCGCACGGCGATTGGGCAGGCCGCTGAGGGGATCGGTGAATGCGATCTGCCGGTTCTCGTCGCTGAGTTTCTGCGTCTCGGCCTGTCTCTGGCGCAAGATACTCTGTGAGCGGATGAGTTTCGAGAAGGTGCGGTTGTATCGGTAGAGAATGATGACCATGCCGCCAGCCACAAGCGCCAGCATGATCGCCTCGGGCATCTTGCCGCCCCCATCGGCCAACATGAAAAAAACAAAGAACGGCGCGGTCCCGACCGTGGCAACCGAAAGCGCCGCCGAGCGCAGCGGCATCAGGCAGAACACGGCACTGATCTGTGTCAGGGCAAGGAAGAAGGTCAGGTGACCCTTGGCCTGAACGTCGCCATAGGAATAGAGCAGCAGGCCCCACGCCATGAAGGCCGTTGTCATGACAACGGCCAGTGTGCCGGTCGTCCGGATATGGCGCTGGATCTCTGCGTCGGAAAAGACCGACTGCTTGCGCCGGCTCCACCAGGTGCCCCGCACAGCGGCGATCGAACACAATACGATCGGGAACACGCTGCTGAGCATGGGATCTGCAAACTGGCTGTAGGTCAGCGAGACGGCCGCCGCGTTGCAGGACAGGATGAAATAGAGGAGCGGGACCTGGTGGACGAACTCGCGGAACTGGGCCCGCGCCAGGTCCATATCGCTCACCTCCAGCCGGTACTGGCTGGCGAGCGTGAACAATGCGCGCTTCAGGTTGAACACGGGTGGGAGCTCTCTGACCAGTTTCTTGTCAGGGCTGGCTACACGAATGCGGATAATTCCGGGTGTGACCGTTCGATCAAATTTGACAGGTCTGTACAAAGGCGGGGCAAAAACCCGCGCTTTTCCGGCCAGTTACAACCACGGGCGAACCGGCGCGATGACCCGGGGAGTTGCGATTTCCGGCAAAAGCGGCCGGCCTAGCTCGGGTGTTTCTCGTCGCCGTCGTGGCCGCCCCAGAACCGTTTGATGCGGCCGAGGAAGCCTTCACTTTCCGGATGGCAGTCGGAGCCGGTGCAGTCGCAGAACTGGCGCAGCAGTTCCTTCTGCCGGGCCGTCAGGTTCTGCGGGGTCTCGACGAACATCTCGACATACAGGTCGCCCTGCGGGTTGCCCTGGCGCACGCTGGGCATGCCCTTGCCGCGCAGGCGCAGCTTGCGGCCGGTCTGGGCGCCTTCGGGAATCGCGACGCGGGCGCGTCCGCCATCGATGGTCGGGATCTCGATTTCGCCGCCAAGCGCAGCGGTCGCCATCGGCACCGGCGCGCGGCAATAGAGGTTCGGTCCGTCGCGCTCGAAGATGTCATGCTCAACGACTTCGACGAAGATATAGAGGTCACCCTTCGGGCCACCGGCGGTGCCGGCCTCGCCCTCACTGGTCAGGCGGATGCGCATGCCGCTCTCGACCCCGGCCGGAATCTTGACCGAGATCTTGCGCTCTTCCTTCACCTGGCCGTGGCCGCCGCAGGTCTTGCACGGCTTGCGGATGACCGTGCCGCGGCCCTGGCAGATGTGGCAGGTGCGCTCCATCGTGAAGAAGCCCTGCTGGGCCCGCACGCGGCCATGGCCGGCGCAGGTCTCGCAGGTTTCCGGCTTGGTGCCGGGGGCGGCGCCGGTCGCGTCGCATGGTTTGCATGGCACGGCCTGGGGCACGTGAATGGTTTCGTCCTTGCCGAAATAGGCTTCGGCGAGAGTGATCTCGAGGTCGTAGCGCAGGTCGGCGCCGCGCTGCGGGCCGCCGCGCTTGCGGCCATTGGCAAAGCCGCCGGCGCCGCCGAACACCTGGCTGAACAGGTCCTGGAAAATGTCTTCGGGATTGACGCCCTGGCCGAACGGGCTGCCGCCGGGGGCGCCGCCGCCATTCTCGAAGGCGGCATGGCCGAACCGGTCATAGGCGGCGCGTTTCTGCGCGTCCGACAGGACGGAATAGGCTTCGCCGACTTCCTTGAACTTCTCTTCGGCGGCCTTGTCGCCCGGGTTCTGGTCCGGGTGGAATTTCATGGCCAGCTTGCGATAGGCCGATTTAAGGGCCTTCTCGTCGGCCCCGCGTTCCACGCCGAGAACGTCGTAATAGTCGCGCTTACTCATAAAGTCGCCGCCAAACCGGAATCGTTTGCCCTGAAACCGGTGATTTGGGGCGTGTCGGTATTGACCGCAAGGGCCTTCCTTCAGGCCCGCCGCGCCGATCAGCTATCGCCGGGGGGGAATCTGGTAACCCCTTCTTCGACCACCGAGGCGCCGGAGCCGCTGATCTGCTTGACCGCAAGGCCGCGCTCGGAGGTGCCATCGAGGCGGAAACGGAACAGGCCGTTCACCCCCATGAACCCGTCCGGATCGGTGACGCCGCCGTGTTTCATGTTGTTTTCAGCGGCCAGGGTAATTGCCAGCGAGGCGGCGTCATAGGCGGCAGCAGCCAGGTCGGTCGGGGTACGGCCATAGATGCGCTTATAGGTGTCGCGGAAGTTGCCCATGTTGTCCGGGTCGATCGCCGAGAACTGGGCGCCGGCAAGGGCCGGTTCGCGCCAGATCGACGAGTCGTCCCAGATGCTGGTGCCGAGGAAGCGCGTGCGGCCGGGGTCGATGCCGTTGACGACGAGCAGCGGCGCAATCGAGAGCAGCTTGGTGCCGCGCTCCGGGATCAGCAGGCCCACCTGGCTGCGCTCGGCCTTGATCAGGCCGGCGATGCGGGAGACTTCGGAACTGGCGCTCTTGCTCGGATCGTAGAAGGCTGCGCCGAGGACGGTCCAGCCATTCTCGGCCGCTTCGGCGCGCATCGCGGTCTCGACCTGGCGGCCATAGGCGGTGTCCGGTCCGAGGAAGGCGAAGGTGCGCGTGCCGCGGCTGGCGGCGTAGCCCATGATGCGGACGACTTCTTCCTCCGGCATCACCGAGGCGAGATAGCTGCCGCCGCCGGCGACCGTGCGGTCATTCGAGAAGGCGACAACGGGAATGGACTTGCGCAGGGCGACATCCTTCACCACGGGCACTTCAGTGCCGAACAGCGGCCCGAGGATGATGTCGGCGCCCTCGTCGAGCGCCTCATCAGCGCGCGCTTCGGCGGTGGAGGAGCGCCCGGCCGTGTCCTTTGGCAGGAGCAGGAAATCGGTGCCGCCATTTTCGAACAGGGCCAGTTCGATGCCGGCCAGCATCGCTTCGGCTTCGGCGCGCACCTGCGCGTTGGGGTGCGAGAAGGGCAGCAGCACGGCGGCGCGCTTGATGTCCTTGCCGGCCATGAAGTTCGGCGTCAGGCCGCCATCCCCCCGCACGAACCCGTTCAGGGCCTCGTCGGTGGTTTCGGTTACGGCCGGCCCGATCACTTCGCCGGTGACCGGATCGACACGCGGCTGGCCGGAGCCAATCGACACCGGCGGCCGGGTCGGCGCGGTGGCGCAGGCGGTAGCCATCAGCAGCGAGGCGAGCACGAGGCCGAGTCGCGGGCTTGGCGCCTTGAGGTTCCTGAGCGATGGTGAGCGCGATGTCATCTTCTGATCCTTCTGGCGCCGGCGCGATTCCCGACTTGAGCGAGTCTATTGAGGTGCGGCGAGGCGGGCAACCGCCCGTGGCTGTAGCGCCGGGACTTTATGTTGTCTCCACACCGATCGGTAATCTGAGGGACATCACCTTGCGGGCGCTGGATATTCTCGGCGGGGTCGAGGAAGTGCTGGCGGAAGACACGCGGGTGGCCTCAAAACTTTTGTCCGCTTACGGCGTTAAGGCCCGCCTCAGCCCTTACCATGACCATAATGGGGCGGAACGGAGACCGGTGCTCCTGAAGCGGCTCGAAGAGGGCGGGCGGATTGCGCTGATCTCGGATGCTGGCACGCCGCTGGTGTCCGATCCCGGCTGGAAGCTGGTGCATGAGGCGCTGGAGCAGGGCATCAAGGTGTATCCTGTTCCCGGGGCGTCGGCCTTGCTGGCAGGGCTGGTGGCGAGCGGCTTGCCGAGCGACCGGTTCCTGTTCGCGGGCTTCCTGCCGCCGAAATCCGGCGCGCGCCGCACCGAGATCGAAAGCCTGAAACAGGTGCCCGCCACGCTGGTCTTCTACGAGAGCGGGCCGCGGCTGGCGGAGTCGCTGGCGGACCTTGCCGCCGTGCTGGGCGAGCGGGACTGCGCCGTGGCGCGGGAGCTGACCAAGCTGTTCGAGGAAACGCGGCGCGGCACGCTGGCAGAGCTTGCCGCGCACTATGAACAGGCCGGCCCGCCGCGCGGCGAGATCGTGCTGCTGGTCGGCCCGCCCAAGCAAGTCGCGGCGACGGCGGCGGATATCGATTCGGCGCTTCGCGTGGCGCTCGGCGAGATGCCGACCAAGGCGGCGGCCTCGGCCGTGGCCGAGGCGCTCGGCCTTGCGAAGCGGGATGTCTACCAGCGCGCGCTGCAACTGAAGGCGGTTGATGGGCAAACGTGAGGCCGCCGAAGCGCGCGGCCGCAGGGCCGAGGCGCTGGCGGCCTGGTGGCTGCGGGCGAAGGGCTACACGATCCTGTCGCGGCGCGTGCGTCTGCCGGTCGGCGAGATCGATCTCGTCGCGCGCAAGGGCGACGTGATCGTGTTCATCGAGGTGAAGGAACGCGCGACGCTGGACGATGCGCAGGGCTGCGTGACCCCGACAGCCTGGCGGCGGATCGCACGGGCCGCCGAAAGCTGGATGGCGCAGCGGCCGAGGTTCAACGACTGCGGCTGGCGCTACGACATCATCGCCATCGCCCCGGGCTACCTGCCATCCCACCTGAAGGATGCCTGGCGGCCTGGGATGGCGTGAGGGTCAGGAGCCGGGCTCGAACTTGGCTTTGAGGCGTTCGTACTCTTCGCGCTCGAACTGCAGATACTCTTCATCGGTGAGCGCTTCTTCCTGAATGATCGCGTCCGAGCGGTACCTCTTTAGCGGCGGATCAACCAAGTCGGTATCAACTATCCTCAGATTGATTTCTTCGCCGCGTGACATGCTCCGCCGGAAACACAGGACATGGTAAGACGCGTCATCGCGGAGGATTTCCTCCACTCCGCGAATGCTGAATTCAATCCGTTCGTCGTCATCTCGCCGCGTTCGACTGGTGGCGGTCAGAAAAGCGGCAAGAACCGCCCAGTCCCTGAATCCGAAAGTCCCAGCCACTACGCCCTTGATGGAAACTTGGAAGGCGAGCATGCGCTGGTCTCCTGCGGTCGCCTTTGAGGGTTTGTCCGGGTATCCTTGAATTGCAAGCGCTGTTCCGGCCTCAACTGCCGGAGGCCAAGGATGGCCTGAGCGACAGGTGGCCATCCGCGCGCGGTGCTTGAGCAACATTTGAAAGGGATGCAGGTGTGTCCCCAAACCTGCATCCCCGGGGCTGCAAGGCGCGAGGGCGCGCGCCCGAAGCCCTCGGTTGGGACATTCATCCCTGCCTTTAGTTTTCAAGGCAGCTGCGACAAACGGACCTGAGTGTGCTGCGCGCAGAGATTCAAGGCGCCGGCGGGGCTTCCTGGATCGAGACGATGTAGCTGAGCAGCACGTCCATGCCGAGGTCACCGAAAACGAAGTCGGGCATGTCTTCGTGGCCGACATGGATGCCGGAGCGGAAGTCCTCGGCGAGGGATTCGGGCGGGTAGTAAGAGAGCACGTAGCGCAGCGGCGGGGCGTCAGCGCGCAGGCTTTCGCCGGTATCGAGGCCGTGGCAGTTGGAGCAATGGGTGACGGCGATCTCGCGCCCGTCGGCGATCGAGTCTGCGTCCGTCGGAATGCCAAGGGCGGCGGCGTCGATCAGCGGCCCGGTAGGGACCGCGACAGAAGCGGGGGCGTCCGGCTCGGCGGTCACTTCGGCAGCAACGGCGGCGGGGGTGTCGTCCGCCCGGTCGCAGCCGGCCATCAGGGTGAAGCCAGCAGCGGCGATCGCGTAAACCAGATGTCGCATGTGTTCGTCTCCCGGCGGCCCGGAATCGGGCCTGTGCATTCCCTTCACCCTAGCACCGAAACGGTGGCCCGGCGCTAGGGAACTGTCCCTATCCGGCCAACGTTCCGGCGCCTTCACCCTGCCGTAATCTTCTTACTATTAGGCTCGCGCTTCACGGCTGGTTCAGCCAGACAGCCCGAGACCGCCCGGCAGACATGAGCAACCAGTTTCCCACCCCTCCGCAGATGCCCCGCATCGTGCGCATCCCGGCCCCGGCCTTCCTGCGCCGGCAGAGCGCGCCGGTGCGCTTCTTGCTGATGGCGGTCGCGGCGATCCTGCTTATGGGCGGGCTTTGGGCGGCGTGGAAATGGCACAGCCTGCACAACGGCATGCCGAAGCTGCCCTCCGACATTTCCGAGCTCTGGCACGCCAACCGCGAGCCGGCGATCGAGTTTGTCGACGCAAACGGCAAGACGCTGGCGGTGAACGGCCCGCGTTATGGGCGTGCCATCGACGTCAAGGACTTGCCGCGTCATGTGCCGCAGGCCTTTCTCGCAGCCGAGGACAAGCGCTTCTACCAGCATGACGGCGCCGACGAGACAGCGATTGCGCGGGCGGCGTTCTCCAATGCCGCGGCCGGCGAGACGGTCTCCGGCGCCTCGACGATCACCCAGCAGCTGGTGAAGAACCTGGTGCTGCATTCGGGCCAGACGATGCAGCGCAAGGCGCAGGAAATCACGCTCGCCCGCCAGCTCGAAAAACGGCTGACCAAGGATGAGATCCTGAGCCTGTATCTCAACCGGGTGTATTTCGGCGCGGGCCTCTACGGCATCGATGCGGCCTCGCGGTTTTATTTCGGCAAGCCGCCGGAGCAGATGACGATTCCGGAAGCCGCGCTGCTGGCGGCGCTGCCCAAGGCGCCGTCTAAGTTGAACCTGCGCGACAACCTTGCCGGGGCGAAAGAACGGCAGGTCTATGTGCTGCGCGAGATGCGCGCCGAGCGGTTCATCTCGCGCGAGGAAGAGAAGGCGGCGCTGGAGGCGGAGATCACGATCATCAAGCCGCCGGTGTATGACCCCGAGCTAGGCTATGTGCTGGATGTCGCAACCGAGCGGCTGTCCGCTGTGCTGCCGCGCGTGCCGGGTGACGCCGTGGTGACGCTGACGATTGATCCGGAATTGCAGGCCCGCGTGCAGGCACGCGTGAACGAGCGGCTGGCGAAGGAAGGCCCGGCGCTGAAGGCGACGCAGGCCGCCGCGCTGATCCTCGGCACGGATGGCCGCGTCGTCGCGATGGTGGGCGGGACGGACTACAAGGCCTCGCCCTTCAACCGCGTGACGCAGGCCAAGCGCCAGCCGGGCTCGAGCTTCAAACCGTTCGTGTACGCCCTGGCGCTCGAAGACGGTTATTCGCCGTATGACGTTTTCAATGACCGCCCGATCAGCATCGGCAAATGGAAGCCGGTGAACTATAACGGCGAGTATATCGGACCGATGACGCTGAGCGAGGCGCTTACGCGCTCGACCAACACCATTGCGGCCGAACTTGGCAACGAGTCGAATCCCGAGCGGGTGGCGGAACTCGCCAAGCGGTTCGGCATCAAGAGCACGATGCAGCCCTATCCTTCGCTCGCCCTCGGCAGCCAGGAAGTGAGCCTCTGGGAGATCACCGGCGCTTACGGCGTGTTCCAGTCCGGCGGGCGGCGGATGGAGCCTTACATCATTGCCAAGGTGGCGGATACGCGCGGTAACGTGTTGTTCGAACAGCCGGCGGCGGAGGCCGAACGTGTGTATGCGGAGGATTACACCGCCGACATGAACGCCATGCTGACCCGCGTGGTCAGCGCCTCGATCGGAACAGGGCACAATGCGCGCCTCAAGGACTGGACGGTGGCGGGCAAGACCGGCACCAGCCAGGACTGGCGCGATGCCTGGTTTGTCGGCTTCACGTCGGCCTATGTCGGCGGCGTCTGGGTCGGCAATGACGATGACACCGCGATGAAGAAGGTGACCGGCGGCGGGCTGCCGGCGGACATCTGGTCGGACCTCATGGAGATGGCGCACGAAGGCAAGAGGCCCGCGCCGCTGTTCGGTTCGGATACGGCGCTGGTGCTGGATCCGGCTTCGGAAGACCGCATCGCCTTCTACCGCGGCATGGCGCAGGCCTTTGCCAGCGCGGCGCCAGCACGGGCGGTGAGTGGCGGCGGCGAGATGGTGCAGCAGGCGGAGTAGCGGCTTTTCCTCCGAAAAGCCCTCTCTTTCCCTCTCGTTGCTTGTCGTTTTCCCTTCGTTTCTGTCTCATTCCATGTCGTTCTGTTCTCACTCTTTCTCATTCATAGTCACTTTTTATCGCTTTTGAGCCGCGGGGCCGTCCGGGGGCGGATTTGTTCCAGGTGCGGTCAATTGCGCAGTATACCCCCGGCCGGGAGGGTGGGGCGCAAGTTTCCGGAAGTAGTCTGCAGGCGCCTGATTTTATTGGGGCGCTGCTGGGGCACAAGGATGTTGCGTCCACACAGCGCTTTGCGCACCTTGACCTGAGCCCCAATCTGTCCTGCATTACAGTCGAGAAATTCACGCTAATCAGCCGTTCCACGGTAAGCAGCCTATGACCGTTGACGGCGAAGTCCGGCCTGGTGCTGGCGATGCATTTGAACGACAGGACTGAGGTGACCCTGCCGGACGCCGAAATCGATCATCGGAACTGACCTGGCCCTAAACAGCCGGTCAGTGTCGTGCACGGCGCCGCCTGTAGGCGCGCCTCGTGGCTACCAACCTGACGACCAGGCCGCTCTATTTACTGATCGACGAGGGCCTGTAAGCTTGGGAGACTGGGGCATACGAACCCAGTTGGCCAACACTTCCAGTCGGAGGATCACGTGAAAGAGTTCGGACCCTCGACCTTCGGTGAGTTGAACGCTGAGGACTATGATGAACTTCATGATCCAGGAACGACAGACGAGTGCGTCAACCTGATTGCTGAACTTGCCGGCAGCGGCACTGTCTTGGAGCTTGCAGTAGGGACCGGGCGAATTGCGCTGCCACTGATACAGCGAGGGCTTTCCGTTCACGGTATTGAAGGATCGGAACGCATGGTCAGTAAACTGAAGGCGAAGCCGGGTGGCGAATCCATGCCCGTCGTGGTGGGTGACTTCGCCGACGTCGGCGTCGACGGCAATTACGATTTCGTGTTCCTAGTTTTCAACACCCTCTTCAACTTGACTACGCAACAGGACCAAGTGCGCTGTTTTCACAATGTTGCCGAACGCTTGAGGGATGGCGGCGCATTCTTGCTGGAAGCCGTCATCCCCGATGTCGGCGGATTCCAGAACGGCTACAGAGTGCGCACGAAACATGTCGACTTCGGTTCTGCCTGGCTGGAAGCGGCCAAGTACGATCCCGTGCGCCAACTCATCGAGTTCCAGCGTATTCGTATCACAAACGAAGGCGTCAAGCTGGTTCCCCTCCCGATGCGTTACGCGTGGCCGTCTGAAATCGACCTTATGGCGCAGCTTGCCGGGTTGAAGCTGAAGCATCGATGGGGTGGTTGGGATCGAACGGAGTTCACGTCGAAAAGCAAAATGCACATCTCGGTGTATGAGAAGCCGGTAGGCTGATTTGTTGCGTCGCCGCTTTTTTTAGCCTTGACTGGCATTCATTTCATTTTCCGCTTTGGGCGATCTCCTGCCCGAGCAATGGCCTGGCATACCTATGACAAATTTGAAGTGACCTGCCGTTTGTCGAA
>LNFM01002831.1_pt1 | contig 22787 bp, 12 predicted proteins | sample 596031 | NCBI WGS metagenome assembly LNFM01 (sample SAMN04254537, study PRJNA301005) | activated carbon metagenome | isolation source: dual media filters at the Ann Arbor, Michigan drinking water treatment plant | place: USA: Ann Arbor | reverse complement strand
CCCAGGGCATCGCGATGGCCTTCGGCACCACGATGTGCCTGGGCACGCGCGTGCACTTCAAGCCCGGCCACCAGGAGGCGGCCGACCTGTACGAAGCGTCTGACGAACACGGCCGCCGCACCGCGGTGATGGTGCCCGACGTGTGCGGCAACGTCTCGGTGCTCAGCGCCGCAGAGGACACCGGCGGCGGCCTGCTGCAGGCGCTGCGCGCCGGCGGACTCGCCGCGGGCGATGTCGGGTGGCTGGCCTACGCAGCGGCCGACAGCGGGCCGCGCGCCTTGCCCCAGCCCGGGACCGCGGGCCTGGCGGCGGCGGGTCTCGTGGCCGTCTGGCTGGCCCGCTGCTGGCGCCGTCGCCGACAGGCGCCCTGAGGCCTCCAGCGAGGCCAAGACGGGGCGGGGCGGTGACGTTGTTCACGCCGATTCGGCTCGACCGTGGGTCGGGGCCTCAAGTCGCGCCGCCACGCGTCGATGGACGAAGGGCACGCAGGGGAAGGTCCGTCCGGGCCGCCCCCCATGCTGCCTGAACGGAACCGATCCCACATGCAGAACAAGCGCCGAACGCTGCGTCACTTCCTCGTTTCAGCCGCTGCCGCCCTGGCGCTGGCCGGCCCGCTTCAGGCGGTGCACGCGCAGGCCGCTCCGTCGCCCAAGATCGCGTCCGACCTGCGGGCCGTGGCGACGGCGGGGTCGACCACCGCCGGCAGCGTGCCCTGGGCGAAGTCGCTCAACGGCGTGCTGCACGTGAAGGTGCTGATCAACGCGGCCAGCAGCGATGCGGCCCTGACTTCGCTGCGCGCCGACATCCTGCGGCGCGGCGGCTCGGTGTTCTACAACTACCTGTCGGTGCGGGCGCTGTCGGCGCTGGTGCCGGCCACGGCGCTGGAGCCGCTGGCCGCGCGCGCCGACGTGCTGGGCATCTCGCCCAACCGCGTGGTCACCCGCCATGCCAGCCTGCTGCAGGGCAGCACGGGCGCGGCGGCCGTGCTGCCGGCCGCCGTGGGGGGCCTGGCCAGCGCCGGCTTCGACGGCACCGGCGTCGGCATCGCGGTGCTCGACTCGGGCATCGACTGGCGCCACCAGCACACCTGGGACGCCGCCGGCAAGACCCGCGTGCGTGCGCTGGTCGACTTCGCCGCGTGGAGCCGCTTCGGGCCGCTGGCGGGCTGGCCGAAGGGGGTGGACTATTCGTCGACATTGAAGGAAAGCCTGGACGGCACGAAGTACAGGCACGGCAACAAGAAGTACGTGCCCATCACCACCGACCCGGATCCGCACGGCCACGGTACGCATGTCGCCGGCGTGGCTGCCGGGCGCGGCGCCTACCAGTCGCCCGAGTCGGGCGGCATCGCTCGGAACGCCGACCTGTACGACGTGCGCGTGCTCGACGAACGCGGCGTGGGCAACACCGCCGACGTGCTGGCCGGCATCGACTGGGTGATACAGCGCGCGCGGCTGGCCAACATCCGTGTCGTCAACCTGAGCCTGGGCGCCAGCTCGGCCGACAGCTTCCTGGTCGACCCGCTGGCGCGCGCGGCACGCAGCGCCACCGCTGCCGGGCTGGTGGTGGTGGCGGCGGCCGGCAACGGTGGCCGCAACGCGGCAGGTCAGACGGTCTTCGGCAGCATCGCCTCGCCGGGCCACGAACCCTCGGTCATCACCGTGGGCGCGGCCAGCATGTTCGGCACCGCCGTGCGCGGCGACGATGCCGTCACGCGCTTCAGCGCGCGCGGGCCCACGCGCGGCAGCATGGCGACGGTCAACGGCACTCGCTGGGTCGACGATCTCGTCAAGCCCGACCTCGTGGCGCCCGGCAACCGCGTGGTCTCGGCGCTGGGCGCCAGCCGCGACGACAGCCCCGCGGGCTGGAACCTGCTGGCCCGCACCTACCCGCAGCTCTCGCAGGTGCCCGGCGCCACGCAGACGCCGCGCCGCACGTTGATGGAGCTGAGCGGCACCTCGGTGGCGGCGCCGGCCGTCGCGGGCGCTGCGGCGCTGCTGCTGCAGGCCAACCCGGGGCTCACGCCGCCGCTGGTCAAGGCCATCCTGCAGTACAGCGCGCAGCCGCTGGCGCAGGGCGGGCTCATCGAGCAAGGCACCGGCCTGCTGAACGTCGAAGGCGCGCTGCGACTGGCCCAGGCGCTGCGCACCGACCTGTCGTCGGCGCTGGCTGCCGGCCTGCTCAAGCCCGGCGACAACCTGCTGGCCCCGGGCAAGGCGCTGCCTTCGCCCTCGTCGACGCTGCAAGGCCAGGCCGTGCCCTGGAGCCGCATGGTCCTGGCCGGCGGCACCCGGCTCTTCGGGGGCGAGGCGCTGTTCAAGCGCTGGCAGCCTGTGTACGACCCGTCGCTGACCTGGGCGCGCGAACTGGTGCTGCGCAGCACCGTCACCTACCAGCCGGCCGTCCTGGGGCTGGGCGCGAACCTCGTGCCGCAGACCATCGTCGAACGCCCCGCGGCGCTGCAGCCTCTGGTGACCGCCGACGTGCGCCTGCTCGATGCCGTGGCGCTCAGCGTCAAGGGCGCCTCGCAAGCGCTCACCACGCCGGTGGCCACCCTGGCCGCGCGTGCTGCCGGCGGTGCCGGCCTGACGCTGAAGCTGGGCTTCAGCGGTGGCGGGGGCAGCCTGCGCGCCGAAGGCTTCGTGCTGACGGAAGGCTTCGTGCTGACCGAGGGTTTCGTGCTCACGGAAGGCTTCGTGCTGACGGAAGGCTTCGTGCTGACGGAAGGTTTCGTGCTCACCGAAGGCTTCGTGCTGACGGAAGGTTTCGTGCTCACCGAGGGCTTCGTGTTGACCGAAGGCTTCGTGCTGACCGAAGGTTTCGTGCTCACCGAGTCGCTCGCCGATCCGGCCGCGGCCCACGACCGCAGCTTCCTCGGCGACTGAAGCGGCTCCCCGGCGGCGCGCCGCGCGGGGGGCTTGCGCAACCCGGGTGAGCAGGGGCGTGACTTCTCACGCCGCGGTCGTTCAGCCGGCGCCATAAGAGGCCGATATGGCATGAACAGCTTCATGCCGTCGAGCCTTCCCTTGCGCCCTTTGTCGTCCAGGCCTTCATGACCCCCGGTCCCGATCCATCGGCAGGCCGGGTCAGCCCTTGGGCGGCCTTTCGCCAGGCCCACCTGCACGACTACCCGTCGTCGGCCCTGGCGGCCTGGGGAGCGATCACCCTGTCGGGCCTGCTGGCGCTGGCCTGGGCGCTGCGCGAGGTGGTCTCGATGCCTGCCGACCGGATGCCGGCGGTGGCTGCGGCGCTGGTGCTGGCCGGCCTGGCCTCGATGTTCTCGGTGCGACTGCCCCGCACCTCCTACACGCTGAGCGTGTCGGACGTCTTCATCCTCACCGCGCTGGCCACGCTGGGCCCGGCGGTGGCCACGCTGGCCGTGGGGGTGGAGTCCGCCGCGGCCACGCTGCGCAATTCGAAGCGCTGGAGCAGCCGCATCAGCAGCCCGGCGGCCGCCATGGCCGCGATGGTGGTCGGCGGTGCCGCGTACATGCTGCTGCGCGACCAGATGGTCGCCGCCGGGCTGAGCCCCGAGATCGCCGTGCTCGGGGCGCTGTGTCTGGCAGCACCCGTGCCCTTCCTGCTCACCACCCTGCCGTTGATGGCCATGCTGGCCTTGAAGCGCGGTGCCCCCATGCAGCCCCTGGCCTGGCTGGCCGACACCTCGTGGATGGCAGCCGCCTACCTGGGGTCGGCGCTGGCGGCCGGCATGGTGCACCTGAATGCGCTGCGCTTCGGCAGTGCGGTGATCGGGATCGCGGCGACCGCGGTGCTGGTGCTGGTCATGCTGGTGCGGCTGACGGTGCACCGCCAGGAGGCCGATCGGCTGAGCCAGGACCAGCACATCTCGGAAGCACGGCGCGAGGCCGAGCTGAGCCAGCAGCGCTTCACCGCCGCCTTCACCCACGCCGCCATCGGCATGGTCATCGTGCGGGCCGACGACAGCATCCTGCAGGTCAACCAGGCGCTGTGCAGCCTGCTGCGCTGCCCGGCCGAGTCCCTGCTGGGCCGCCCCTTCCAGAGCCTGCTGCATGCCGGCGACGTGGCCTTGTTCCGCCGCCATGCCGAGCCGCTGCAGGCCTGGCCGGAAGAAGCCTTCTCCATCGAACTCCGGCTGCGGCGCGAAGGGAACGAGGACCTGTGGGTGGCGGTGCACTGCAGCCGCTACGACGATCCCTCCGGCCATGGGCCCTGCCTGATCTACCAGTTGCACGACATCACTTCGCGCTACCTCGCCGAGACACGGCTGCAGCACATCGCGCACCACGACGGGCTCACCGATCTGGCCAACCGCCACTGCTTCCACGAGCGGCTGGCGGCGGCGGTCGATGCGTCGCGCACCGACCCCGAGCGCCGTTTCGCGGTGCTGTTCCTCGACCTCGACCGCTTCAAGGTCGTCAACGACAGCCTGGGGCACCATGCCGGCAACCTGATGCTGCGCGACGTGGCCGACCGCCTGAAGGGCGCAGTGCGCCCGCAGGACCTGGTGGCGCGGCTGGGCGGCGATGAGTTCGCGGTGCTGCTGGAGTCTCTGCACGACGCCGAACTCGGCCTGCGGCTGGCGCAGCGCGTGCTGGCGGCCCTGAGCCAGCCGCTGTCGGTGATGGGCGCGCCAGCGTCGGCATCACCTTCAGCGACCTGGGCTACCGCACGGTGGACGAGGTGCTGCGTGACGCCGACCTCGCGATGTACGAGGCCAAGTCCCAGGGCCGCGGCCGCGTGGCGCTGTTCGACGGCTCGATGCACGAGAAGGTGGCGCAGAAGCTCGCGCTCGAGAGCGATCTGCGGCGCGCCATCGGCGAGGGACAGCTCAGCGTGAGCTACCAGCCGCTCTACGAGCTGGAGCCCGTGCGCCTGGTCGGGTTGGAGGCACTGGCGCGCTGGGTGCACCCGCAGCGGGGCGCGGTCCCTCCGGTGGTCTTCATCGCCCTGGCCGAAGAGAGCGGCCACATCGACGCGCTGACCGACTGGGTCATCGACCAGTCCTGTGGCGCCCTGGCGGCATGGCAGAAGCGCTGGCCGGGTTGCGAACACCTGGGCATGCACGTCAACATCTCCACACGCGACCTCGGTCGCGCGGGCCTGCCCGACAGCGTGCGCGCCACGCTGCAGCGCCACGGCCTGAAACGCGGCGCGCTGACGCTGGAGATCACCGAGACCACGCTGATGGGGCGGCTGGACACGGCGCTGCACACCATGAGCGAGCTGCGCGACGCCGGCGTCGGTTTCTCGATCGACGATTTCGGCACCGGCTACTCGTCGCTGACCTACCTCAGCGTGCTGCCTATCGACAGCCTGAAGATCGACCGCTCTTTCGTGATGGGCCTGCACGACCAGCCGCAGAACGTGGAGATCGTGCGCGCCGTGACCACGCTGGGCAGGTCGCTGGGGCGCAGCGTGATCGCCGAGGGCATCGAGACCGCGGAGCAGCTCGCCACGCTGCGGCAGCTCGGCGTGCAGATCGGCCAGGGCTACCTGCTGTCGCGGCCGCTGACCGAGCCTCAGGTGCAGGACCTCCTGGCCGTCAACGGCGTGCCGGTCGGCGCGCCGGCCTGAGGCCGTTCACCGGCCGCCGGGTCTTGTCACTTCGGCGCGGCGGCCGGCCGCTGCGCCTCGGTCCACTCCAGCAGGCGCGACAGGGCGTCGCGGCGCAGCTCGGCGTCTTCCTTGCTGGGATCGATGACGGTGGGCTTGAGCAGGATCACCAGCTCGCGCTTCTCCGACAGGCGGTTGGTCTGCCCACCCAGCAGCTTGCGCAGGATGGTGCCCTCGGCGCCAGGGATGCCGGAGTCGGAGCTCATCGAGGTCTGCCGCATCAGGCCGCCGATGGCGATGATGTTGCCGTCCTTGGCGCGCACCACGGCGTCGGTCTCGTTGATGTCGCTGGACGCCAGCGGCAGCGAGTAGGTGCCCTGGGTGCCCAGGTTGAGCACCTTGTTGCGCTCGGTGACGTTGCTCACCGCCGGGTGGATGTGCAGCGTGATGTAGCCCTCTGAATTGATGTTGGGCGTGACGTCCAGCGAGATGCCGCTGAAGAAGGGCTGCACGCTGATGTTGGGCGTGGTGGCCGTGCCGTGGTGGTGGTGCTGATGTTGGTGACGAAGAAGTCGTCGGTGCCCACCTTCAGCACCGCCTTCTGGTTGTTCATGGTGGCGATGCGCGGGCTGCTCAGCACCTGTGTGTTGCCCTGCGTGCCCAGGAACTCCAGCACCGCCGCGAAGTTGCTGGTCTGGAAGGCCAGGCCGAGCAGCGCGCCGGCGTTGCTGGCGGCGGCCTCGAGTGCACCGCCGGGCGTGATGTTGATGAGGCCGCCGGCCATCGCGCCGGTCTGCGACACCACGCCGCCCGGGCCCACGATGCCGCCGGTGGCGCGTGTCGTCAGGCCGGCCTTGAAGGCGGCCCAGTTGATGCCGGTGCGCTCGCTGTCGCGCAGTTGCACCTCCACCACCTTGGCTTCCAGCATCACCTGGCGCTGCACGTTGGCACGCGCCGATTCCAGGTAGTCGTGCACCGAGCGCATCTCGCGCGGCAGGGCGCGCACCAGGATGTTGCCGGTCTGCGGCGACACCACCACCTGGCGGCCGTCCTTCTCGCCCACCAGCAGCTTGATGCTGGCTTCGATCTCGCCCCACAGGTCGTTGCGCTGCGACGTGGTGATGCGGCTCGACTCCGGGCCCGAGGCCACGTTGCCGCCGCCGTTGCCGCCACCCGTGGCGCCGTTGCTGCCGCCGGCGTTGCTGCCGCCGCTCCCGCCCGCGCTGCCGGTGATGGAGCCGCTGACGACGCGCAGGTCGCTGCGGCCGCTGCGGTTGAAGCTGGGGTAGTCGACGGTGAAGATGCGCGTCTGCATCTGCGCCGGGCTGACCAGGATGTGGCGGCCGATGACCTTGTATTCGAGGTTGTGCAGTTCGCGCAGCAGTTCCAGCGCCTCGCGCAGCGTGACGTCCTTCAGCGTCACGCTCAGCGGGCCCTTGATGGCGGGGTCGACGGCCACCGACAGCGGCGTCTCGTTGAGCAGCGCCATGAACAGCACTTCGGGCGTGGCGTTGTTCAGCACCAGCGAGAAGCGCCGTTCGGTCTTGGCCAGCTGCGCGGCGATGGCGAGGTCGTCGCGCGGGATGGGCCGGGCCGCTGCGGCCGGTGCCGGTGAGGGTGCAGCTGCCGAGGGGCCCGCTGCCGAAGCGCTGGTGGCCGGCGCCGCGGCGCCTTCGAGGGCCTGCCGCACGGCGGGCATCAGGGGCTCCGACAGGGGCGCCGTGGGCGTGGTGGCGCAGCCGCTGCCCAGCGCAGCAGCCAGGGCCGGCAGCAGCAGTCGCAGGGACAGGCGCAGCGGCGCGCGAACCAGCGGCTGCGGCATCGGAGCGGCCATCGAGGCGTGGCGTGGGGTCATGGTGAGGTGCCTTCAGGCGCAGACGTGTTCCGGGGGCCGGCCCGGCGCAGCGGCGCGCGGGGCGGTTTGGCAGGCAGCGGGCCGCCTGTCGCGGCGGCGCGCGACATCGACGGGCCGGCGCTCGCGGGGGCCTTCATGTCGGGGCCGGCCTGGGCCGCCAGCGTCGCGGCCGCCGGCTCGCTGCTGGCCACCAGCGGCGGCAGCAGGTGCAGCAGCGTGCGTGTCTTGCCCACGGCCAGTTCCACGCTGTTGGGATCGATGGTCTGGACGACCGCGTGTTCGACGGTGTCGCCCTCGGACACCCAGCGCTCGCCGATCAGCGCCTGGCGGCGCCCGCGGCTGTCTTCGCGGATGGCCACCAGGCGGCCGATCTCCTTCTCGCGCACGGCCGGGGCGGCCTCCCGACGCGGTGCCGACGGGGCGGTGGGGGACGTCGCCGGCGACGAGGCGGCGCCGGCCGGCGGCAGCAGCGGACGCATCGGGTCGGCGCCGGCCGGTGCCGTTCCCAGGCAGGCCAGGAGCAGCGCAGCCTGCACCCGCTTCATGACGACGCTCCCCAGCGCGGCGAGTGGCTCACCACGTGCGCCTTCAGGGTCAGCTGGATCGCCGGCCACTCGGCGTTGTCGAGCGACAGCGACGACCACTGCAGGGCTTCGGCGTGGCGCTCGAACTGCGTCAGCAAGGTGTGCAGCTCGCTGTAGCTGCCGCTGACCTTCAGCGTGATCGGCAGCCGGTACAGGCGGGGCAGGCCGGCCGTCACCGTGCCACCGGTCTGGCCGGTTCGGGCCACGGCCGGCGGCCCGGCAGCGGCACTGGCGGCTGCGGTGTCGTTGTCGCTGGAGAGATCCAGCTCGAGCAGCCGCGCCGCGCCCACGGTGGCGGTGATGGCGCGCAGCGTTTCCGGCAGGCGCGCCGAGTCGGCCACGCGTTGGCGCAGCACGGCAGCGTCGTCCTGCGCCTTCAGCAGGCGCTGGCGCCACATCGCTTCCTGTTCGCGCAGCACGGCGGCCTGCCCGGCGTCGGCTTGCGGCCCCATGCGGGCCGTCTCCAGGCGCTTTTCCAGGGCCTGTGTCTCGGCCACGGTGCGGCGGATCTTCTTGTCCAGCGGCGCGGTCAACAGCGTGTCGGTCAGCGCCGCCAGGGCGCCCAGCCCGCCCACCACCAGCATCAGCTTCTCGCGCACAGGGCGCTGGCCCCACCAGGCCGGGAGTCGGCCGGGCTTCATGGCCGCACCGCCGTGGCCAGCTGGACCGGCGGGGCCGACGCGCGCATGGAGAAACGCAGCTGGGGTGCCGTGCTCTTGTCCTGCTTGACTTCGATCGAGCGCGCCAGCATCGGGGCGAAGCGGTCCTGTGAGCTCCAGGCCTGCACGAAGCCGTTGACGGCCTGCGGCGACGTCGCCATGCCTTCGATGCGCACGGCGCCGGCGCGGTCCACGTCGATGCGGTTCAGGCTGATGTCGGCCGCCGCCAGCAGTCCCAGGCGGTCGAGCCACTGCGACGCGCTCAGGCCCTGCTGGGCAGGACCCTGCGACGCGGCGGCGATGGCGCCTTCCAGCTGCACGGCCTGCCGCTGCAGATCGGCCACCAGCGCCGCGGTGGGCGGCGGGGTCTTGCTGGCCTGCTGCAGGCGCTGGGTGAGCGCCTGGCGCTCGGCTTCGGCCTGCTGCAGGCGAGACTGCAGCGAGACGGCATAGGCGCCCATGCCGCCCGCGACCAGCACGCAGGCCAGCGCGGCCAGCGCCAGGCTGTGGTCGCGGCGCGGCAGCAGCCGCGCGGCGTCGAAGAGCTCGATCATGCGACCGCCTCCTGCGCACCCGCTTCCGCCTCCGCGCCGGGGGCGGCCGCGGCGCTGGCGTCGATCAGGCGTGCGGCGGCCACGCAGGCCAGCGCGGTGAGGTCGTTGTCGCCCTCGACGTGCTCACGCGTGGTGCCGCTCATGTCCATCACCTCGCCGAGGTCGAACAGGCGTGCATCCAGCGGCAGGCTGGCGCGCACCGACTCGCGTGCGGCCTGCGGCAGCGAAGGCATGGCCGCCAGCACGTGGCGGATGGCCAGTTGCGTGGCCTGGCGCTCGAAGTGGTCGGCCGTGCGCTGGATGTGCAGGGCCAGGTGCTCCTCGAACTCGGCCTCGTCGCGCGGCTGTCGCACCGGCAGCGCCAGCGTGCGCAGCGCACAGAACTCGCCGCGCCACACCAGGCCGATGCAGATGTCGCCGCCGATGAAGGCCAGCACCACGCGGCCGTCGGTGTCCTGGGCGTGCAGCAGGGCCATGCCGCGCAGCGCGCTGTCGCTGACGTCGATGTGGCGCAGCTTCACGCCGATGTCGGCCAGTTGCTTCATCTGCGCACGCACGGTCTCCACGCGGGCGGCCACGGCCAGCACCAAGGGACGTGCGGCGTCGTTGATCCGCGGCAGCGGCAGCGCGGTGGCCAGCAGCGCGTCGGGCTCGGCTTCCAGCGCCTCGGCCAGGGGCCAGCGCACGGCCAGCGACAGCTCTTCGTCGGGCACCTCGGGGCGGTCCAGCGTCTGGATGTGCCGCTCGTTGCCGCGCAGCACCAGCACCGGCTGGCTGCCGGCGAAGAGCTTGCGCTCACGCCAGCCGCGCAGGTCGGCGGGCTTGCACTCGGCCACCGCGGCCAGCCGCGGGCGGCCACCGTCCACACCGGCTTCCACGCGGGCCGCCATGCAGCGCTCGCCCAGCGACACCGCCGTCACGGCACGCTGCGGGTCGGGCGTGAACCAGCGCGACCAGGGGCGGGCGGACGACGGACGACGCGCTGGCGCGATGGCGGCAGGGGTCGCGGTCTGGGCGTCAGTGTGCATCGGGCCATGATGGCCGCCCGCCGCGCCGGCAGTGCCCAGATATCAGGGGGCTTTGGCGGCCACTTCGTCGGCGGCGCGCGGGCGGGGCGCAGTCGCTTCCGCGGGCGACTTCCGCCTCTACCAGGTCTCGCGCCGCAGCACGGTGTCGCGGTTCGGCGAACCCCAGGTCAGCAGCGCCGCCGGGCCGATGCCGGCGCTGCCGCCCAGCAGCCAGGGCAGGGGCAGCGGCACCACGGCGCTGGCGGCCGGCGTGCAGGCGCTGCCGCTGGCCGCGGCGCCGGCCAGCCGCAGCATCTGCCTGCCGTGCTGGCCGTTCGGCGTGGCCGGCAGCGTCAGCCAGGCCCGCCCGCCGCTGGTGGTGACGGCGGCAGCCACGGGCGCCGCGCACAGCCCGGCGGTGGTGAAGACGCCGTCGGGCGATTCCACCGCCAGATGCTGTGGCTGCACCGTCACGCAGCCGCGGTCCTCGGTCATGGTCACCCAGCCGGCAGGGCTCCAGCGCTGCAGGTGCAGCAGCGGGCGCACGCCGCTGCGCGCGTCGCCGTGCGCAGGGGCCATCACCAGCCGTGCGCTGTGGAAGACACCGCCCAGGTCGAAGGGCACCGCCACCTGCGCGGCGCTGGCTGACAGCGTGGGGTTGCCGACCACGGCGGCTTCGCTGGCGTCGGTGACGGCCAGGCTCCAGCCCCAGGCCGGCGTGACGCTGGGCGCCACGCTGCCGCCCGGCAGGTCGAGCAGGAAGCGGTCGGTGCTGCTGGCGTCCAGCCGGGCCAGGCCATTGCCCAGGTCGCTCACCGCGAACGGCCCGAAGGACGACGACAGCGTGGCGCCGGCCGCGCCCGAGACCTGCAGATCGGGCACGATGCCGCCGCCCGGCGCCAGCTTCATCAGCGCCCCGCTCCAGAAGGTGGTGATGGCACCGTTGGCATTGCGTGCGGTCACCGTCACGCGCGGCGGGGTGGTCCAGCCGAAGGCCTGACCGATGAAGGTGGCGCCACTGCCCGCGGCCAGGCAGGCGCCGTTGGCGGTGGCGAACAGGCCGTTGCCGGTGACGCTCAGCGTCAGGCTGTCCGGCACGAAGCGTCCCACCGTGACCGCGTCCGACTGGATGCGCCGCGCCGCGGCCGCGGTGTCCAGGGCGTCGACGTCGGCGTAGCCGGTGTCCGTCACCTGCAGCGCCACCGCGCCCACCTCGGCATAGCTCACCGCGTTGTTCAGCCACACGCCGCCGGTGGCGCTGGCGGCCGGCACGGTGAGCGCGGCGGCCGTGCAACCCCCAGGTAGCAGGCAGCCGGCGGTGGCCAGCACCGGGCTGCCGTCGTAGGCCGCCATCACCACGCCCGCGGCGTCGCGCGCTTCGGCACGCACCGTGAAGGGTCGGCCCGCGCGGTGCACCACGCCGCCGGTGGCGGACGCGTTGGCCAGCGCACGGGTGGTGCCGGGGCTGGCCGCATCCGCGTCGCTGGCGGCCAGCGTGAAGGTCGAGGGGATGATCGCCAGCGCATCGCCGCTGCAGGCCGTGGTGGTGACCGGCGGAGTGGCCGTCGAGACGTGCACCATCTTCAGCCTCATCACCCGCGTGCCCGCGTTCGGCGGCGTCACCGCCACCGTGGCACGCGCCGTGTTGCTGAAGCTCGCGCTGCCCGCCGGCGCCACGTCGACCCAGCTCGAACGGCAGCTGCCGCTGACCGCGCCGCTGTCGTTGCGCGCGTCGATCCAGGTCAGCGTCACCGTGCCGGTGAAGCCCGGGTGCAGGCCGCCCCCGGTGGCCGCCAGGGCCACCACGTCGACGGTGCCGGGCACGGCGGCCACGCGCGTCGTCAGCGGGCCGCTGCTGCTGCCGGCGGCGGTGCCGCTGTCGAAGGCGTCGAAGCCCGAGGGCGTCAGCGCGGCCATCGTGGTCGTCGTCCAGTTGGGGCCGAACTCGCCGGTGTTGCCGGCGACGTTGGTGGCCGTGGCGGTCAGGGGATCGCCCACCACCACCTGGCCTGCCGTGATCGGCAGCGTGCCGCTGAAGCGGCCCTGCGCATCGGCCGTCAGCACGCCCAGCAGCAGCTGGCCTTCACCGTGGCCCGAGGCGTCTGGCGCGGCGCGGAAGATCTCGACGCGCGAGCCGGCGAACACGGCGCTGCCGGTGCCGGTGCCGACATGGCCGAACACCAGCAGTGCGGTGCCGGCGGGGTCCACGCCCGCACCGGTGATGACCGGGTGGTCCATGCCGGCGTTGGACCCGCTGGACGTGGTGCCGTCGTTGGCCGTGACGCCGTCGCCGCCGAGGTCGATGCCCAGCCAGAGGTTGTCTTGGATGCGATTGGCCAGGATGCGCGACGCCTGTGACGTGACGCGCACGCCGTGGCCCTGGTTACCCACGATCTGGTTGCCTTCGATCAGGTGGTTGGCGCCGCTTCGCAGGTCGATGCCGCTGTCGAAGGCGCTCTGCCCGCCGCCGTTGGGCAGGGTCGCGGTGCCGGCGGCGTTCAGCCCGACCAGGTTGCCTTGCACGGTGACACTGCTGCCGGCGACGAAGATGCCGCCCGTGGTGGCGGCCACGTTGCCCGACACCACGTTGCCCTCGCCCGGCGCCATGCCGCCGATGCGGTGCCCGGTGCCACCCGCGACCGTCACGCCCCAGCGGCCGTTGCCCACCGCCCCCGTGCCGTCGGCGTTGGTGCCGATGCGGTTGCCCAGCACGGTCACGGTGCCGTTGGCCAGCCACAGTCCTGCGCCACCGTTGCCCGACAGCACGTTGCGCTGCGCCGGCTGCACGCCGCCGATGACGATGCCCGTGCCGCCTGCCACCTGGATGCCCCCGGTGGCGCTGCCTGCGGGGCCATTGCCGCGCGCCGTCTGTCCGTCGGCCTGCAGACCGATCACGTTGCCCTCGACCACCACGCCGCTGGCGTTGATCAGCAGGCCGGCCTGCCCGAAGCCGCGCACGGTGCTGCCGTCGGCCGTGAGCGACAGCCCGCTGACGAAGCTCGGCGCGGCGCTGCCCACCAGCTCGACCCAGGGCGCCAGCGTCCAGCCGGGCTGGGTCTGTGCGTCGATGGCCATGGCCCGTGCCACCGTGGGCAAGGCGGTGGCCGGCGTGATGGTGCAGCCCGGCGCACCCTGTGCCGTGCAGCCCGGGATGGCGAAGGCCACGGTCGGCGTCTGCGCCAGCGACGTCCACGCGTTCAGCTCGGCGATGGCCGCACGCAGCGAACAGAAGCCGGCCGCGGTGAGGCATTCGCCGTCGCCGATGGCGGCGTCCACGTCGTCGTCGTTGGTGTTGACGACGAAGTCGACCACCAGGCTGCTGAACTGCGGGCCGAACTCCGAGGTGTTGCCGCTGCCGTCGGTGGCCGTGCCGGTGATCCTGGTGCCTGTCCTCAGCGCGCGCACCGGCATGGTGATGGTGCCGGCGAAGCGGCCGTCGGCCCCGGCCGTGATCGTGCCCAGGTAGCGCCGGCCCTCGCCGAAGCCCGAAGCGTCGTTGTCGGATTCGAAGAGCTCGACCCGCGCGCCGCCGAACACGGTCTGGCCGGCCACGCTGCCGACGTGCCCCTTCACCGTCAGCTGGTCGCCGCGCGCGCGTGCCTCTGTGATCAAGGGGTGGTCCATCAGCAGGTTGGGCCGGCCGCTGGTCTTGCCGCCGTCGTTGGCCGTGACGCCGTCGCTGCCCAGGTCGATGCCGATACTGCCGTTGGCCTCGATGACGTTGCCCAGGATGGACACGCCGCTGCCGCCGCTCACCACCACGCCGCGGTCGCCGTTGAAGGCGATGCGATTGCCTTCGCCGCTGCCACTCCCACCGACGGTGTTCGCCGTGCCGCCCTGGACCTCGATGCCGTCGTCGGCGTTCGGCACGCCGGCCGTGCCGGTGGCATTGGTGCCGATCAGGTTGCCGCGGACGGTCGTGCTGCTGGTGCTGGCGCCGATGTCGACGCCGTCGTCGGCGTTGCCGCTGACCACGTTGCCCTGGCCGGCAGCGCTGCCGCCGATCTGCGTGCCTGTGGCGGAGCCGGTGACGTTGATGCCGTCGCCCCGGTTCGCCACGGCGGCGGTGCCGGCGGCGTTCAGGCCTATGGTGTTGCCTTGCACCACCGTGGACGACGTGCTGCCGAACAGCCTGACGCCATGCAGCAGGTTGCCCGAGATGACGTTGCGGGCCGCCGCGCTGTTGCCACCGATCGTCACGTTGGCACTGCTGGCCACGTCGATGCCGGCGAATCCGCCGTTGCCCGTGTTGTTGCCCACGGCCGCCGTGCCCGCGCGGTTGGTGCCGATGTGGTTGCCCCGGATGACGGTGCCGTTGGAGCCGCTGTCCAGGTAGATGCCGCCCTTGGTGTTGCCCGAAATCACGTTGCGGTCGTTGGCGCCGAGGCCACCGATGACGTTGCTTGTCGACGAGCCGATGTAGATGCCGCTGTCACGGTTGCCCGCCGCGGTGCTGCCCGCGGCGTCGATGCCCAGGTGGTTGCCCGCAAAGAGATTGCCGCCGCCGCCCCAGACCGAGATGCCGGCGTAGAAGCCGCCGATGGCCAGTCCGCGCACCGTGCTGCCGGTGGCACCGATCTGCAACCCGGCGGTGCTTCCGCTGGTGGCGCTGCCGTCCAGCCTCACCAGCGGCACGGCGGTCCAGCCCGGCTGCGCCTGGGCGTCGATCACCATCGCGGTGGCGACGGTGGGCAGCGCGGTGGTCGGCCGGACCGTGGCGACACCGCCGCTGAAGAAGTTGTAGGCACTGCGCAATCCGCCGGTGAGGTTCAGCGAGCCGCCGCTGCCGCCGCTGCCGTTGGGCACCATGAACACCACGTGCTCGATGCCGGCGGTGCGGCCGCTGGTGGCCAGCGTGCCGTCGTCGCCCAGCGCGTTGGCGTTGGCGATGGCCTGACGCAGCGTGCCCTGCCCGCTGTCGTTGGTGTTGACGACGGTGCTGAAGTGGTAGCCGAAGTCCAGTCCCGAGGCGCTCGCGTCGACGGTCGAGACGCTGGAGACGCTGTGCAGGTGCGGGTCCAGCAGGTCGCAGCGCTTGACCGTGCCGACCAGCGGATCGCCGAACGTCCCGTTGCCGCAGGACACCCCGCCGGTGGCCACGCGCATCGTCCAGGTGGTGCCCATCCCGTAGCGCACCAGGCGTGTGCCGGTGAAGGCGCAGGGGAGGTTTTCGTCGGCGCACCGGGTCCAGGTCATGGCCGGGTTGGCGCCGCTGTCGGCGGTGTCGGGGCGTGCCCCGCCCACCTCGTCGGTGACGGCCGCCGGCGTCCTCCAGCTCGCTTCGTGGCGCCAGGTCTGCACCGGCCACTGCCCCGGCGCGTTGCCCGTTCTTGCCGACCTGGCGGTGCCCGTCACCACGCGCACGAAGAAGTGGCCGGCAACGACACCGGGGAAGCTGTAGCTGCCGTCGCCGGCCGTGGTGGCGGTGGCCACCAGGGCCCCGTTGCCCGAGTACAGCTCCACGCTCACGCCGGCCAGGGTTCGCCCGCCCGCGGCCAGCGCGGTCGCACGGTCGCGGCCTGCACCGCCGCCGTAGTTGCGGTCCTCGAACACCACGCCGCCGATGGTGCGGCCGGTGGTGAAGTTGCTGCCGAACTCCGAGGTGTTGCCCTGGGCGTCGGTGGCCGTGCCGGTGAGCACGGCGCCGTTGCTGACGGTCACGCCGGAAATGCTGCCGCTGAAGTTGCCATTGCCGTCGGCCGTGAGGCTGCCCAGCCAGGTCCTGCCTTCGCCGGCGCCCGAGGCATCGGCGTCGCTGAGGAAGATCTCCACGGTGGCGCCGGCGAAGAGCGTCTGCCCGGCCGCGCTGCCCACGTGGCCGGTGAGGGTCAGCGTGGTGCCCGTGATCGAGGCGGTGGTGATAGCTGGTTCGGGCTGCCGCTGGTCTTGGCACCGTCGTTGGCGGTCAGGCCGTCGTTGCCCAGGTCGATGCCCAGGCTGCCGTTGCCGTACATCGCATTGCGGCTGATCGTCACAGGGGCCGTGCTGCCGACGACGTTGATGCCGCGTCCCGCGCTGTTGGCGATGGTGTTGCCGGCGCTGCCCCCCACGGTCACGGCGTTGTCGGTCTCGATGTACAGGCCGTCGCCCGCGTTGGCGGCCGCGGTGCTGCCGTTGGCCGCCACGCCGATGTAGTTGCCCTGGACGACGAGCCCCGTGCCGGGTTTGCGCAGGTACACGGCGTTGACCGTGTTGTTGGCGATCACGTTGCGGTCGGCCGCCGCCGTGCCGCCGATGACCAGGCCGGTCGCATTGAAGGTCTGCGTGCCGTCCCACGGGCCGATGGCACCTCCATTGGGCAGGGCCGTGACGCCGTCGCGGCCGATGCCGAAGTGGTTGCCCGCGATGGCCCAGCTGCTCTGGCCGGCGCGCGGCTGCAGGGTGTCGTCGGTCTCGGTCACGAAGGCGCGCGTGTTGCCGGCCCACAGGTTGCGCCGCACCTCGCGGAAGGTCACGGTGCCATTCAGGTTGTTGTAGCCGCGAGCACGAGCACCCAGCGCCGCAGTGCCTGCAGCGTTGGAGCCGATGAAGTTGCCGCGCAGCGCCAGGCCCGTGACGCCGCCGTAGCTGTGGATGGCGACTGTCCCGTTGCCGGCGATGACGTTGCCATCGCTGCTGGCCAGGCCTCCGATCTCGGGGTCGGCGCCTGCCGTGATCAGCACGGCGTTGCGCGAAACGCTGGATGCCGCCGTGCCCGTCACGTTGACCCCCAGGTAGCTGCTGCGGACGAAGTTGTTGCTGCTGCCGCTGAAGACGACACCATCCGCTCCGAAGGCGCCGATCACCAGCCCCCGAACGCCGCTGGCAGCACCCGAGATGGCCAGGGCGCTGGCATTGAGACCATTGCCGTGCAGTTCTACTTTCAGCGTGTGCGGTGTACCTCCCCACAGGTTGCCCAGCACCGTGCCGGTCTGCGTGCTGCCGTCGATCACCGTCAGCGGCGACGTCAGGCCGGGCAGCGCCGACAGCGGCGTGATGCGCCAGTGCTGGGTGGCGGCGATGTAGCCCGCCGACGAGGTGGGCAACATGAAGATCGAGCTGTCCACCCCGGCGCTGCGACCGCTCTGCGCCAGCGCGGCCTCGCCGCCCAGTGCGTTGGCATTGACGATGAACTGCCGCAGGCTGCCCTGGCCGGTGTCGTTGGTGTTGACGATGGTGCTGAAGTTGAAGCCGAAGTCGATGTCGCTCAGGGGCATCGTGGTCAGCGTCACCGTGGCGATGCCCTCGGCCGTGCTGCTGGCCTGAGTGGCGGACGCGGTGTCGCCCACGTTCGCGTTGGTGGAGGCGCTCGCCGTGCTGGCCGGCGAGGCGCCGCCGACCTCGTTGGTCACGGGGGTCACCGTGCTGCCCGAGCCGTCGGCATGGAAGGTCACCACCGGCAGCACGCCGGTGGCCGCTGCGCTGCGCGACGACGTGACGCTGCCGCTGACCACGCGCACCTGGTAGGTGGCCGCGTCCAGCCCGTCGAACCTGTAGTTGCCCGTCGCGTCGGTTGTCGTGGCGGCCACCACCGTGCCGCTGCTGCCCGACACCCGGAAGAGCTCGACGCGCGCGTTGGGTCGGCGCTGTCCGCCGGCGGCCAGGGCGGTGGCCAGGGCTCGCCCGGCGCCGCCGCCGTAATTCACGTCCTCGAACACGGTGCCCGAGATGGCCAGTGCCGCGGCGACGGTGAAGTCGCGGCCGAACTCCGAGGTGTTGTTGCCGACGTCCGTGGCGGTGGCGGTGAGGCGCGTGGTGCCTGCGGTGATGCCGCTCACGCCGCCGAGGGTGCCGGTGAAGCTGCCGTCGGCGGCGCTGGTCAGGAAGCCCAGGTAGGTTCTGCCCGAAGGACTGCCGGACGCGCTGTCGGCGGCGAAGATCTCCACGCGTGCGCTGGCAAAAGTGCTCTGTCCCGCCGCGCTGCCCACGTAGCCTTTCAGGGTCAGCGTGGTGCCCGCCAGGCTGGCGGTGGTGAACACGGGGCTGTCCATCATCTGGTTGGGCAGGCCGCTGGTCCTGACGCCGTCGTTGGCGCTCGTGCCGTCGTTGCGCAGGTCGATGCCCAGCGTGCTGTTCGAGTGGATCGAATTGCCCAGGATGGCCGCCTGCACGGCCGTGCTGTCCGTCACCACGCCCCCGCCGATGTTGCCGGCGATGGTGTTGGCGTCGGCGGTGGTCGTGCCACCGATGACCACGCCGGTGCTGGCGCCGTTGACGTAGATGCCGCCGCTGATCGCCACCTTGCCGCCGTTGCCCAAGGGCTTGGAACCGGTGGGGTCCATGCCGATGATGTTGCCCCGCACGGTCGTGTTGCTGCCGTACAGGTAGATGCCGCCGATGCCCGCGCTCCACCCGGCCTGGGTGTTGCCCGAGATCACGTTGCCGATGACCTGCGTGCCCGTTGCGGCGAAGTCGATCGCCAGGCCCCAGCTGCCGTTGGGCAGTGCGGCATCGCCGTTGGCGTTCAGGCCGATGACGTTGCCCTGCACGGTGTTGTCGCTGGCCGTCTTGTTGCGCACCGACACGCCGATCTGCGTGTTGCCGCTGATCAGGTTGCCCGCCCCCTTGGCGCTGCCGCCCAGGGTGTTGCCGGCCGACTCCAGGACGACGCCCTCGGCCACGTTCGGCACGGCGTAGGAACCGTCGGCGCTGGTGCCGATGTAGTTGCCCTGGATGACGTTGCCCGCGGCGCCGCTGCCGCTGACGTTGACGCCGATGTAGCCGTTGCCCGAGATGAGGTTGCGCGCCTCGGGGAACGTGCCGCCGACGTTGTTCTTGGCCGAGTAGATGTCCACGCCCGAGCCCCCGTTGGGCACGGCGCCCTTGCCGGAAGGGTCGGTGCCGATCAGGTTGCCCTGCACCGTGCTGCCGTCGGAGCCGGCGTCGAGCATGACGCCGGCAAAGGCGTTTCCGCTGATCACGTTGCCGGCGCCGCCTGCCGTGCCTCCGATGACGATGGACGGTGCGTTGGCGTAGATGCCCAGGGATCTGTTGCCGACTGCAGCGCTGCCCGATGCATCGAGCCCGATGTAGTTGCCCGACACGACGGTGCCGCTGCTCGGCCCGGTGATCACCAACCCGTTGTTGCCGTTGCCGGATATCACGTTGCGCGTGGCCGGCGTGGTGCCGCCGATCGTCGCACCGGGTGTGCTCCAGAGGTTCACGCCCTCGCTGCCGTTGGCCGCTGCGGCGGTGCCGTTGTTGTTCAGGCCGAACCAGTTGCCCTGGATGACGTGTCCGCTGCCGGCCCAGGCGTTCAGGCCGATGGCAGGCCAGTTGTTGACGACCAGGCCGCGCACCGTGGCGGGGCCGGCAGAGATCTCCAGCCCGTGGCTGCCTGCCGCCGCGCCGGTGCCCGTCAGCTCGACGATCGGGTTGGCCGTCCAGCCGGGTTGCGTCTGGGCGTCCAGCACCATCGGCGTCGACAGGGTCGTCGTGACCCGTGGCGTGATGGTGGCCACGCCACCGCTGAAGTAGTTGAGCGACGAACGCAGGCCGCCCGCGGCCAGGTTCAGCGAGCCGCCCGCCCCCGTCGTGCCGTTGGGGATCATGAAGACGATGTGCTCGCGCCCGGACGTGCGACCGCTCTGCGCCAGCGTGTTGTCGCTGCCCAGCACGTTGGCGTTGGCGACGGCCTGCAGCAGGCTGCCCTGGCCGGAGCCGCGGACGTTGACGACGGTGTCGAAGTTGAAGCCGAAGTCGACGTTGGCCACGGTCGTTGTCGACACCTGCACCGGCGAGAAGGCCTGGGCCGTGCCGCTGAGTCCGGCGCTGTAGATGCCGGTGCTGGTGCTGAAGGCCGCACCCGACGACGCCGCACCCGGATCCACCAGCGCCGGGTTGGTGCCCCCGACGAAGTCGCTCACCGCCACCGCGCTGCCGCTGCTGGCGTTGGTGCGGTAGGTCATCACGCCCACCGGGGGCGTTCCTGTGGTGTAGCGGCTCGAGCTCACCGTGCCGCTGGGCACGCGCACGTACCAGGTGCCGGCGGCCAGGGAGGTGAAGCTGTAGCTGCCGTTGGCCGCGGTGGTGGTGCTGCGTACGTAGATGCCGCTGCTGTTGTACAGCTCCACCGTCGCGCCGCTGCGCACCACGCCGGCCGCGGCGGCCCGGCTCCGCCCGGCACCGCCGCCGTAGTTGACGTCCTCGAAGACGGTGCCGCTGATGCCACCTGGCGACATCGGCTTGAGGACGAAGACCGCGTTCAGGGCGATGGCGGTCTGCGACGATGATGCCGTCCGGTCGCCGGTCGAGCCGGCCGCTGCCAGCGGCAGATAACCCATGTCCAGCACGACACCCGAGGTGCCACTGCCCGCCGAGCGCTCCTGCACGCTGGTGATGGCGTTCTGCGGCGTGATGCCGGCGCTGCCGTTGGCCTGCGAGAACCCGTAGACCAGCATGGTGTTCGGTACCGAGGCCGTGGTGGACAGCGCGGTGAGCGCGTTCGTCGAGCCTTGGGAGGTGGCGACGGCGATGTCGATGGGATCGTTGGGATCGACGTTCAAGAACGATGCCGCGGTCGCGGCCACCGTGGTGGAGCCGTCGTACTGGAAGGTGAAGCTCGACGGATCGCTGCTCTGCAGGAACTTGTAGTAGGCGGTGAACGTCAATGCAGAGCTGCCGCTGCCGGTGCTGACCGGCCCGCGCCGCGTCCAGCCGGCCGGTGCCGAGTTGACGTTGGCGCCGCCACGGCTGGCCAGGAACACCAGGATCATGTCGCCGTTGTTGGTGCTGCTGGGGCGCCCCACGGTGATTGATGTGGAACCCGCCGCCGTGCTGCCTCCAGTTCCCTGGTAGCTGATCGCCGCCTGCACGCCGGTCCACAGCAGCAGGCCGGCGATCAGGACCGAGCCCGTCAAGGCGACGCGTCCTGCCGTCGATGCCATCAGGGCCCGGACAATGCCTCGCAGTCGATGCAGCCAGGTGCTCATGCCGCGGCCTCAGCAGGCATAGCGTGGCGCCGTGCCGCCGGGGTTCTTGCACACCGTGTGGCGCGCCTCGAATTCGCGCTGCACGCGGTCGTTGGCGCCGCTGCCGCCGGTACTGGCCAGCGCACGCACGCGGTAGCTGGCCAGCTTCAGCCCGCCTTCGTCGACGGTGCCCACCGCCGGCTCGCGCTCGCAGCTCACCTGCACCGTCAGGTCGGACAGCGGCGACGGCAAGGGCAGGGCGCGCGCGGCGAAGCACGGGGGCAGGGTGTCGCCGGGCAGGCCCAGCGCGCCGTCCGGGTCGCTGACCTGCCACAGGCCCCACTCGGTGCCGCTCTTGGCGGCGGCCAGCGCTCGCGCGGCTTGGATCTGCAGGCTCTGGCTGTGCTGGCTCTGCGTCAGCATCAGCAGGCCGGCGGCCAGCATCAGGCTGACCACGACGACCAGGAAGACCATCGCGGGCAGGGCGATGCCGGACGCCCGGCGCAGCGCGCGGGGGCGTTCGAGGCAGGTCGGCGGTGAAAGGGAATCGGCCATGCACGTCCAGGCGGCTGCCCCACGGCAGTCGCTGCCCTGAAGGTAGCCAGACGGCGGAATTCCGAACCGCGGAATCGACGGGGGAAGGCCCCCCAGTTCAAGCCCGGCGCCGCCCGCCCGCGTGCGGCAGGTGCCCCGGTGACATCGCGACACCGGGCGAGGGCTTTGGAGTGCGCACTTGTGCGCGGTTCGCGGATAGCATGAACTCACCGCGGCATCCGATCGCGGCCCCACCCACCTTCGAGGAGACAACTTCGATGAGCACCCCCTCCCAGCAGGCCCAGCAGTGGCTGGACAGCTTCGATGCCGCGCTGAAGCGCGGCGACCACGCCGCCGCCGCGTCGATGTTCGGCGACGAGAGCTACTGGCGCGATCTGATCTCGTTCACCTGGAACATCAAGACCGCCGAAGGCCCGGCGGCCATCCGCGAGATGCTCGCGGCCACCATGCCCGGCGGCCAGCCGTCGAACTGGAAGCTGCAGGGCGAAGCCAGCGAGGCCGGCGGCGTGACCGAGGCGTGGTTCACCTTCGAGACCGGCACCGGCCGCGGCCGCGGGCAGCTTCGCCTGATCAACGGCAAGGCCTGGACGCTGCTGACCACGCTGCAGGAACTCAAGGGCTTCGAGGAGAAGAAGCGCGAGCGCCGCGACAAGGGCGTCGAGCACGGCGTGCACCCCGGCCGCAAGAGCTGGCTGGAGAACCGCGCCGAGGAAGAGCGCACGCTGGGCTTCGAGAAGCAGCCCTACGTGGTGGTCCTGGGCGGCGGCCAGGCCGGCATCATCCTGGGCGCCCGCCTGAAGAAGCTGGGCGTGCCGGCCATCATCATCGAGAAGAACCCGCGTGCCGGGGACAGCTGGCGCAACCGCTACCGCAGCCTGTGCCTGCACGACCCGGTGTGGTACGACCACCTGCCGTACATGCCCTTCCCCGACGACTGGCCGGTCTTCGCGCCCAAGGACAAGATCGGCGACTGGCTCGAGATGTACACCAAGGTGATGGAGCTCAACTACTGGGCCAGCACCGAAGCGAAGAAGGCGCGCTGGGACGAGGCGAAACAGGAGTGGGAGGTCACCGTCCAGCACAAGGGCGAGACCGTCACGCTGCGGCCCAAGCACCTGGTGTTCGCCACCGGCATGAGCGGCATCGCCA
>LNFM01005219.1_pt1 | contig 22795 bp, 23 predicted proteins | sample 596031 | NCBI WGS metagenome assembly LNFM01 (sample SAMN04254537, study PRJNA301005) | activated carbon metagenome | isolation source: dual media filters at the Ann Arbor, Michigan drinking water treatment plant | place: USA: Ann Arbor | reverse complement strand
TGGACAAGGCCGGGTGCGGCCAGCGTGCCGCCGGCGGCGAGGAGGGCGGCGCGCCGCGTGAAGGCTGCAAGCATTCGGATGTCTCCCTGGGGCCGGTGGTCGCCAGCCTGAGCGCCTTCCTGCGGCAAGGGCGGGCCGGGGCGCAAGGCCGATGCGGATGGGCGGCCCCGGAATTCGGGTTCGGGTGGCGGGCGGCTGCCCAATCGGCGGGCTGTGGCTGCCTGCCGCGCGGGCGGGTGGTCAGTCGGGCACGGGATAGTCGGCGAGTTCCGGGCGCATCGCCTCGATCACGAAGTCGACGAAGGCGGCCGGGGCATCCAGGTAGAATTCACGGTCGGAATAGGCGCCGACCGACGCCTCAAGCCCGCGGGCGCGCAGCCAGGCAGCCAGGGCGTCGAGGTCCTCGCGCGGCGTCTCGCTGAGGAAGGCGACCTGGGACCGCAGCTTGTCCGCATCGCGGTTGGCGGTGTCGCTGCGGCTGAACTGGAGGTCGATGGTCGCGCCCGCCTGGCGCAGCCAGATCGAGCGTTCGGTCCGCCGCAGCACCACGAAGCCGAGCCGGGTGGTGAGCAGCTCGACGACGGTCTCGAAATGCGCGGGATCGAGGCGGTTGGCGACGTGGTTGAACTGCATGGCCTCGGCGCCTTGTCTCCGGGCGCCCAGCCTGGGCGCCCGGGGATCAGGCGGTCAAGCTCAGGGCGGGTCCATGAAGGCCGAGGCCGCCGAGGCACGCGCCAGCAGCGATCGCATCGCCGGGTTCTCGTGCCCCTCATGCGCGGTCAGCGCATCCATCGGGCAGAAGTACTCGTGCGGATGCGGCATCTGGTGGCGCGCGAAGCCCTGGTAGTGGTCGCGCTGGAGGCCGTACAGCACGCGCAGGTCGCGCACCGGCAGGGTGAGCGGGGCGATCGGCTCGCTGGTCAGGAACGGGATGATCAGCCAGCGCGGCGTGGCGTCGTTGGCCTGCAGGGGCGCCAGCAGCCAGGCCAGCGGGCAATGCGCCAGCAGCGAGATGGTCGATGGCGCGAAGCGCGAGCGCTTGTCGAGCAGGTTCTGGAAGGTGGAACACGCCTCGATGCACAGGATGTCGGCATAGGGGTCCTCCGGCGATCCGCCGAAATGCAACCAGAGCCCGTCGGGGATGGTCCGCATCCGGTCGGAGCCCGGGATTTTCAGGTAGGGCTGCGCGACCGGCTCGCCATCGCAGGGGCGGCCGCGCAGCCAGGCGCCCTCGGTGCCCAGGCTCGAGGCGCCGGGCGGGCGTTGCGGCCAGGTCTTGAGCCTGTCGCGGATGATGGTGTCGAGTCGCGGAGGACGGCGTTCGAGGCGACGGAGTTCGCTCATGACAGGAATTTATGACCCCAAATATCAACCTATGCGCGATTTAGGGGCCGTGAATGATCGTCGGGCAAGGGAAAAGCGCATTTCTCGCGGGCGGAAAACGACATTTGACGGAGTAAAAACGCGAATCAAATGGGCCGGGTCGGCGCGGTTCTTGACGTATCACTTGAAGTAACGGCACTAACGGATTCACTTGAGTCCCGAATCCGGCCGCCTGTCGCCGATTCACTCCTTCGGCGTGCGGGTCGCCGCCGAAATCCGGTCGGTCCAGGCCAGCACCAGCGCGCCGACCAGGAACATGCCATGCAGCGCCATGGCCCAGGCCAGCGTCCGGTCGGAATAGCTGTCCGCTCGCAGGAACTGCTGCAGCAGCTGGATCGAGGAGATCGCGACGATCGACCCCGCCAGCTTCACCTTGAGGTTGCCCGGGTCGAGCTTGCGGATCCAGGACATGCCATCCGCCTTGGACTGGTCGAAGGGCGTCACCAGGCTGTCCCAGGACGCCAGGATGACCATGACCACCAGCGCCGCCACCAGCGTCCAGTCCAGCAGGTGCAGCAGGTCGAGCAGCGCCTGGTCCTCCGGCGCGCTGAACACCCCGGCGCCGAACTTCACGAGCTTGGTCAGGAAGCGCGCGGCGAACAGCGCCAGCGCGACCGTCAGCCCGAGCAGGAAGACCGCCGCGATCCAGCGGCTGGCGAGAATCACACTGGTGAGAATCGGGCGCATGGGATGAACCTCCGGCGCGGCTTATGGCGCAACTTCGACCGCACAGGGAGTGACAGCATGACGATCCGACGCCTCGCCGAGGAAGCCCGCCTGTCCGGCGCGGTGGTGGCCGGCGGCATGATCTGGCTGGCCGGCCAGGTGGCCGACGACGCGACGGCCGACGCCGAAGGCCAGACCGCCGACATCCTGGCCCAGATCGACGCCCTGCTGGCAGAAGCCGGCACTGACAAGCGCGCCCTTGTCAGCATGCAGGTGGTCCTGGCCGATATCCGCGACGCGGCCGCGATGAACCGCGCCTGGGACGCCTGGATGGACCCGGCCCACAAGCCGGCGCGCATGACCATCGAGGCCGCGCTGGTGGACCCGGCCTGGAAGGTGGAGATCACCGGGGTCGCGCTGGCGCCCTGACCGGCGGGGCCGCGCAGCCGCTTGCGTCGTCTCGCGCCGCGGGCTTCGCTCCGGGCGCTTGTCCCATTGTTGTCGGAGTCGACCGATGCGCCTGCCCGCCCTGCTGTTCGTCGCCATGTCCGGCTCCGCGCTGCTCGGCGCCGCCGGCTATGCCGCGCTGCCGACCTCGCCCGCGCTGGAGCGCCTCGCGGCGTTCGGCGAGGTGATTCGCAGCGATGCCATGCGCAACGTCTTCCAGGCCGACCTGCCCATCCGGATCGAGTTCGTCAGGGACGACCTGTATCGGGTGTCCGGCGCGCGCTGCCTGCTGGACATGCGGCGCGTGCTGCAGCCGCGCCCGCCCGGCCTGGTCGGCCCCGCCGACTACCGGATGGAGGAGGTCGCGCGGCGCTGCGACTGACCTTCGCGGCATCGCAAAGCAGCCCCGCGCGCGGCGACATTCCGCCGCAATCCCGGATAAGACTGCCCCTATCGAACAAGGATACGACGCGGCGATGGTGACCCCTGAATTCTGGCGCGGCCGGCGTGTCCTGGTGACCGGGGGGGCGGGCTTCCTCGGCTCCAACCTGTGTCATGCCCTGGCGGGCCTTGGCGCGCGCGTCACGGCGCTCGATGCCATGATGCCCGATGGCGGCGCCTCCGCCCGCAACCTCGAAGGGGCCGGCGTTCTGCTGGTGCGCGGCGATATCCGCGACACCGAACTCCATTCCCTGTGCGAGGGCGTGGACGTGCTGTTCAACATGGCCGCGCAGACCAGCCACATGGGCGGCCAGAAGGACCCGGTCGCGGACATCGCCATCAATGCCGTGGCCCAGGTGCGGCTGATCGGCGTGATGCGGGAGGTCGCGCCCAAGGCCGCGGTCGTGCATGCCTCGACGCGCCAATTCTACGGACGCCCGCGCGCCCTGCCGGTCGATGAACTGCACCCGGTCAACCCGCCCGACGCGAACGGCGTGTCGAAATGGGCCGGCGAGCAGTATTGGCTGCTGGAACAGCGCGTCCATCACCGCCCGGTCGTCTCCCTGCGCCTGACCAATTGCTACGGCCCACGCCTGCGGATCCGCGATGCGCGGCAGACCTTCCTCGGCATCTGGATCCGCCGCGTGCTGGAGAACGAACCCTTCGAGGTCTGGGGCGGCGCGCAGCTGCGCGACCTGACCTATGTCGAGGACGTTACCGACGCCTTCCTGGTCTCGGCCGAAAAGTCTTCGGAACCAGCGCTTTCGGGGCAGGTGTTCAACTTGGGCGGCAGCCCGCCGACCTCGCTGCTGGACCTCGCCAACCGCCTGATCGCCGCCAATGGCGGGCAGGGGTCGTTCGAGACGAGGGAGTTCCCCGCCGACCGCGCGCCGATCGACATCGGCTCCTATGCCGCCGACGACACCGCCTTCCGAAACGCTTCAGGATGGGCGCCGAAGGTGGATCTGGACGAGGGCCTGCGCCGCTCCCTCGCATGGTATCGTCCCCGTCTGTCCGACTACCTGTAAGGCATCCCGCCATGAACGCGCCCGTCCCCGCCATCATCCCCCAGGCCGACCCCGGCGCCGGCTACCGCGCCCAGAAGGCCGAGATCGACGCTGCCGTCGCCCGCGCGCTGGAATCGGGCTGGTACATCCTCGGCAAGGAAGGCGCGGCCTTCGAGGCCGAATTCGCCGCCTGGCTCGGCGCCGGCCAGCACGCCGTGGGCTGCGCGAACGGCACCGATGCGCTGGCCCTGGTGCTGCGCGGCCTGGGCATCGGCCCGGGCATGTCTGTCGCCACCGTCTCGCACACCGCCGTCGCGACCGTCGCCGCCATCGAGATGGTGGGCGCCACGCCCCTGCTGCTCGACATCGACCCCGACACCTACACGATGGATGCCGACGAACTCGCTTCCGTCATCGACCACCCGCCGCCCGGCCTGCCGCCGCTCAAGGCGGTGATCGCCGTCCATATCTACGGCCAGGCCTGCGAGCTCGGCCCGATGCTGGAGGCGACGCGCGCCGCCGGCATCCCGCTGATCGAGGATTGCGCCCAGTGCCACGGCGCGACGCTGGACGGGCGGATGCTCGGCACCATCGGCACCGCCGCGGCCTACAGCCTGTACCCGACCAAGAACCTGGGCGCGCTGGGCGATGGCGGCGTGCTGTCCACCGCCGATGCGGAATTGGCCGAACGCATCGCCGCCATCCGCCAGTACGGCTGGAAGGAGCGCTACATCAGCAGCCTGGTCGGCATCAATTCGCGCCTGGACGAGGTCCAGGCCGCCATCCTGCGCGTGAAGCTGACCGCGCTCGATGCCGGCAATGCGCGCCGCCGCGCCATCGCGGGCGCTTACGACGCCGCCCTGGCCGGGTCGTCGATCACGCCGCCGCATCGCCGCCCGGGCGCGGAGCATGTGTTCCACCAATACGTCCTCCGCACCGAGGACCGCGCCGCCATCCAGGCGCAGCTCAAGGCGCAGGGCGTGGGCACCGGCATCCACTACCCGGTGCCGGTCCACCTGCAATCCGCCTACAAGGATCGCACGCCGCTCGGCCCGGCCGGCTGCGCCGAAACCGCCAAGGCGGCCGGCGAGGTGCTGAGCCTGCCGATGTACCCGGAACTGACGGACGCGCAGGTCGAACGCATCTGCACCGCGCTGCGGGGCCTGTAGAGCCGCCTCCGCGCGCCGACCGATCGACACCCACCATGACGGGCCGGCCCGGATTCACCGGCTGCCCGAGAAAGGACAACCGATGCCCTCCCGCGCCCGGTTTCTCGCAGCGGTCGCTGCTGTCGCCGCATCCGTCGCCTTCGCTGCCCCGGCCCAGGCCCAGCGCTGCGACACCAACCTGCGGATCACCAACAATTCCCGCAGCAACGTCACGCGGATTTTCTACAATCCGTCCTCCACCAGCAATTGGGGACCGGACCGGCTGGGCGGCCAGGTGCTGCGCCCTGGGCAGAGCATGGTCTTCCGCCTGCAGCACGAGGTGCCCTACGATTTCCGTGTCGTCTGGCGCGGCAACGAGGCAGCCGAGGCGCGCCACACCAATATCTGCGTCATCAGCGGATTGCTGATCACGGAGGACGGGCTGCGGGTTCGCTGACGGGGCGATGGCCGCGCCGCGCGCCTGTCGCGGCGCCGACCCAGCCGTGGCTGCACACCGGGCGTTCGACCCGCCTGCCGGCAGTCGGTCAGACCCGGTACAGATCGCCGATGAAGCGCTCCCGCAGCGCGACGGACTGACCGTCGCGCTGCCGGCGTAGCGGGACCTCCGTGGCCGGGGCATCCGCCGACAGGCCCAGGCCCGCGAGCAGGCGCGCCGTGCCGTCGGCCGGATCGGCTTCGATCTCCTCGTAGGCCACGCGGACCGGGGTGATGCCCGCACGGCTGAAGAAATCGTCCCACAGCCGGTCGTGCAGTTCGATCTCGTGCAACGCGTCGCGGATCGCGAGGAAATCGTAGTCGAGTTCCGGCTCCGCCTCATCCGCATAGACATGCCACCGGCCCGACTTCTTCGCGCGCCAGAACGAGATCGCCTGGTCGAACTTGTCCGTGCGGACCACCTGCACCCAGTGGGCGGGGGCGAAATGCGCGGCCATGGCCGCGGCATCGTCGCGTCCATGGCCCATCGCTTCCGCAAGGCGCGCCAGATGCGGCCACATCAGCTTGGTGGCGAAGCACCCATCCTGCGTTTCTGCAACGACGTCGCCCAGGAAGGCGCCGAAGGCGTCGCCCGGCGGGGCGATGGCGTGTTCCCACGCGCGCGCGAACCGCTCCTTGCCCAGGCCTGGAACGCCGTTCGCCGCCAGCAGCGCGGCCACGTAGGAACTGCCGGACCGGAAGGTGCTCGCGATCAGCACGGATCGCTTGACGCCCCGCCCATGGAAGGCGTTGCGCCAAGCCTCGCTGGCGACGGCATGGCGCACGGCTGCGGCGTCGGGCGGCGTTGCGGCGCGCGGCCTGGCAGCCGCTGACGCGGCGGCGGCGCGCGGCGCGCGATGCTCCACCACCAGCAACTTGCCGTAGCGGTCCTTCGCCGACAGCAGGAACCGCCTGACCGGGTTGAGATAGGAACAGATGACGTCGGCATAGGCCTCGGTGGTGACGTCATCGAAAACCAGCAGGGCCCGGTCTGCCGCGAGCTCGGCAATCCGGGGCATGGTGCGCTTCGCCTCGGCTTCGCCGTGCACGGCATCGCAGAAAATCATCCCGTAGCGGCGCGCCAGCGGCACCTCGAGCAGATCCCCGCGCACAATGCTGGTGACCCGGCCGAGCAGCTCGTTGCGGCGAAGATTGTCGATCAGGACCGCGATCGACCCGCCGGGGTGGAACACCGCCGACGCGACGGTGCCGCCGGCCATATCGAGGCGCAGCGGCTGGCCGAAGCGCTCCTGCCATTCGGCGGCCGAGCAGGGGCCGAAATCCACGATGTCGAAGATCGGCGCCGGCTGGCGATGCCCGTCGCGCAGCCCGGCCGCGATGGCGCTGCTGGAGCGTCCGATCCAGGACCCGACCTCCAGCACCGGCCCTTCGGCCCGGCGCGCCAGCGTATAGAGAATCCGCAGCTCGATCGGCCGCATCCACCCATCCGGATATCGGTAGGGCAGGTTGGGCAGCGGATCGAGGCGATCAAGCGCCAGCCCGTCCTTATCCCACGGATCGGCCAGCACGGGTTCTTCGACATCGGCCATCGTCAGCGCACCGCCAGCAGATTGTAGTACGACCGCGCCGCGAAATCCGCCGCGCCGAGAGGCGTCCCGGATGCCGGGTCCGCCCCCGCCTCCGCATCGAATATCCGAAACCCCGCCGCCTCGAGCAGCGCCGGCGGCTCCATCGGATCGAAGCCCGCCTCGCGCAGCTGCGGCGCCGACCATTCCAGCACCATCCGCAGGCCGGGCCGCGCCAGCGTCTCGGGCGCGCCCCGCAGCACGGCGGGTTCGAAGCCCTCCACGTCGATCTTCACCAGGTCCACGCGCGGCTCGTCGCGCAGCAGGTCATCCAGCCGCACCACCGGCACGCGATGCGTCTGCAGCGTCCGCCCCGCCGCCTCGATGGGCGCCAGCGTGCCATTGGCGGAGCGGTCGTCGGGAATGGTCAGCACCATCTCCCCGGCTGTCTCGGCAACCGCCACCGGCTCGATCCGCACCGGCGCGCCGGACCAGTTGATGCCGACATTGATGCGGAGCAGCCGTAGCAGGTCCGGGTTGGGCTCGATGGCAATGACGCGCGATCCCGCCGCGCGCCCCAGCCGCGCCGCGAGCAGGCAGGTGAAATAGCCGAAATTCGCCCCGACATCGACGAAGACCGAACCCGGCGGGCACAGCCGCGGCAGCAGCGCCGAGAGCTGCGCCTCCCATTGCCGGTACACCACCAGCTGCGGCGTCATCACCATGTCGCGCGCCGGCACCATGTACTTGACCTGGTGGATGGTCTGCACAAGCAGATCGTCCGCCCCGATCGGCACGGCGAAGGGGCCGACCAGCTGGCGGATTTCGCGCAGCGTGCGCTCCATGCCGGCCAGGCGCGCCTCCATGGCGGCGAGGCGCGCGTCGGGCGTCGCGTCAGGCTCGACGTCCATCACGCAGCCTGCACCGCAATCCGCAGGTGAAGATCGAAGCCCGCGACCGGCCGTTCGGCGGCATGCGCGCCAAGCGCCGCGGTCACCGCATCGGCCGCCGCGCGCGCCGCGACCTCGGCCTGCATCAGGCCCGCCATCGCCGCATCCAGCGCCGCATCCGTCTCGCGCAGGCGGCGCGCATCGGGGCCGTGCGGCCGCGGCGATGCGGCACCGCCATGCGCGCCCGCCGCCGCGCGGATCGCCGCGTCGATGTCGGGCGGCAGGCTCGAACGCCGCAGCAGCAGGTGCGCGAGCAGCTCGGGCCACGACCCGGTCAGCGCGGCCAGGCGTTCCGCCTCCCCGCCCGAGGGCGTCGCCTCGAACAGCCCGATAGCCGCGCGCGCGGTCGCGCCCTCCAGCGCCACGCTCATGCCACCGCCCGCATCGCGCGCTGCGACACGGCGCGCCGGTAGGCGGCCTCCACGGCATCCAGCATGTGGTCCATCCTGTATTTCGTCTCGAAGCTGCGCCGCGCACCGGCGGCAAGGCGTTCGCAGGCCGCGCGGTCCTGGCCGAGTTCGGTCAGCGCGGCGGCGATGGACGCGGCGGCCTTGGGTCCATCCTCGACCAGGCGGCCATCGACCCCGTCGGTCACCACCTCGCCCAGGCCACCCACGGCCAGCGCCAGCACGGGCCGCCCGGCCGCCATCGCCTCGATCGCGACCAGGCCGAAGGATTCATAGCGGCTCGGCACCAGCACGACATCCGCCTCGCGATACGCCTGCTCGAGCTCCTCGCGCGGCAGCAGGCCGGCGAAGCGCACGCGCGGATGACTCTCCAGCCCGGCGGTGCCGGTGGTGTCCATGACCATGCGCGCCTCCGCGTCCAGGGTGCCGCCGGCGAAGTGGATCTCGGCCTCGGGCAGGGCGCGCAGCACCTGCGCGGCCGCGCACAGCGCCAGGTCGAAGCCCTTGCGCGGTTCGAAGCGGCCGACGAACAGCACGCGGAAGCGCTCCCGGCGCGGGGCGGGTCCCGCATCCTGCAACAGGTCCGCCGTGCCGTGCGGGGCCAGCGCCACCCGCTCGTGCGCGATGCGGATCCCGTAGCCCTGCTCCACATCCGCCACGATGGCCTTCGAATTGGCCAGCAGCAGCGGCACCGACAGCAGCGCACGGCGCTCGGCGGCGATCATGCGCTGGACCATGAAGTGGTCGTACAGCGGGCGTGCCAGCCATTCCGGCTTGTGCGGCCGCGCCAGCGCATAGGTCGTGTGCAGCGACATCACCAGCGCGACGTCGGGATCATCGAGGCACGCCAGCGCCTCCAGGTCCCAGATCGGGAAGGACACGACATCGAGGCCGAAGCCCTTGATCGCCTGCACTTCGCGCCAGACGCGCCGGTTCCACGCCGCGATGTTGGGCGGCAGGTCGTGGGCGAGCATCGGTGCCGCCGCGCCTTCGGCCTCGGGCAGCAGCGCGTGGATCCAGATGCCGTCGCGAAAGCGCAGCGATTCGCTGTCCTGCGCCCGGGTGATCACATGCACGGCGTGACCGCGCGCTGCCAGGCCGGTCGCCACCGCCTCGCTCCAGCGGGCGATGCCGGCTTCGGCCGCCGGCGGCCAGCCCTGGCTGACCATGCAGATGCCCAGGCCGCCCGCGGCGCCGCGCAGCGCAAGGAAGGGCTCAGGCGCGGCCTCGGCCACGAGGTCGCCGCCCGGTGCAGCACCCTTGCTGCGGGCCAGGGCCTGCCCGTTCGCGATGCCGAGTTCGAGATCCTGGTCGAGCGAGGCGCGATGCGCGGGGCGGATCAGCCCCTCCTTCTCGTGCCAGGCGTTCGAGTCCAGCAGTTCGCGACGGTATTCGGCGAGCGCCTCGGCCGCGCCATCGACGCTGCCGCGCGCACCGTGGCGCATCACGAAATACGCCTTGCTCACGGCGGAGGGATAGATCGTGCGCGCAACGCGCCTGGTGTCGCGGATATGGCTCGCGGCGAATTGGTGAAACACCAGCGCGGTGGGTTCATAGGCCACGCGGTGCCCCGCATCGACCAGGCGCAGGCACACATCCGTCTCGTCCAGCAGGTAGGCGAAGGCGTGGTCGAACCCGCCGATCCCCACCAGCGCATCCCGCCGGAAGGTGGAGTTGGTGCCGAGCAGGCTCGGGTAGAGCGCCGTGCCCGGGCGGTTCAGCGGCCGCTCGTCGAAGAAGTCCGAGACGTGGTGCGCGCGCCCATACCGGTCGCAGACCGTCTTGCGCGCCTGGTAGCGCAGGCCGGTATTGTCCACCGTGAAGCCGCCCACGGCGCCGACGCCCGGGTCGCGGTAATGCGGCAGGATCCGCGCCAGCCAGTCGGGATGCGGCACGGCGTCGTCATCGAGGAAGGCGACGATATCCCCCGAGGCGGCGGCGATGCCGATATTGCGCGAGACGGACAGGTTCCGCTCGGCGCAGTCGCGCCGCTTGACCAGGCCGCTCCAGCCATCCAGCACGGCCTCGGTATTGTCCCGGGACGGGCCATTCACCACCACGATCTCAACCGGGTGGTGGCGCAGGCCACGGATGCCCAGCAGCGCGTCGTTCAGCAGGTGGCCGCGATCGCAGGTGTTGACGATGACGGAGACGGACAGCGCGCTCATGGCCGGTTCACCGTGCCCTCGGCGAGAAGGACCATGAGGTCCGTATTGGCGCGGGCGAATTCGTCCCGCCGGATCAGCGCGAGGGCGACATCGCGCCGCCGCGGGCAGGCGCGCAGCAGCTCCAGGGTTTCGTCGTGCGAGGCAGGGCTGCGATGCAGCAGCAGCGCGAACAGCAGCAGCACCTCGTCGCGCGTCGGCCGCAGGTCGAGCGGGTGCTCGACCGGGGCGTCCGTCGTCGGCAGCGCCGGTTCGGCGCCGCGCGCGGCCGCCACGGCGGCGATGTGCTGGTGAAGGTCCTCGGCGACGCCGCCAAGGGCAAGGGCGGACCGGTAGACCCCCTCGGCCTCCGCGAACTTTCCCTGTTCCTTCAGGCAATGCGCGTATTGCGTGGCATAGCCGTAATGCAGCGGGTACAGCTGGAGGCAGCGCCAATACAGGTATTCCCCGCGCGCGAAATCGCGCGTGTCGCGCGCAGCGTCCGCTTCGGCCACGAGGGCACGAAACCCCGGATCCCGCTCGGCCGCCGCGAGGGTCGTGGCGACGGCGTCCGGGCGGGCGCCGAATTTGCGCGGCGACACCCGCAGTTCCGTCGTCGCGGCCTCGATTTCGCCAGCAGCGAACAGGACACCGGCGAAGGCCAGGTCGTCGTCCAACACCGCCCGGCCCGCAACCGGCGACGCGACGGTGGTCACGCCAGGCGGAGAATAGAGAACGGCTGTCTGCTGCACGAGAGGCCCCCCCACACTCGCATCGCGGCACCGAGTTTCCATGCGATCGCATCGATCTCGCCGCTCATTTACGAGCGCCGCAAATTCCATAGCGTATAACCTATAGTTTAATAACTCGTGACCAAATGCAACACTACGTGGCGACCCGTCATGTCCCCATCCATGTCGCGGATCGCCGGCGACAGACCGCGCGCGCGGGTCGGCCGGCCGACCTTAGCGACCGTGGCGACACCCCGCCGCCGGTGCCTCCGCCGGGCAGGGCCCGCAGCGCCCGAAGCCTGGCAGGCCGTGCCGGCGGTCCCGACCGGTCCCTAAGCTGCGACCCGCCGCCCCCAGCCCGCATGCACCATCGCCGATCCGCCGCCCAGCTGCGCCCGCGCCGCCGCGTATTCGCTGGCCAGCCGGTCCACCAGCGCCGCCGCCGGCACCACCGCGTCGATCCCGCCGACCGACTGCCCCGCGCCCCAGATGTCCTTCCACTTGCGCTTGCGGTCGGTGCCGAAATTCATCTGCGACCCCTCGACGCCCGACAGGTTGTCCGGGTCGAGCCCGGCGGCACGCAAGGACGGCTTCAGGTAGTTGCCGTGAACCCCGGTGATCAGGTTGGTGTAGACGATGTCGCCGGCGGCGCTCTCGACGATCATGCGCTTGTAGTCGTCCACCGCGCGGGCTTCCTCGGTCGCGATGAAGGCGCTGCCCATATAGGCGAAGTCCGCACCCATCGCCTCGGCGGCCAGGATCGACCGACCATGCGCGATCGACCCGGACAGCGCGATCGGCCCGTCGAACCAGGCGCGGGTTTCCTGCACCAGCGCGAAGGGGGATTGCGCGCCGGCATGCCCCCCCGCGCCGGCGGCCACCAGCACCAGCCCATCGGCGCCCTTGTCGATCGCGCTGTGCGCGAAGCGCTGGTTGATGACGTCGTGGATGACGTAGCCGCCATAGGAATGGATGGCCTCGTTCACCTCCGGCCGCGCGCCGAGGCTGGTGATGATGAGCGGCACCTGGTGCTTCACGCACAGCGCCAGATCCTCCTCCAGCCGGTCGTTCGAACGATGCACGATCAGGTTGATGGCGAAGGGTGCCGAAGGCCGGTCTGGATGCGCGGCATCATGCGCGCCAAGCCGTTCCTTGATCTCCGCCAGCCATTCATCGAGCTGCTCGACCGGCCGCGCATTCAGCGAGGGCATCGACCCGATCACCCCGGATGTGCACTGCGCGACCACCAGGTCGGGCACCGAGATGATGAACAGCGGCGAGCCGATCAGCGGCAGGCGCAGCCGTCCCTTCAGGCTTTCGATCAGCGACATGCATTCCCCCGTGGCGATATGGCAGGATGCTCGCCGGTTCGCGTCGCCCTGTCGAGCGTCGCGCACGGGGCCGCCGCCGCCTTGGGCAAGCTGCCGCATCGCGGGGCAGGTGCGGCGCGCATTCCGTCGCGGGGGCGCGTTTTCCGACTCGCATTCCGCGTCTTCGCGGGTGCAGCATCGTGACCATGGATGACGCCGCAGCCCCGCCCGACCTGCTCGCCCGCCTTCGCATCGCGCGCCAGGCCGCCGCCGCCGACCCGTTCGGCGACCCGGTGCTGCTGGTCGCGCTCGACATCAGCCGCGCGATGGATGAGGGGCGGGTCACGCTGGACGACCTCGCCCGGCTGGTCGCCGGCCTCGCGCAGGATGCGGCGGGCGACCGCGCGGCGCGGCTGGCCGGCTATGCCGGGCTGGGCGACGACGCGCAGGCGCTCGCCCGCCTCGCCGCGCGGCTGGTGCGCCCCGACCCTGACGACAGCCCCGTGCCCTTCGCCGCCTTCCGCGATGCGGTGGAACGGTCGCGCTTCGCCGCGGTGTTCACCGCACACCCCACCTTCTCGCTGCCGCTGCCGACCTCGACCGCGCTGGCCGAGGCGGCGTCGGGCGCGGACCTGCCCGAGGGCCTGTCGCATCGCCCCGCGCCGATCACACTGGAACAGGAATTCGACCAGGCGGCGGCGGCCATCGCGCGCGGGCGGGATGCGCTGGACGACCTGGCGGCCGCGCTGTTCGATGCCGGGCGCGAGGTCTGGGGCGACCGCGCCTGGGCCTTGCAGCCGCGCCCGGTCATCCTGTCGACCTGGGTCGGCTACGACACCGATGGGCGCACCGATATCGGCTGGCAGGACACGCTGCGGCTGCGGCTGCGGATGAAGCGCCTGCAATTGGACCGCCTGGCCGACCGGCTGGAGCCGCTGGGCGCCTGCGCCGCACCCATCGTGGCCCGCGCGCGCGACGCCTCCGCCATGGTCGCCGCCCAGGAAGCCGCCGCGCCGGAGAAGGCCGAGGCGCTGCCCGTGCAGGATTTCGCCCGCCGCATGGTGGAAGGCCGCAATACCGCGCTCGCCACGCCCGACCCGCTGGTCGCGCTGTTCGCGCAGGCCATGGACGCCGCCCCCGATGCCGCCACCCGACAGGCGCTCGCGGTGCAACGCGCCGGGCTGCTCGCGCATGGGCTGGCGCTGGCGCATACCCATGTCCGGCTGAACGCCGCGCAGATCCACAACGCGCTGCGCCAGCGCCTGGGCATCGCCGCCGCCCCCGAGGACCGCGCCGCGCGGCGCGGGCTGCTCGCGCAAGTTAATGCCGCGCTGGGCGAGGTCGAGCCCATGCCCGTGGACTACGGCGCGCTGCTGGCCGAACAGGCCTCCGCCGTGCGGCTGATGATGACCATCGCGCAGATGCACAAGCACATCGATGCCAGCCAGAAGGTGCGCTTCCTGATCGCCGAGACCGAGACCGGCTACACCCTGCTGGCCGCGCTGTGGCTGGCGCGGCGCCTGGGCATCGCGGACCATATCGAGATCTCGCCCCTGTTCGAGACCGCCGAGGCGCTGGAGCGCGGCGAGCGGGTGCTGGAGGAAGCCCTGCGGTCTCCGCACTACCGCGACTACCTGCGCGCCCAGGGGCGGCTGTGCCTGCAATTCGGCTATTCGGATTCCGGGCGCTATGTCGGGCAGCCGGCGGCGTCGTATCTCGCGGAACGGCTCAAGATCCGTCTGGCCGAGCTGCTGCGCCGCCACGGCCTCGAAGGCATCGAGCTGGTGCTGTTCGACACCCATGGCGAGAGCATCGGGCGCGGCGGCCATCCCGACAGCCTGGCCGATCGCTTCGCCTACCTCTCGCCGCCGGCCGCGCGCGCCGCGCTGGCCGCGGCGGAATTGCCGCTGCGCGAGGAGACCGCCTTCCAGGGTTCCGACGGCTACATGCTGTTCGGCACGGCCGCGCTGGCGCGCGCGACCGTCGCGCGCATCGCCGAACACGCCTTCGGCCAGCTTCCGACCGACCCCGATCCGATCTACGCCGAGGCCGATTGGGCGACCGATTTTTTCGCCACCGCGCGCCGCGAAATGGCCGCGCTGGTCGAGGACCCCGGCTATGCCGCGCTGCTGGGCGCCTTCGGGCCGGGGCTGCTGGACAAGACCGGCTCGCGCCCGGCGGCGCGGCAATCAGATACCGGCGGGCCGGCGCGCATCACGCACCCGTCGCAGCTGCGCGCCATCCCGAACAACGCGATCCTCCATCAGATGGGCTGGCTGGCGAATACGCTGCACGGGTTGGGCGCCGCGGCGGCGGCCAACCCCGATGCCTTCGCCGACATGCTGGCGCGTTCTCCGCGCTTCGCCCGTGCCATGGCCATGGCGGCGCGCGCGGCGGCGTGCAGCGACATCGGCGTGCTGCGCGCGGCGGTGGACATGCTGGACCCCTCGCCCTGGCTGGATCGCGCCGGCTTCACGAAACGCCCCGGCCGGCGGGAGGCGCTGACGGCGGTGGCGACGGCGCTGGAACGCCTCGACCTCTCGCCCGCCACGCGCCGGATGTTCCGCCGCCTGCAGGCCGACCACCAGGCACTGCGCGCCGCCTGGCCGGAATTGCCGGAGATGCCCGACCGCCTGGTGCTGGTGCATGCCGTGCGCCTGTGCCTGGTGCAGAGGCTCTGGCTGCTGGCGGTCTCGCTGCCGGAATTCAGCCCGCGCCACGGCGCGACGCGCGAAAGCCTGATCGCGCGCCTGCTGCAACTGGACGTGCCGCCGGTGCTCGACCTGCTCGGGCAGATCTTCCCCGCCGCGCCGGACCCCGCGACGGGCCTCGACTTCGCCGAACCCGCCGCCCCGCGCGAAGGCGCGTCCTACGCCGCCGAGCACGCCGCCATCCTCGGCCCGATGGCGCGCTGCTTCGCGCTGGTGCGCGAATGTTCGGCGGTGGTGAGCCACGAGGTCGGCGCCTTCGGCTGAGCGCGCGGTGAACCGCTTCGTCGCGCGGGCGCCGCCGCCGCGCGACCAAGGGGGAGATGATCCTCCGCCTGCTGCTCCTGCTGTTCGTCGCGGCGCCGGCCCTGGCGCAGCAGCCTTGCCCGGCACGCCGCCATGTCGATTGCGCGGGCGCGGCGCGCGCGGTGGATGCGGCGATCGCGGCCGATCCCTGGCTCGCTATCCTGGACGAAGCCCAGCGCATGCGGCTCGCTGAACTCACGCCGCTGCTGGGGGCCGACGGCGCGGCAGCCCTGGCCGACCAGCAGGCCGCCTGGCGTCGCAGCTTGTCGCGCGACTTGTTCTTCCACCCGGATGGCACGCTCGACACACCGGACCCCCGCGGCGCGATGCGCGAGTCGATGGAATACCGGCTGACTCACCTCATGCGGATCCAGCACGAGCCCACGGGCATCGCCGGCAATTGGCGCGGCGTGCAGGGCCAGGTGGTGGTCGAGGCCGCGGGCAACGGCCATTACCGCGTCTCTGCCGGCACCATCGACGTGAACAACCTGGCCTGGATGTGCGACTACGACGGCGAGGGCGACAGCGCGGGCGGCGAAGGGATGCACACGCGTGACGGCGCGCTGGAACTCCGGCGGGAGGGTGCGATGCTGCGCGTGCGGATGCTGACGCGCCGTCCCTCGGATTTCTGCGGCGCGGCGGGCAGCCTGTCCGGCCTGTTCTTCCGCGTCGGCAACGCGCCCTGATCAGAAGCCGACGCAGGCGCCGCGATAGACCGTCAGGACCGATTGATGCCGGAAGCGCGCCTTCCAGGCATCCTCCACCGGTTGCAGCCTGGCGCGCGCGGCGGCGGCATCGGCGCCGGGCAGCACCACGACCAGGACCTTGCTCGCCTCCGACAGGATGCCGCCATCCGGCCGGCGCCACTGGCCGCGCCCGTCCAGCGCGGTCAGCCCATCGGGGAAGGCGGGTGTGACGGTGGCGGCGAGGAAGTCGCGCCACTCGGCTTCGGTGATGTCCGGGCCGTCGCGTCGAGACTGTCCAAAATAGGCCTCGGCGACCGTCGCCTGTTGCGTGCCGTCCGGGCAGGCGGGTGGCGGGCTGGCGCAGGCGGCGACCAGCGTGGCCAGCAGCAGCGCCCCAGCGCGGGCGCGCTCAGGTCGCAAGGCAGACCGGCAGCAGGCGTGCCTCGACCGGCGCCGTGGGGAAGCGGGCGGTCCAGGCGCGCATGACGGACCGCACCGCCTCCGGCAGTTCGGCCGGTGCGTCGGGGCTCCAGGACGCGCGCACCTCGGCATGGATGGTGCGCGTGCGCTGCGGCCGCGGCGTCGTCACCGGCGGTTCGTCGCGCTGCCGGATGTCGGTGCGGAGCACGGGGTCGAGGATGTCGCTGCGGAAGGTGCGCCACTGCGCGTCGGTCACGTCGTCGCCATCGGGCAGCAGCAGGCCGAAGCGGATTTCCGCCAGCACGGCGGGGCGGGTGCCCGGGCGGCAGGGTGTCAGCGCCGCCGCCGGCTGCGCCAGCGCCACCAGGCCCAGCAGCAGCGCGCCGCGGCCGATCACGCCGCGCCGCGCCTGATGCGGCGTGCGCGTCATACCGCGCAGCGCCTCGGGCGGCGGGCGCCTCACGCAGTCGTCGCCAGCAATGCGACGCCGGCCGAGATCAGCCCGATCGCCGCGATCTTCTGCACCCCCAGCGATTCCCCGAACATCGCCCAGCCGATGACGGCGATCACCACATAGGACGCGGCGGTGCAGGGCAGCGCCACGCTCATCGGGATCTTCCGCAGCGCCACTATATAAAGGAGTGCCGCGCCGCCGTAGCAGACCAGCCCGACCATGGTCGGCAGGCGGAACAGCTGGTGGATGAAGCCGCCATCCGCCGCCACCGCGTCGTTGGCGCCGGATTTCAGCAGCACCTGGCCGACCAGCGAGGTGGTGATGGCCGCCGCCAGCGCGATCCAATGCGCGGTCATGCCGAGCGATCCTGCGGCGCGATCACCTGCCGCACCACGCCTTGCGGCTTGCCGTTCGCCGACATGAAGGCGCGCCCGACATATTCGCCCAGCACGCCCAGGATCATGAACTGCACGCCCGCGATCAGCAGCGTCACGGTCATCAGCGATGCCCAGCCCGACGGCGTCTCGCCGATCAGCGCCTCGAACACCACCCAGGCCGCGGCCAGCACGCCCAGCATGCCCATCGCCACCCCCGCCACCACCGCGAGGCGCAGCGGCAGCACCGAGAAATTGGTCGCGAGGTTCATCCACAGCCGGATCAGCCGCCGCATGGTGTAGTTCGACCGCCCCTCGGCGCGCGCGAAGTGCTTCACCTCGATGCTGTCCAGGCGCTGCGTCACCTGCATCAGCAGCCCGTCCACATACGGGTAGGGGCCGCGATACTTCACCACCTCGGCCACCGCGAGCGCCGACATGCAGCGGAAGGAGGACAAATACAGCCCCTTCGGCTTGTCCATCAGCTGGTCCGCCACCCAATTGGCGAAGCGGCTGCCGATGTTGCGCCAGCCCTCATGCTCCTTCACCGCATAGCGCGTGTAGACCACGTCGAACCCGCCCAGGCGGGCATGGTCGTAGATGCGGATGACCTCCTCCGGCGGGTTCTGCAGATCATCGTCCATGGTGATGACATAGGCGCCGCGCGCATGGCGCAGCCCGGTCATGACCGCGTTGTGCTCGCCGAAATTGCGCGCGTGCTCGATGTAGGTCAGCGGGATGGTGGCGGTCCGCGCGATCTCCCGGCAGACATCGCCGGAATTGTCCGGGCTGCCGTCATTGACCAGGATGACCTCGATGCCGCCCTCGGGCTTCAGCTCCGACAGGGCGGCGACCAGCGCGCCGACGGTCGCCGCGCCATTGTAGACCGGCACGACGATGGACAGGCCGACCGGATATGCGGACCCGGCCGCGGTGCTCGACATGGACACTCTCTCCGACATCACGGTCGCGTCGCGACCACCAGGATGGACCCGCCCGCGGGATAGCGCAGGCCGAAGCGGGCGAGACCCCGCTCGGCCGCCGTCACGCCATGCAGCGTGGCATCGAGCCAGGGCGGGAAGGGGGCGACGTCGCTGCTGTCATGCGCGGCGTCGGATTTCAGCACCTTGCGCTGCAGGATCATCAGCGGAAGCAGCAGCGCGTTCCAGTACCGCGCCTCGATGGCGTCGAAGCCGGCGGCACCGACCATCGCGCGCGCGCCCGCGGCGGTGAAGCGCCGTGAGTTGTGGACACGTTCGTCATGCGCCGAATGCATCCATCCGTAGGCCGGAAGGTTCAGCACCAGCGTGCCGCCCGGCGCCAGCACGCGCTGGAACTCCGCCAGCGCCGCCGCCGGGTCGACCGCGCGATGGCACAGCACGTCGCAGGATGTCAGCGCGGCGAAGCTGCCGGGCGCGAAGGGCAGGCGGTTCGCGTCGCCCGCCGTGGCCACCGCGCCGGATTTCGCCGCCGCCCTGAAGGCGGCCTTCGGATTGAAGTCCAGCCCGACCAGCGGCCGCGCCAGCGCGCCCATCCGGCGCAGCAACCCCCCGGTCCCGCAGCCGGCATCGAGCACCGCGCCGGGCGGTCCGGGACGGCGGTCCAGCGCATCGCACACGCGGGCATGGAGCGCGCGGTACCACCACATGCGCTCCTCGGCCGCGTCCATCAGGTCGTATTCGGCAGCTTCCACGGGGTGGTTTCATCGCATTGCAGCAAGGCCGGAACATGGCAGCAGCGCGCCGCGGCCGATGCGGTTCATGTTGCTTCCGGCGCGCATCGCCCCGAGGATGCACAACCAATCCATGACGTTTCACGATCCCCCCCCCGCCGCATCGCCGATCCCTGCCGACAGCCCCCCGACCGTGGCGGCGCGCGGCGGCGCCGTACTGCGCGCCCTGGCGCTGGTGCCGGCGGGATTCTGGCTGCTGATGGTGCTGCTGCCGCCGGTCAACCACGACGTCGCGGCGGTGTTCGACTACGCGCGGCGCTGGCTGGATGGCGAACGGCTCTACCGCGACCTCTTCGACGTGAACCCGCCGCTGATCTTCATCCTGAACCTGGTGCCGGCGGCGATCGCCGCCTGGACGCCGGTCGGGCCGGTCGCGGCCCTGGTGGGTTGCCTGCTGCTGCTCGCGGCGGGGCTGTGGCGCATGACACTGGCGCTGCGCCGCGGGCGCGCCGAAGGCCCGGTGGAGGCCGCGCTGCTCACCGCCGCCATCCCCGCCCTGCTGCTGATGGCCGGGACCGATTTCGGCCAGCGCGAGGCGATCATGGCCATGGCCGCCATCCCCTATGCGCTGCTCGCGGCGCGGCGGATGGAGGAATGCCCGCCCGCGCGCGGCCTGTCCCTGGGTGTCGCGGTGGTGGCGGCGCTGGCCTTCGCGCTGAAGCCGCATTTCCTGGTGGTGCCGCTCCTGGTGGAAGGGCTGGTGGTGCTGCGCCGCGGCTGGGCGCGCGCGCTGCGCGACCCGGTGCCCTGGACCATGGCGGCGGTCTGGACCGCCTATGTCGCGATGATCGTGCTGGCCTTCCCGGCCTATGCCGGGCATGTCCTGCCGCTGGCCTTCGCCTTCTACGACGACATCCAGGGCACCGGCCCGTGGCACCTGCTGCTCACGGAACAGATGGGCACCGCCCTGCTGCTGCTGGCGGTGACGCTGCCGCTCGCGCTGATGCGCCGCGCCGGCGCGCTGGCCCAGGCGCTGGCCTGCTGCGCGGTCGGCGCCTTCATCGTCGCATGGGCGCAGCAGAAGGGCTGGAGCTACCACATCCTGCCGGTCACGCTGCTGGGGCTCGCCACCGCGCTGGTGCTGGCGGCGCGCTGGGCGGATGCCGCACTGCCGGCAGACCGGGCGCGCGCCGCGGCACCGGGGCTCGCCGCCATGCTGGTCTTCGCGGCATCGCTGCACCTGGTGCGCGGCGGCGAGACACCCTGGCGCCAGCTCTGGTTCGAACGCGAGCAGGTCGGCCAGATGACCGCCTGGCTGCGGCGCGAGGCGATGGGCGCGCGCATCCTGCTCATCAGCCCCGACATCCACCCCGCGCACGGCGCCATGCTGCATGCCGATGCGCGCCCGGTCTCGCGCTTCATGAGCACCTGGCTGCTGCAGGGCCTGTACCGCGACTGCCCGCCAGGCCCGGCGCCGTATCGCGCGCCCGCCGCGATGTCGGACGCCGAGGCCCTGGTCTTCGCCACCTATGCCGCGGACCTGGCGGCGCGCATGCCCGAGGCCGTGCTGGTGTCGCGCCACACCAATGTGCGCGGCTGCGGCGGGCGCTTCGACCTGCTCGCCTATTTCACGCGCCACCCGGCCTTCGCCGAGGCCTGGGCGCGCTATCGCCTGGCGGGGGAGCAGGGCGGCTACCGCCTGTTCCTGCGCCGCACATGACGCCGCGCGACGGATCCCAGACGCCTGACGCCACGCGCCAGCGCGTCCGCGGCCTGACCGTGCCCACCGGGGCGGAATCGGTGCGCGGCATCCTGCTGATCCTGTCGGCCTACCTGGTCATCACCGGCGCCGATGTCGCAGTGAAGTGGGTGCTGCCCGAGGTCGGCGTCGCGGTGTCGATGATCGCGCGCGGCGTGGTCGGCGCGCTGGCGGTGCTGGCCATCACGCGCGGGCACGGTATCGCGCCGGTCGATGTGCGGCTGCTGACCATGCGCGGGGTGCTGCATTGCGGCGTCTCGGCCACCTGGTACTGGGCCTGGATGTCGGGCATGGCGCTGGTCGATTCCTACGCCATCGCCGCCGCCGCGCCGCTGCTGATGACGCTGCTGGCCATCCCCATGCTGGGCGAACGGGTCTATTGGCGGCGCTGGACCTCGACCCTGGTCGGCTTCGCGGGCGTGCTGTTCATGCTCCAGCCCGGCGGCGACCTGTGGCGGTTCGAGACGCCCTTCCTGCTGGTGGCCGTGGTGGCGATGGCGGTGACACGCATCTGGACGCGCGTGCTCTCGGCCACCGATACGCCGGCCTCGATCGCCTTCTGGCTGATGGTGGCGCATATCCCGGTGGGGCTGGTGCTGCTGCCGGCCTTCCCGGCGCCCGACACCATGCCGGGGCTGCCGGTGATCCTGGCGCTGGTGTTCTTCGGCATCGCCAATGCCATCGCGCATATCCTGTTCGCGCGCGCCTTCGCCCTGGCACCGGTCTCGGCGCTCGCACCGTACGAGTATTCGCCGCTGCTCATCGGGGGCATCCTGGGCTTCCTGATCTGGGTCGAGATACCGGCCTGGACCACCGTGGGGGGCGCCGTGATCGTCATCATCGCCGGGCTGTACAACCTGCACCGCGAAAGGGTGCGCCGCGCCCAGGAACGGCGGGACGTGTAGTGCCGCTGCGCCACGACATCCGCCGTGGCGCCCTGATGATGCTGGGCGCCACGGCGCTCTTCACCATCATGTCGGCGCTCATCAAGGGCCTGAGCGACAATATCCACTTTATCGAGACGATGTTCTTCCGCTCCGCCTTCGCGCTGCCGGTGATGTTCGCGATCGCCGCGCGCGGGCGCGACTGGGGGGTGCTGCGCACGAAGCGCCTGCCCGGCCACCTGGTGCGCGCCTTCACCGGCACCATGGCGCAGGGCTGCGCCTTCTATGCGCTGACCGTACTGCCGCTGGCCGAGCAGACCGCGCTGACCTACACCACGCCGCTGTTCGTGACGCTCCTGTCCATCCCCTTCCTGGGCGAGAAGGTCGGCATCCATCGCTGGTCCGCCGTGCTGGTGGGCTTCGTGGGCATCATGGTGATCGCGCTGGGCGATGGCGCCTTCCAGGGCGGCGGGCCGAACCAGGTGGTGGCGATCGGCATGGCGGTCGCGGTCGCGCAGGGGGTGTGGTCGGCGGCGACCACGCTGCTGGTGCGCTCGCTGTCGGCCACCGAATCCTCGACCACCATCGTGCTGTGGCAGTCGCTGCTGATGACCGCCTTCACCCTGGTGGCGCTGCCCTTCTTCTGGACCACGCCGACCCTGTTCGAACTGCTGCTGCTGGTGCTGGTCGGGCTGGTCGGCGGTGTGGCGCAGATCCTGCTGACCGAGGCCTATGCGTCGGCGCAGGTCTCGGCCCTCGGCCCCTATTCCTACACATCCATATTGTGGTCGGTGGCGATCGGCTGGGTGGTCTTCTCGGATGCGCCGGGCTGGAGCACGCTGGGCGGCGCGGCGCTGATCGTCGCCTCGGGCCTGTA
>LNFM01005218.1_pt1 | contig 22796 bp, 28 predicted proteins | sample 596031 | NCBI WGS metagenome assembly LNFM01 (sample SAMN04254537, study PRJNA301005) | activated carbon metagenome | isolation source: dual media filters at the Ann Arbor, Michigan drinking water treatment plant | place: USA: Ann Arbor | reverse complement strand
GCAATACCCTTTAAGCCTTGAGGTATCGGCTCAACCAAGCGCGGATCGCCTTGTGCATTGTTCTTGTAATAGAAAATGCCGCCAAATGGAATCATTGCCCTACCGTTTGCTGTATCAATCATGGCAGGCATCCAGTAAGCAGTTCTATTAACACTGCCCCCACTTGCTGTAGATTTTGAATTTCTTAGGCTGGCGTTAGTTGTAAATGCGTTGGTTGATGTATTTGCTAAGAATACGTGTAAATGCGCCTTACCTTTTTGGCCGTAGTAAACGATTGGATCGTCTGCATCAATTCGGACTGGATCAATACCTATCCTAAAGTCTCCTCCTGTAGTAGTGCCACCGCCAACGCACTGCATTACACCTCCAACTAAATCTTGGCAATTGTTGATATTACCCGCGCGCAAGCGAGGCACTCCCCACCCTTCAATACGTTTTATTTCTTGGTACTTTGCTTTAGGCATTAAGGTAGAGTGATTGTGGCCACCTTGTGGATTGTCCAACTCAAATTGTTTTGGTGCGACTTTTTTAACAATCTTTTGACCTGCTTGCACGCGAAACAAGCCACCTTGCTCAACCTGTTTCCATGAGTTTTTAGATTTAACAAAGAACTTTTCAATAGCTTTAGTGGCAGGTGTATTGTCGTTGTTTAACAATTCCTCGCCTATTAAAAGCATTGTCGGCTGCGGATTAGCCAAGATTTTGTTGTCGGTAAACAGCGCGCCCTGCACGTAGTAAGGCGGCGATACGTTAAAGCCGATTGACGCATAAGAGCCAAAACTACCATCCGATACAGCGACATAGCTTTTATTATCTACTGTGACTGATATAGATGTTTTTTCAACCAATTTCTTTAACTTGACTGTATAAACAGCACCGCTACCAGTTAGAGCCGTTGCTGGCGTGGTGTTATCATCCTGCACAAACTCAGCATCACTGGAAATATGCGCATCAGATAACGTAAAACCAGTTACCGCCTCACTAAAAGTAAAGGTAAGCGTTGTTACTTCACCCACCTGCAAAGTTTCTGTGGGCGCGGTTATTTTCAATGTGGGCAAAGTTGCATGTGCCGCCATACTCACGGCCATTAATACACCTAATAACAGTTTTTTCATGCTATTTTTCCTTTATACATTTGCGGAATCTAAAATAAGCTCATCGGCACCAATACTTAGGTTTCTACGGCCAGCGCCTACGGTTAATGTCTTGCCTGAACTACCAGCTTCATTGAATGGGAATCTGGCCAAAAAATCTGTTTTGTTGCGCGTGCCCTGCACCCAAAATTCTCTAGCATCAATATCAACATCAATAATTTCAGCCTGCGCGCCTTCAATGTAAATTGCTGACATATCAACGTGTGGCGCCAATGTGCCTGTCAGCTTGATAAATACTAAGAAAGTTTCTTGTCCACTGCCTTGCGGTGCGCCTTCATCAGCTTTAAGGATGATTGCTGCCTGCATTAAATCCCCAGCTTCTTGAGCCACACCAACGGCGGTTACTACGTTTTCGTATTGAACGTTTTGTTCAATCACCCAATCCCATGATTTAGATTTAATGCCTGATTTTTCACTGTAAAATCTGTAGCGTGTATTCGTTCTCGCAATATCTGCCGCCCTATCGGATGTTGAGTACGTTGCAAGCCCGTTGCTATCCGCTGTCAGTGTTCTAATCAATACAGCGCCGTCTGCGTCTAATATATCAACCTTAAATTCCACGTCCGATTCACGCGCTGCACCAGGCTTGAAGTAACTGGATGGTGTTGCACCTTCATCTACACGGGATGACTTATACATATTCAGATAGAACGTGCCTGTAAACTCAAGCCTTCGATATGGGAAATTAAGTAAAGTATTACTGAACCCACCCAATCGATTATCTCTAGGGGGATATGGACGGCGCGCATTGCTTTGAATAGTCAGCGCAATCGGCGTGATTCCAGCCAAACTTAATGGCGTGCCACTTGCGTCATTCGGGGCTACTTTCCAATAGGTAGTTACTCCATCACCGATTAAGTCATTCAAGATAACTGGCGCAGGGATTACCCACAGCCTTGCAATCTCGTCTTGATTAACCGCTATTGGCACACTGTCATAGGCCGCCACACCAATATTGGTTAACTGCCTTGAAGTTTCGCCTTCTATAGTAACAAGCGCTACATTGTCCAAAATCAGATTTTCGACTTGACCCGCGCTGTCTGTTAGCAACCCATACGCACCTGGTGCTATAGATGACGGAAACTCTGATATAGAATCAACACTAAGCGTTTCATGGTTGTACGTTAAAGCGTCAACCACTCTTGCGCTAGTTGCATAAGTTTGGTTAGAAGCTACAGGCGTATATGTGCCGCCAAGTGTTGTAGATTTGTAAATATTGAAATTCGGACTTGTTGTGTTAACGCCACGACTAACAGCAAAGGCTGGATAGCCGCCAGGCGATGAAAATACGTTTGCTTGCTGTGGTGAACTCAGTTTGCCGTAAGGCGCTTCATACACCACAATATCGGTTAATGGGATTAGCTCTTCTGGTGGTAAAACATCTGTAATTGAACCAGTGCCCGTTACTCCACCAACCGTTAATATCACTGTTTCAGTTGATTCAGTGAGCGCATCGCTAGAAGTTAAGGTCGTTGCCGTAAAGCCAGTTCGTAAGGCTGGCACAATCAAGTTGCCGCCGCTGATTGTCACGCCATTGTTAAACACTAAAGGCGTTGCAAAGTCCGTTCCTGCTATTGCCGTACCGCCTACACTGAATGGGAATGACTGAATGGATGAAGTCGTGCCACTTAAAAGAACAGTAAAAACTAAGTTATTACCCTCTGAAACTGTTGGGCTTGAAACACTTGATACCGTTACAACTTCAACATCGTCATCTGTGATTGTCGCGGTTCCAGATACGCCGCCAACAGTTAAGATAACGGTTTCGTTCGCTTCAACGGCAATATCATCATCGGTCAATGTTGAAACAGTGAAGCTAGTCACACCAGAAGGAACTGTGATTGTGCTGCCAGATAGCGTTACAGCGTTGCTGAACACAAGTGGCAAGTTGTAATCAACGCCTGTAGTCGCTGTACCGCCCAGCGTTAATGAGTAAGTTAATCCATTTGACGCTTGGCTTAAAGTAACAGTCCAAACAATTGTTTCGCCCTCTTCAACCGTTGGGCTTGTTACACTAACGACTGTGATTGCATCATCGTTATTAATTGTGCCAGTAGCAGTCACACCACCCACGCTAATCGTATAAGTTTCGTTGGCTTCTAGTAGTGTGTTTTCAACAGTAGAAATTGATAACGTGAAGCTTGAAACACCGTTTGGCACGGTAATATTGTTACCAGAAAGCGTTACGCCGTTATTAAATGTCGGCGGCAAGGTGTAATCGCCGCTAGATGCTGTGCCGTTTGTAATTGAGAATGGGAATACGCCACCGCCATTGCTAGTCATCGTAACGGTATGCACAATCGCATCACCCTCATTAGCGCTTGCATTTGTAACGCTTGCAACAGTAACTATCGGCAACTCTTCACCATTAATTGTCACAACACAAACGCCAGTGCCAATTGTAGCCATACGCGGATTAGCGATTTGAATTTTAAAAGTTTCGTCTGCTTCGGCTAAAATGTCATCGGTAATCGTGACTGTTTTTGTAATTGAACCGCCACCTGGCGCTAAAGTAATTTCTTCGTTGTAACTTTGAAAATCGCTCGAACTAGCCGTTAATGGCACCGTGTAAAATCTAACCGTTCCTGCAATAGCAGAACTGGTCCATGTAATATTGATGGAAACGGTTGTGCCTTCATCTGCATTCACAGCAGATGCGGAAAGACTGGCAACGGTAATGCCAGCAGGGTATCGATTGCCTATTTTCTTTTTGCGCATGTTATCGATTGCCTCTTTGATTGCTGCAATAATGTTTTGAATGAATTTCATGTGCGCCTTTCATCACGCAGTTACCCCTGCTGCATAAATAAATAACTCATCAACTTGCGCATCAGATAAACCCAAAATTGCCGCAATACCCGCCATCACTTCACTATCACGGCGAACACTGCCAACTCGGCGCCATGCCCGTTTATATTTATCTGGGGTTTGTGGGCTTGCCATAATCATTTCAACAACTGGCAAGTAGCCGAAGTGCGCCAATGATTCTTCTGCTTGAAAAATTGAAACTTCTTGTGGAACCGAAACGTTATTTGAAGATAGCTCAACAGCCTCTGATAAGGTTATAGCTGTGAGACCTGGCTTGATGTATTCATCTTGAGATCCATCGGCCTCGTAAGCGTATAGATTATTGTTTACGTCTTTAAAATATTTCATTATTTAAGTTCCATCCATCTAACTAAAACGCCTGTCTCCCAAGATATTGAATAGGTCTGCCCCGCTGGAACTGCAAAGCTTAAAGTTGTTACATTTGCAGCAACCGTGTCTAGAATTGATGTTCCATTTACCGTTGCCGCGCTAAAAGAAGCCGATTGATGTGCGAATACCTCTAAATCTCGTACAGATGTGTTCGTTTGGATTGCCCCAGAAACGCCCCTGCTTGCAGTAACGTCTTGCCAATTTTTTCCCTGATTTATAACAGTTGCCAAGCCAACCGTTATAAAAGATCGCCATTGCGTACCATCACTAATAAATTCAACTGAATCACCCGCATTCAGTACGATTGAATTAACAGTTGCGCCAGCATTTTTAATCGTATTTGCACCTTGCCGCTGAACTGTGCAAGTTGCCGATTCGCTGTAGATTGTGAAACTACCACCTGTTGGGAATGCTGAAATTAACGGCAATGTGTGCGTGAGCGTTGTGCCGACTGATGAAAAAAGTCTGTCTAACGCATTAGCTAAAGTGAAAGTGGTATTTGAGTTAATAACCGTTACAGATGAAAGCGCGGTATTTGAATTAACGATGCCAACCGTGCCACCTTGCGCAACAGTTACAAAGGTTGTGCCAATCAAATCACCCGCTGCAACATTCACCAAAACACCATCGCTGGCGTATTGTTTTAAATCTAGCGGTGGATTAACGCCATCAACTTGAAGCGTTGCATCAACCAAACTAACAGTGTGAAAAACAATCACATACACAACACCATCCACATACGATGTTATTGGGTCGTCAAACGTGGCAATGTAAGCTGAACCTGTACCAGTCGTTACGGCGTAGGGTAAATCACTGTTTAATTCTGCCAAGTCGTCTAAGGCTTGTTCTACATTCGTTGCGCCATAGCTAATAGCGCTTGCATTGTGCGCGTCTGCAATATCATCAATGTGGTTTGTTAAATTGGTATTGGTTGAACTGATGCTTGAATTAAAGCTATCAATTGCCGCGGTAATTGCACTGTTAATTGCCGCTATAAATCCAGCAACTTGATTAATGACTGCTTGAACGGTTGTGGCTGTGATAGCGCCTGATGGCGTGTTAGAAATTGCGCTTGCATCGTGCGCGTCTGCTGGGTCGTTGATATGCGCATCTAGTGCGGCCTGTTCTAGCTTGTTGTCTAAAGCCGCTTCTACTTCATCAAAACCGTTTTCAATAGCTTGAAATTCAGCGCGTGCAGGGCTTGATGTACCCGCAGAGCGAGTGCCAGGATAACCGCCGTGATTGTAAAATTCATTAGCCATCTATCTCAAGTTCCTGCGAGGTGTGTAATGCAAAATTGCACTATTAATCGTAAAAGGTTCAAAGTAGTCGCCCATCGATTTAACAATCAGCGATATGTTTTCAGCGGTTCCAGTTATGTCTTGCTCTTGTGGTAACAAGCTTCTGCCATCCCAAGTAAACTGATCCCACGTAAATTCATCCCAATTGGCCGCATTTAAGAAAATCTCTTTTGTTAAATCCGTGCCTTGCTCAATCTCATCACTGCCGTAACCAAGTTCGTAAGTCGTCACAAACTGCGCATAACCGTTACCAGTCACTTCATACACAGCTTTGCGATAACGTTTTCTAATGCGTGGGCTTTTGATATGGTTAAAAGTTAAATACAAATAACCTTCAATATCTTCGCCATCAAAACTGGTGCCACGATTCATACGATACACAAACCCATCTGTGTCACCGCTAAAAATAAACTCATCGCTAGTTTCAGATTCAAACGAAGTCATACACGTCATTGAATGCGCGTAAAGCACGGGCATAATGCCAACGACTTTTTGATTGTCGAATGTGATATAGATAGCGAACTGGTCGCTAAACATGATGCGATACTGATTGCGTGCGCGTGAGATGCAACTACCTACCGCGTTGGTTACGCGCGACTGAACGAATGGGCGAACGTTCTTGGTGATTTGTGCATCGTTAAAGTTACCAAACGCATCGCTTGATATGATTTGCTTCACACCAAACGCATCAAGCACATAGCCTGCGCCGATGTTTTGCATCGTGTATTCAAAGCCGCCAGCTTCAAAGCTGTATGTCACCAACTGCCAATTATCTGAACTGGTGCCGTAAAGAATGGCTGTTTTGTTTTTAGTGAATACAACCAATGAAGCTGTAGCTTGCGTACCAACTTGAGATAAGAAGCCAGTAATGGTGTCGCCCATAGCCAATTCACCAGCGCCTAATATGATGGTGTAAGCGTATGGATTACCAGGCGCGCTATGTTGCATTGAACCGTCATAGCTTAAAAACAGGTGATTGTTATTAGAAATAATGTGAGAAGGCGTATCTACTGCCATGCCTGTTTCAATTGGCACAAATACCGTGCCATCAAATTCAAATGCGCGATGCGTACCACTTGCGCCGTACATCTTTATTGAACCAGCTAGGCCGCCAAAATTGTAGTTAATACATTCATAACGGCCATTTGGGGCCAATGTGATTGCTGTCTGCACACCAGATAATGTTAATGCGCCGCCGCCTGTAGATGTTGCAGCCCCTGCCGCAAAGTTACCGCCTGCAGGCAATGAGGTTATTAAACGGCCTGTATTCACACCAGAAGCCAATGAGCCTGTTTGCACGACTACGCGATTAACGGTTGCTGTTACACCGCCTTGTGTAAGCGTGTCGCCCTCTTCAACATCTGCATTAGCGTTGCTAAATCTAATTTCATAACCCAAATCAACCAACACCCAGCCAGCGCCAGAATCTTGATACATCTTGGCTTCGGTATTACCAACGTTATTTCTAAAGGCATACACCTTGCCGTTTTGATAATAGCGATGCACGCCAAGAATACGTCCAGCGCCTGGCACTGCTGCAATATCAGCTCGGTAAACATCTGCGGCTAGGTTTAGGTATGTTGCATTTAAAAGTGCGCTTGGTGCGCCGCCTGTGGATGATATTTCAGTGATAACCGCGACTGGACTGCCACCGACATTGACTGTTTCGCCTTCATCAAAGCTACCCGTCAATTTGGTAATCGCCATATAGAACTCATCAATAGCAATAACAACACCAGTGGCGGCACTTGTCGCGCCAACTACCGTGTCATTTAATTCAACTTCATCGCTGAAAGTGCAATAAATAATGCCGTAATTGGCTGATGATGGCGCTGGCTTACCGCTATAACGCTCATAGCCATCAATCCTGCGATAACCACCATCAATATCCACTTCAAAGTTAAGCGCATCACGGCACATGCCATCTGGCAGTGATAAAGGCGGGGTAACAAGATTAAGCCCACCTTTTAAGGCAAAGTAATTGAAAAGCGTTTGAGGCATTCTCATGCTTACTTAATCACTTCATTGGCTAATAAATTTCCTGTTCCTGTTAGAACTTCTGAACCTAACAAACCTGTTTGAGTAGTTGGTGAAACACCAGAGCGATTATCTTTTTCTAGTGATTTTTTTAATTTAATAGCAAGTGCTTCATACTGTGGCGAAAGATTGGCAACTTTTGCGCCAGATGAGTTTTCATTTAGGCGCATTGCTTCCCAGTTGTAAGGTTTTTCTTTGTAGTAAACGGTGCCAGTATTTGGGTCGTACTGACCAGACTGAACTGATGCTGGCTGTTGTGCGCCAAATTTAGGGTCTACATAAGATTGAGGCGCGCCAGTTTTTGGATCAATATTTACGGCTCTTTCTGGAGTTGAATTTATTGAACTTTCATAGCCTGCCGCTTTTTTTGATAAAAAATTTAGCTCATCGAAAGTAGATGTTAAATTATCTAAATTTCTGTACCCAGCACTTAACTCACCAGATGCAAGCCTAGTTTGCAAATCATCCCACCTAGAATTAAAGTCATTTACACCTTCGTTAAAACCTGTATTTTCTTTATTTATTTCACGGCCTAAATTGTCAGCTTGGCGCGCCAATCTTTTGGATGTAGCGCTCATGTCACCACTCATTGAATCATTTATTTTGCGCGCAACATTCGTGTCCAGCGTGTTTAATTGATTCATACGCTTAGTTTCTTTTAAGGCTTTATAGTATTGAGCCGCCGCAGCTCTTTTTGCATCACGTTTTGCTGCACTTGCACCAGTAGCCATTGCTATCCCCTATGCAACCAAAGGTGCCGCTGGCATCATTGGCGCTAACTGTTGAATTTCAAGCCGATTAATTAATCGGCCATAATTGATTTTTGCATCTTCGTAAATCTCACCAGCAGCGTCATAACGTGCGTACATCTTCAAAGCGCCGTATACAATAAGCATGTGAAACTGCTCTGGCATGGTTGGAATATCACCATTTGCGGCTAATACCTGCGGCTTTTTAAAATACTCACCAGATACGGTGTAAATGTCGTTCGGGTATGGACCAATCACGAAGTTAAGCGCTGGATTGACTGAAAATATCAACGGCCTAGCTTGTGGCTGCACGCCAGTCATGTAGTAGCGTCTAAAGTCTTGATACGGTAGAAACTGCAAGGCGTTTTCGTCATTCATGCCATTGGCGGTATTGAAAATGCGCATTGAGCGATAATCCCATTGCGCAAAGTCACTATTGATTCCAACATCAGTAGGCGTATATTCGTAGTCGCCTGCAGTTGTTTGAAAATCAAATGTGCCGCGCATGAAATACCAGTTTTGGCGATGTAGCTGAATGTCATTCCATGCGGTATTCACCCAATCAACAATGCGTTTCATTTCACCAATTTGACCAGTGACAGAAACAGGCCCAATGCCGCTAATGCCAGCCTCAGCCCTAACTCTTTTGCATAACTCTAAATAATTCATGCCATATCTTTCCAAAATCTATTTGATTTTGATTTGTTTAACACCGCAGGTATTACTTGAAGGTTTTGCTCAACATGAAGTCCGCAAACTAATTTACTTACTAATGGAACAGCATGATCTACATGCCAATCAATCCCAGTTGTGGCTTTTCTCAATTTTGCTAATCTATATGCCTCTGCAATAAAGAACTGATTTCCCCATAGAAGCTTTGCTTTTACTCCATTGCGCCTTGCATGTTTTTCAGCAATCTTTGCTGGATTAGCGGCACTCCAGTTAATGAAATTTTGTTTCGCTCTGTTTTTGTTGTTAGCGCGCCAAATCCTAGATTCAATATTTCTTTTATCTTTATTTATCTCTCTATATTTAGCGCTGTAGATTCTCTCATCAGCTATAACCTCTGGATTTAGTCGCCTTAACGATTTCCTGTGATTAACTAAATCCCTATTTTTTTTTGCCCACGCAATTGCACACGCATTTATTTTTAACTTATTTTTTTCGTAATAAGCCTTATTGCTATTTTTAATCTTTTCTTTATTTGATTTTTTATAATTCCTTGATTTTGTATTTATTGAATCTAAATTATTTGCACGATATTCTGAATTTTTAAGATTTAAACAAATTTTGCATTGAGAACGGACTCCAAAAGGCCTTCCAGCTTTTTTTGAAAACATAGATGTTAATTTCACTTGCAAACAGCAAGTGCATTGTTTTGTATTCTCTAAGTCCGCTTCATTAATCATCATTAAGCTCTCTGGCTAGTACGAATACGTCTTAACCACTCATGGCCTTTTGGTGTGTCATGAAGCACGGCGAATGGGTACAAGTCAGAAGATGCGCGCGAATATTCCATTTGTGGTTCACCATTCATGGATAACAACGGCTTTTGTTTGATGCGAACTGGACGGGCTGATGCTAAAACACCCACATATTTACGCTTAATCACAATCTCACGACCACGCGGCAAATAAGGCACACCATTTGGGCCAGCACCAACACCATTCACCGCGCAAAACGCATACTGTTCAGCGTTACGATCAGTGCTGTCATGGATGATGATTTTTACTGGCTCTTCTAAGAATGCAAGCTTCTCGGCTTTGTCAGCAAAGCCATACACATCACCTTCTGCTTCAATCACTTCATCAGTGCGTGCGCCAGATTGCGCAATAACAGTGGTGGCTTCTTTTGCCGCTTCAATATCGGTTGATTCTGTGATTGTGCGGGCTACTACATTAGGAACCGACTTAGCAGCTGGCTTTGGCGCGGCTTTAACGGTAGGTTTGTTTACTCTTGCCATGGAAATCCCCTAAAAAAGAGAAGTTGAAATCTCTTGGAATCCTAAACATATCAAAACCCACCTGTTATCAATAAAAAAGCCCTCAATTAAGAGGGCTTTTTAAAGACACAAGATTGCTTATATAAATAGATTAAGCGAACGCTACCCAGTAACAAGTTTTACTCGCTAAGATTGCGGCTAGCGTGGCGTTTTGTAACACGCGGAAACCATTAACGGTTAATGTAATACCGCCGTTAGCTGATTCCAGTGTTTTAGTGCCGTTGGCTGCTGTCTTTTCACAGGTGTTGTCTGTCATTCCGTCAAAAAACTCAATACCCACACGATCAGTTAAGTTTTCAAAACGAACGTATGATGGTTTAAAGCCAACATCAACTTCAATGTAATCAGTAGCCACGATAGCGGTTGCAGGAAAAACAATTTTACCCGTTGCTAATTGTGATTGACCTTGATTTGGTTTAATCGAAGCCGTGTATGCAATATTTTCTGCCATGATAATTCCCCTTCTATTCTGTTAAGTTAAGTGCGGCAGGGTTTGTTAATGAGGCATAATTGGTGTCAGTAACACCGCCATCCGCATCAAGCTTTGCCGTTAATACTAAGTGTGCTGCACGTAAAGACTTTAAATCAGCAAGCGCTGCTGTGAGCAGAGCGCGCAACTCGCGCTCGTCTGATTTATCGTTAAGCTTTGCAATGCGCTGTTTAATTGATTCAGCCATTGTGTTCCCCTAATTAAGCTTCAACCAAGTCTGGTGTGCCGCATTCAATCACAGCCATCCAGCCTTGATTGAGTACAAGCGCATCGTGATAGAACTTAGCACCAGCGTAACCACGTTGGCCTAATGGGTCGCCAGAATCAACTTGTCCAACTGGCTTCCATGTAGGATTTAACGCATTCACACCGCGCAAAGCAATTTGGCCCCATGCCTCTTCACCGCAAACAATCACAGGGTAAACGTCAATCAGTGATCCGCCTGTAGAATACAAAGCGGTTGCGCCGACTGCCGCACCAGAGTTAATGTAAGGTTGTAATTCTGGGCTTAATACAAAACGGAAATTCTCAACGCTGCCTAACTCACCATCTGAAACCACTTTACGTGTGCCGTAGTCTGAAACCTCAATGAAACCAGGCAAGTCACGAATCGCTGGGGCCATATCGGTAGAACAAAACACCAAGTAAGCCGCTTCAACTGCACTCACGCCATAGTTATTGCTTGAGTTTAAGATTTTAGTCACAGTTTTTGCATGGTTTTGATGCAATGATTTAGTGACTTTACGGATTAACGGTAAAGTTAATGAACGGTCTACTGTGCCGCGGTCACTGCCGCCAGAGTAGTATTTGTTTGATGCTGCTTTAACAGCGGCATAGTTAATCATTTCACGAATAACGCCAACTGTTTCACCAATTTGCATTTTCATGTCTGATGCAATGTCATCTTCGTACAAGTCAAAAGTCTTGTCTGTGATGGCATACACAACGCCGTATTGTTGCAATACACCTGTTACGTCCACATAGTTCATGGTACGTGCTGACGGGGTAACGCCTTCGTTTAATAAGTAGCCATCTGCGAAGGTGTCAACGTTAGCACCTGTAATCCAGATGTTATCAACACCGCCTGGTGGCAATGCACGGCGATAGATAATTGTATCGCTTTCATTTTTTGGCATTTGCTTTTGTAAGCCTGTAATGCTCAATACTTCTTTTGTTTTTGCATGCGCAAGCATGTCGCCTTTGGTTTTGCCGATACGTGCGGCTTGGGTATTCATGGTTTGAACTGGCATTTTAAATCCTTCCTAATATTTATTTAGCACCTGCTCTAGCAAAAGCCTCTTCCTCTGTTTCAGCGGCAGACTTAGCCTGTGCAGGCGAACCTTTGGGTGTAATTGCATTTTGTAAGCGATCACGCCTACGTTTTAATTCATCTTGTGCAACGTTTCGTTCAGTCTTGAAACGGGTAAAGTAATCTGAAACCAAACTAGCATCTTGCGTTTCGTCCAGCTCTTTAAATTCATTGGCAGGCAATTTATCCTTCCAAGATTTAAACTCTGGCGTTTCACGCAACGTAATCCAGTCTGGGTGTTGAATCTTTAATAAGCTTTGTTGTAACTTGAGTTCCATTGTTTCTTGAACGGCAATTAAGCGCTCATTAATCACTGGCTCTAAGCTTTCTAAAGTCACACCATTACCATTACCACCAACCCCCAAAAGGGCTTCATTCAAGTCATCAGCTAAAACAGCAGCCAAATCTTCATACTCGACACCTAATCGCTTGAAACTGTCCTTAGTGATCCTGACCTGTTGGCCGCTACCACCTTTGGCTTTAATTTCATTAATTGACTTTTGAATCTCGCCAAACTTACCAAACACTTGTTGAAACTGTTTGCTTGTTAAGTTCTCAAGTTCTGGCACCTTCTGTAAAATTGCCTTCACTTGCTCTGGCGTGTAACCGTCCTCTAAGGCCTTTTCAACAATCTGCTTGGCTTCTACAAGCGTAGCTTCCGCTGTATCTGCTTCAACTGTTGCATCCGCTGCCTCTGGCTGGGCTACTTCTACCTGCTCTTGACCTTGCTCGGCTATTGGCTCTTCTGCGGCGGGGTTATCCGACACAATAGTTTCACCAGTAAACGCGGCTTGTTCAGCAGCTAGTTGTTCTTCCGTCAATTGCTCTACATTGTCCAAGTCTTAACTCCTTACAAAACGTCAGATGGCAGTTACCCTGTCGTCCAACTAAATAACTCGGTCTGGTTTACCCAAATCAAGTAAATACTTCAATTCTTGTATGCGGCCACGCAATCGGTTCGTATCATCCACACTTGAAGTAACGCTATCGTTAGCTACGCGGTGTTGATTCAATCGATCATTAAAATGCGCTTCTAGCTTCTTCCAAACGGGTGAATTAACATCTTCCCTAGTCAGATGAAACTTAGCTGGCTCTATCAATTTATTCATAGCTTAAACGAACCCATCTGTTAGATACCCGAACCAGTATTAATGGCTAATTGTTTTTCATCGGCGTATAAATCGCGTTTGTTTTTCTCAACCATGGCAATGCTGGCAAGCTGTGCCTTAATCTTCTCAAGGCTTATTTTTTGGTTATTGGCTAATCGCACCATTTCGGTGTCGCGCTCTAATTGCGCCATTTGCATTTTGTACTGTCTATCCTCACGCGCATCTTGCAATCGCAACTCCGCTTCTTGAGTGCGTTGCTGTGTCGTCATTTGGGCTGATTGCAACTGCGCATTAGCACGAATCATATTCGGGTCTTGCGGTGGATTTTTAGCAGCCTGCTCTTGCATCTGCTTCATTTCTTCTTCTGTGTATTGGAATAAGCCAGGGTCTAATCGTTGTGAACGGCAATACTCACCAAACCATCTGCGTGGGTCTACACCAAATGCAGGGTTCACAACTACAGCGCCCATTTGCGCAATCATTTGATTTTGTAAATCACGCTCAACTAATGCAGATGAACCGCGCGCATCAATAAAGAAGTCGCCTTTTTCGTTCTCATCTTCGCCATACATTAATAACCACTCGTAATAACGCGCAATATGGCGCTCTGTTACGCGGTCATCGAATGTTCTGGCCAGTCTGCGCATCACAGTTGAAGCGTTGTTGTTCAACATCTGCATGCCGCCAACTGTTTCTGGTGCTTGGCCTTGTTGCCCTTGTAATAACATTGGCAAGCCTGTCACATCCTCGGCCATTTTCTGTGCGAACTGGATAATGCCCATTAATTCGGCTTGCATCGTTGGTATATTGATAGCCGTGATAAATTCAGATACAGGCCGCCCGTCACTATCTTCAAGCGTCAAGAAAATCTTACGCGGTGCAAATTCCCAAGTACCATCTGCAGGCTCAAGTGCTCTACGATTTACAACAAGCATTGGTCCAGCAGATAAGCCAGCGTTGTCCATCATATTGCGCGTGCCAGCATTCAACATCTTTTGCGGCGTTTGCATTTGATTACCAACACCTAAACCAGCCCAATAATCAACGCGCGCTTGCCATACCATCACATCGTATGGAAACTCACCAGAATCCAATGGATTCATGGCAGCCTTAACAACATGATCGTTAATCATCACAATCATGGCTGGCACTTGTTCCATATCTTCACAAGTACATCCTGCGGATTCCATATCTTCTTGGTCAATGTAGCCGTAGTAATACCAAATGTCGTAACGCTCTTTATCGGCCTGTGCGCCCAAGCCTTTATCCACATCAATCTTGGTGGCTAGGTTTGCGCTTGCGCCTTCATCTAAAACCTTTAATAGATTTTCTCTAATGTACGTGCTGTCGTTTGCAAGCTCGCGAATCTGGCGCTTGGTAATCTGGTCACGTTCCCAAACGTATGAACCGTTATGGATATTGTCACCGCATGCAGGGTCTGGAAACAGATTCCAAGCGCTCACCGCTTTAGAACTAGGATCAATCTGGTCTTTAAACTCCATGCCAATTAGGCCACCGTTCGTTTTAACCGAACGTTTTTTACGCATAATAGGCGTGGGGCCTTTCAGAATACCTGTGCCGATACGTGACGCATCTTCAATCACTTTGCGCACTTCACTGTTGTACTGACACTGCACTAACCAGTCTTGAATCCGCTTCTCAGCGGCTTTGGCTTTATCTTTGGCAATCTGCTGGATTTGTTTGGCATGGTCTGCCACCGTCATTTGTTGCTGTTGCACACCTTGTTCGGTTTCAACGTCCATCATTTGCGGCTTGCCATCAGCAGTGAGCAATGGCGTATTGTCTTTTGAGGCTTTAACTAAATCCGCTACTGGCGTTTCTTTAATCGTCCAGTTTTGTTCATCAGTCGGTAAAAGCATATCAGCCACCTTTGCGGCAGATGCATCAACGTAAGGGCGGGTAATGTTTAAGAATACCGTTGAACGTATTGGGCCAACTCTACTGGGTACGCTTGAACCATCTGGCGTTATTGGCGCACTTCTATTGCCTTTGGTTGCACGGTTAGCATCGTCAATACCTTCGTAAAATTCTTCGTCTTGTTGCCAGTCGGCTTCAATGCCAGAATTAGCACGGGCTTGAATTGCTAAAAGGCGTGAACCTGCAAGCGTTGTACCAAGCGCTTGAAGTCGCGCCATCTTCTCTTCACGCTCTTTAAGCAAGTCCTCTTCGGTAGGCTCAATTACTTGTTGGGTGTTAGTCATCATGGGTGTAAGTTATAACTGAACCCATCTGTTTAACGTCTTAGAACGCGGCGACTTTTAATGATGAATGGTTTCGAACCATCGCCATCGCCACCGCCGCCGCTTTCTTCATCACTAATATGCGCCGCTTTTAAAAAACCTAAACCAGAATTGTCGCTGCGATAACATTCAACTAATAATGTTTGCCCTGCTGAATCAGCATTAAATTCAACCTCTACATAATTGTATCCATCACCGCCGCCACCATATGCAAAGTCTTGAGTAACTGGAGACGCACTGGCATCACTTAACGTAAATCTGTAACGCCCGCTACCATCTCGCGTACCAGCGTATAGTTTTAACGTTCTCGTGCCAGTGCCAGCTGCAACTGTAAAGCTAAGTCCAGCGGGAAAGTCACCTGCAACATAATAAGAAACATTGGTTGAAAACGTAGTAGTAGGCGTGCCATCAGTTCCGCTGAATGTGACCGAGTTAGTAAAACCTGCATCACCACCGACACCACCAAAAAAACTAGCATCACTGATTAACCCGCCACCTCCTGCTTTGGATTGATTTTTAGTTAACGAATTAGTCCATAACGCATAATCAGCCCCGCCTAATGATGTTAAGTCAACATTACCGTAGGTATCTGCCGTGGCAGTAATTATTATTGCGCCCATTTGTAGCTCGTGTTTTCACTGATAGTGATTAACATTGCTGAAACTATGCTCGCATACTAGATGCGCGGCGCATTAACATATACACATTAATGTCAGCACCTGCACCGCCCGTAATTAATGGGCGCATATACAGCGTGACTTCAATGATTTGCTTTAATCCTGCCACAGTGAAAGTGAGTGCCGCGCCTTGCGCATCGTTTAATGTATGCCAATTCAAGCCATCATTACTACCTTGAATAGCAACTGTGCCGCCGCCAAAAGTGCCAACGACTTGAACTGATCGATCGCCCCACTCTGGATTTAAAACGGATGCTGGGTTAGTGTCTGCTTGACTTAGCTCATCCCAAGTGACCAGTTTGATTGAACCGTCACCAGATGAGCCGACTTCTTTGTTGGTAATGGTAAGCGCCATGATTAAGCCGCCTGTTCCATTGCTGGGTCTGCTGGAATTTCAGCGGATGCAAACGCATCTTCTTCTGTGTTTTCTTCGGCCTCACCAAGTAAAAGCTTTTCAGCGGCCATCACGCCATCTTCAAAGGTTTCAACTGGCATTAAATCATCTGGCGAAACCATGCCAGCGTCAATTTCACCAACCATCATCTTGCCATCATCAGACAGCATCAACACAACAGCAACTGGCATTTCAATCCCCAAATTAATTAATTAACTTGAAAGATAACCGAACCCATCTGTTGTGCAATAAAAAAGCCCACTGGTTAAAGTGGGCTTAGTTTTATAAATGTGATTATAAAATAATTTCAATAATTGTTATTAAATAACAATTACATCACAATCAATGCGCTCATCTATTACAAATTGCCTAGCATCTTTTTCTAAAAAATCAGGCACAAAAAACCTAAATTTTATTGGTTTTATTGGTTCTCTTATTAAATCTTTAGCTTGTTCAAGCATTTCTAAAATTTTCTCTTTTTTATCAATTGAATTTTGTTCAGCCATATCAATACCCAACCTCTCTATTAAATTGCCCATTCTGGGGTATGCTCATCAAAAGCAACAAAAATATTCATATTGTAATGTCTTTTCTTGTAGTTCCATTTATCAGGCACCACTTGAAAGTTAAATGCGTTGTGCAGTCCGCAAGCTAATTTATGATTGATAGGAACAATATGATCTAGCGTCCAAACAGTATTGGTCAATTTATTCCTCAAACGGCAAAGAGATATTGCTTCATCAAATGCGAGCTTGCTTAGCTCGTCGATATTTTGGTTTTTGATATTACACTTCCTAAGGTGTGCGTATTTCAATGAAGATAGTCGCCTGTTGATTAATTGCTGCTCTGGCGGCATTCTCAAGTAAACACCATTTACTTTTAACTGACGCTTCCTCGTTCTTTTGCCTAACTCAATATCCCTCGCATATCGATCAGTAGAGTCTTTTTTAATTCCTTTTTTCTGCCGCCATTGCCTAACATCTTCAACGGTACATGCTGAACATTTATTTAGCCTTCCGTCTTTCATTTTTTTGTGAGCATGAAATTTTTCAATGCTTTTAGATATTCCGCATTTAAAACATAATTTCTCTAACAATATGACTTCCATACTAATATCCGACTTCTCGATCAAGAGGCACAAAGCCTTTAATCGACACCCTCTTGCGCTCAGTGTTTACTTTGGCGAAGCGTAGCATCATTATCAAATATCGTGTGGCAGACATTAAATCTTCATCCACTTTAACAAGTTTGCCATCTTTACGATGATACAAACGGAACTCTTCAAACCAGTCATGCAAGTGTTCTGCAACTTTTAAGCGGCCTGTTTGCATTCTATCCAGCATATCCATTAAGCCAGCTTCTACAGAATTGCCGCCTGTGCCTTCTTGTTCGCCTTGGACTGGCGGATTAGTCGCCCTATCTTTGAGCATTTTAACACCTAGCTTGCGATATTGCTCTGCCAAAGCCTCACCACTTCCCTTGTCGTGCTGCAAACCATCATGTGGCCACGCAACTGGAATCCATGAACCTTTAGCCTTTAATGTTGCTGAATGCACAATAGGCGTAGTTTCTTTAGCTCGGTGCGCGTCATAGATATGGACCACATCGCTATCTCTATCCCATGCGCCCCACACCATTGCAGTCGGGTGATCCCAGCCAAAGTCAAGCGCAGCCAGTCTAGGCCAATGCTCTGGAATACTAATAGCAGGTTCTTTGATTGCGCTTTCTTCAACTGGAAACACTCGTCCACTCCCTAATGTTGGCGTACCGTTAGCACGCGCCTCACGTTCATGCGCTGGATAACTATTAATAATGGCTCTTCTTTGCTCTGGTGTGTAGTGTTCGGCATCTTCAATCGTCATGGTTGTGACTTGAGTGCCTTCAACTTTATCTACCAAAAACCGTTTTACCACGTTCGACATACCTAACAATGGTGTAAATGTAAGCCATACAATGCCACCAGTCGCATTGGTACGTGTTAAGCCTTCTGTATATAAATCAACTGGCGGCTCTTCATCTAGCCATACAAAGTCTAATGTTTCACCTTGCCAGCGCTCACGGCCTTGATCGTAAGTTTTAATCGTTACTCTGGATTGTCCGAACTTACCCCACTTAACCATGATTGATTCAACTGCATCAGCTACACCATGCGCTGCGCGTTTAATATCAATGATGCGGTCTTTAGGTATTGCACCAGTTCCCCATTGCCCAGGCTGACCAAGTAAAAGCCTCTGAACCGTGTCGCGTGTTGATTGACTGGTTAATGATGCAGCCCATCCAGTCGTTGGCGCATCGAATACTGCACCTTCCCACCAGTCTGGATATAAGCCAGTCAAGTGCATTGATGTTTCAAACGCCGCCGCCCAAGTCTTACCAAGCTGATTTCCTGCCATTAATAGCCGTTCACGCACAGCAGGGTCGCCGCCTGCAGTGTGAAAATCTATTTGCTTGGCATAAGGTGCATACCTAGCAAGCTTATTTTCGTTCAGTCGCCTTTGCTTTTCCTTGAGTAGCGACAGATGCCTTACTTTTAACTCTCGCGGATTCAATGAGTTTAGCGGCATCGCTAATGTATTGTTCAAGCTCGTCATCGTTTAGTTTGTCAAAATCACCAGGTTTACCAGATTCAACCCTTTCAATGTAATGTCCACTTGCTTTACCTCTTGAAATTTCCGCTTGAATAGCTGGGCCATACTTTTCACTTGCCCAAGCGTCATCACGCAATCGCTTTAAATCGTTTAAATGTTGTTCTAAGGTTACTTGTGCTGCTTCAACGGCAGGCTTTCTTAAAGCCTCAATCCTCACCGCAATATCACCGTTCGCAATTAATTCGCTGGCTCTATTAGCAATCACCTTTGCTGACATTTTTTCAGCATCATAAGCACGGCGATATGCCTCAGTAGCATTGCCTGTTTCAATAAAAGCTAGGCAAAAATTTTCCTGTTTAATTGTTAATGACATATCTCTGTTGCTTGTCGGTTAAGTTAGCCATTTTTTTTCCACAAATCTTTCATATCATCAAGCGCTTCATTTATAGATTGAATTATGTTTTTATTTATCCACACTTGACATTCTATGGTGACAAAAATAAGAAAAATGCTCAGTGCAGTTGCAAAGCCTGTTTCTTGGTAAATCATGTATACCAATACGCATGTTGATATGTAGCGAATTAATAACGTCATACTACCCCTTCAACCTATGCACCGTCACACGGCTTGGATCAACCTTAATTTCCAATACCATCTGTGGCCATAGCTTATTAAAAATTGATAATGCTGCCGCTGGTTTAATTCTGCGGTACATATAACGCTTACGCTCTCTTGAATCGCTATCAACCCACTCATCGGTTTTAATGTCAGCTTTGCCAGCGTGATTTAATTCAATCAACAGGCGCGATGTGCATTTCCATGACAGCCCTGTGACTTTCGCCATTTGTTCAGATGTTTGCCATTCGTCATTGAGATAAAACACAAGCAGGTTTAATTTGTCGCGCTTAATCTTTAAAACAGACTTTTGATGCAGTAGCCTTGCATAGCGCTGGCGCAACTTTTCCAGATAGCTGTCATCGCAATCTGGCAAATCTACTTTAGCAAATACAATCTGTTTCACAATTAGCCTCGCTTAGACTTTTTGTAGCGCAGGTACATTAACACTACCCAATTGTTTTTCAATTATTTCAATAATTTTAATTGCGGTTTGTTGGGCTTCCGAATCGTTATCCGCTTGTGGGCTTAGTTCAACCTGCAAATCCACTTTGCCATCGGGTAAGTCAGTTAGTAATATCATTGCTTGCGCCATTTAATTTCCTCTCGTTTATATAATCTTCAACAAACATAATCGCGTTACCGCTTTTTACCATGTGGCTAGTAAATCTAAACAACGTCCAACCCATTTTGCTTAGTTCATTATACTTATGGCAATCTTCCTCAAAACCTTTCGGACGGTTATGTCTGCCATTGGCATGCGTTCCGCCTTCAATTTCAATCGCCAGCTTTTTGTCTACCATTGCAAAATCTAGCGCCCATTGCCTCTTGGGATGAAACTTGTGTTGGCATACCCAGCCTTCATGCAAGCCAACTGCTTTTAACTGATGCTTAAACGTCAACTCTAAATGCTCACGCTTGGCGCGCTTTTCTTGTATTTCTAATTGTTTGGCGGCGCTAATCATGCCGCAGCCCCTAAATACTCCCAAACGTTCAACGGTTTTTTTGCCGCAGGCTTGCTTTCATTTACCTTTGGCTGGTATTCCGCATTAATCACTTCATACAAAAAGTTTTGGCTTTGCTTTCCTGCTTTAACAATGTTCTTACTGCTTACCAGCGCATTAATGTGATATGAAAACTTGTTGTAGCTGCAGTCCGTGTTCATTTGCTTGTGAATTTCTTTGGCGCTCATTGTTTTACCGTTCAGCAATGCAAGAATCGCGCGCCGAATAGCGATTGAATCTTTTGAGGTGTCGTTTAATTTACACATGCTCAACCTCTCTTTTGTAACCAACGGCGGCCAACAATCTTTCCTTCTCGTACAAATCAAAAGTGCGCTGCCTGGCCTTGTTAAACATCATCAGCAATTCAGCGCGCGGCTTATGCTTTGCCCCAAACCATAAATGGCATGGGTGACAACCTGCTACATGCTGATCATCTGCCGCCTTCATCGCGCCACCCTTGCCGTGTTCGCTAAAATCAGAATGTATTGGCTCACAACCATGTAATTGATAACCAATGCACGCTGGCGTTTTAAACTGGCACTCGTTAATCAAGTGCGCCAAATCTAAAAGCCTGCGATTGCGGTAATTGATGGTCTTAGGAATCATCATTACGCCGCTTTCCTCTCACTAACCTTCAAATCGCCCTCACGCTTATAAAAATTACCCGCCTTAATCCTGCGTTCCTGCTCGTCAAACGCATCGCTAAATTCTTTCAAGGTGCATAGTTCAATCTGGGCTTGGTGAATCGTTAGCGCCACCTTCACGGCCTTTAATTCAGTCGCATTGAAACCAAGCTTTGATGTTTTTATATAACGCTGTTTAGCCTCTTGCATGGCTTCGCGCGCTAGATACAATTCTTCTATGTGTTCGCGGCCTGTTACGTTTTCAGTCAGTAGCATGGATATATTCACCATATCGCATAAACAGGTGAAGTCAGCCGTGGATAGCTCAACGCCAAACTGCATGGCATTTAGTGACTTGTAAGCCTGTTTAAATAGAAAAATCTTATCCGCTTGGCTTAATGGCTTTTGGCCGTTGATTACGGTTAAGTGAGCGTTTATTCTTATTGGGCGCGGGGTGCGTTTGCTGGATTTTTTCATGCTGCTAACTCCAAACCAAGCTGCTGCGTTCTTGCTTTCTGAATGCTGATGTAATCTGGATTTAGTTCTGCACCTAGCCATTTGCGCCCTAAGTTCTGTGCAACTTTGGCCACAGTTCCGCTACCCATAAAAGGGTCAAAAACTATGTCGCCAACTTTGCTACCAGCAAGAATGCAAGGCTCGACTAAAGCCTCTGGCATTACGGCAAAATGGGCTTCATTGCATGATTGTGTTGGAATATTCCAAACTGATCTTTTGTTTCTTGTTTCTGTTGGGATGTAAATATTTCCTGACTTTGTGCGGCTTTCTACGCTATCGTTATTGCCGTACTTTTCGCCGCCAAATTTAGTATTATTTCGTCTGCCTTTGTTGTCGTTTTGTACACCTAAACTACCTCTTGGTTGGTTTCCATCACCTGAAATTGAAGGCTCTTTTATAGATTGATTATCAAAATAGTATTTTTGAGTTTTGGATAATAAAAATAGTGATTCGTGAGATTTTGTGCATCTGTCCAGCACGCTTTCTGGCATTGGGTTTGGTTTTGCCCATATAACTTCTTGACGCAGATACCAACCGTCAGCACGTAAGGCAAAAGCTAGCATCCATGGTATTCCTATTAAATCTTTATTTTTTAATCCAATTTTGGATGCTTTTTGCGGCTTATTTAAACCAGTAACAGTACCTAAATTAGTTCCTTGTTTGCCTTTTAGGGTTGATGGATGAGGCGTTCCATCAGAATTACTGCCTTTTCCACTGCCAGCGTAGCTATCACCAATGTTCAACCACAACGTGCCATCATCAGCTAATA
>LNFM01005217.1_pt1 | contig 22803 bp, 18 predicted proteins | sample 596031 | NCBI WGS metagenome assembly LNFM01 (sample SAMN04254537, study PRJNA301005) | activated carbon metagenome | isolation source: dual media filters at the Ann Arbor, Michigan drinking water treatment plant | place: USA: Ann Arbor | reverse complement strand
AGAGCGAGCCCGATACCTGGTCGTGGGACGAGCAGGTGAAATCCGGCACGAAGGGAACGAGTTGGACCGGCGTCCGCAATCACGCCGCCAAGCTCAATCTGATGCGCATGAAAAAGGGCGACCGCTGCTTCTTCTATCATTCCAATGAAGGCAAAGAGATCGTCGGTATCGCCGAGGTAATCAAAGAGCATTACCTCGATCCGAGCGACAAGACCGGAAAATTTGTCGCCGTCGACGTGAAGGCGAAAGATCCGCTCAAGACCCCGGTCACGCTTGCGCAAGTTAAGACCGAAGCAAAACTCAAGAACATGGCACTGATTAAACTCTCGCGCTTGTCCGTGCAGCCTGTTACGGACGCCGAATGGATGACGGTCTGCAAACTGGGCGGCGTGAAAGCCTGACGCTTTCAGATGCGAAAACTTTCATCCGCGAGAACACGCGGCTTCGCCCGGTCCCGCACGTTCCGGAAATTTCACTTTACGTCGCCGACGAAGCGGTGCCGCTTTGGCAAAAGACCGAAGAAGAACTAGGGCGAATGGGCCTGCCGCCGCCGTTTTGGGCTTTTGCCTGGGCGGGCGGTCAGGCGCTCGCGCGCTACATTCTCGACAATCCCGAACTCGTGCGCGGCAAGCGCGTGCTCGATATTGCCAGCGGCTCCGGTTTGGTTGCGATTGCCGCCGCCAAAGCGGGTGCCGCGGAAGTAATCGCAAACGACATCGATGAATTCGCCGCTGCCGCGATTGCGCTCAATGCGAATGCAAATTCGGTTTCGATAAAATGGGAAACCTTCGACCGGCTTGGCGACGACGCTTCGCCTGAACCGTTCGGCGTCGTGCTAGCAGGCGACATCTTTTATGAACGCAACACCGCCGCTCGCGCATTTTCTTTTTTGCAGCGCGTGCAAACGCAAGGCGCGTGCGTGCTGGTCGGCGATCCGGGCCGCGCTTATCTGCCGAAAGAGAAAATGACCATGCGCGCAGAATACGAAGTTCCGGTAACCCGCGAGCTCGAAGACGCGGAGATCAAGCGCACCAAGGTATGGGCGCTCGGCGGCTGAAGGAGTAAGCTTCTCTTCTATTGAAGGAGAACGTCCATGGTCTTCGGTGGCATCAATGTTCTTGCGGTAATCGTGGCTGCACTCGCGGGCTTCGGCTTCGGCGCGGTTTATTATATGAGCATCGCCAAGCCCTGGATGCGCGCGCAAGGCTGGAGCGCTGAAGAACAGGCGGCGAAAGCGAAAGCCGGGATGGGCGCGAGCAAAGCGCCCTTTATCATTGCGATTGCCGCAAACCTTGTGATGGCGTGGATTTTGGCAGGCCTGATCGGCCATCTTGGGCCTGGCCAGATCACGATCCGCAACGGGATCATTTCCGGCGCCTTCTGCTGGTTCGGCTTCGTCATCACGACCCAATCCGTGAACTACGCATTTGGCGGACGAAAACCCTCGCTCACCGTGATCGACGGCGGCCACTGGCTCGGCGTTTTGTTGCTTATGGGCGCGGTTATTGGGGCTTTCGGCAGTTAACCCGAGGCGGCCCTAACCAAAGTCGGAAGCCGCGCGCCTTGAAGCGTGCGTTCCCGCCGTCGCATAATGAGGAGAACAATGAGACGGGCACCAAGCCCGCTCGCGACGGGGTAAGGGAGAGTTCGATGTCTGACGCCAAAATGTATGCCGTTTCGCCGGAATGGAAGAAACGCGCCTGGCTCGACGAAGCCAAATACAAAGAGATGTACGCCGCCTCGATCAAAGACCCGGAGAAATTCTGGGGCGAAGAGGCGAAGAAACGTATTCACTGGTTCAAGCCCTTCACGAAAGTGAAGAACACTTCGTTCGAGGGCAACGTCTCGATCAAGTGGTTCGAGGACGGCAAGACCAACATTTCCTACAACTGCATCGACCGCCATCTCGAAAAGCGCGGCGATCAGGTCGCAATCATCTGGGAAGGCGACGAGCCGACCGAAGACAAGAAGATCACCTACAAGCAGTTGCACGCCGAAGTCTGCCGCTGGGCGAACGTCTTGAAAAAACAGGGCGCCAAGAAAGGCGACCGCATCACGATCTATATGCCGATGATTCCGGAAGCCGCTTACGCGATGCTCGCCTGTGCGCGCATCGGCGCGATCCACTCGGTCGTCTTTGGCGGCTTCTCGCCGGATTCTCTCGCGGGCCGCATTGAAGATTGCAAGTCCAACATCGTCGTGACTTCCGACGAAGGCATCCGCGGCGGTCGCAAGATTCCGCTCAAAGCCAACACGGATGCCGCCTGCGACAAGGCCGGCGGTGTCACTTCCGTGATCGTGGTCAAGCGCACCAACGCGGCGGTCGAAATGAAAGCCGGCCGCGACGTTTTCTATGATGACGTGGCGAAGACGGTTCCCTCCGATTGCCCCTGCGAGGAGATGAACGCGGAAGACCCGCTCTTTATTCTCTACACGTCAGGCTCGACCGGAAAACCGAAGGGCGTGTTGCACACCACCGGTGGCTATTCGGTGTTCACGTCGATGACGCATCAATACGTCTTCGATTACCACGACGGCGACATCTACTGGTGCACCGCCGACGTAGGCTGGGTCACGGGCCACTCCTACATCGTCTACGGCCCTCTGCAGAACGGTGCGATCACGTTGATGTTCGAGGGCGTGCCGAACTACCCGTCGATGTCGCGCTTCTGGGAAGTGATCGACAAGCACAAGGTCAATATTTTCTACACCGCGCCGACCGCGATCCGCGCGCTGATGCAAGCGGGCGACGATCCGGTAAAGAAGACTTCGCGCAAATCGCTTCGTCTCTTGGGTTCGGTCGGCGAGCCGATCAATCCCGAAGCGTGGGAGTGGTATTACCGCGTCATCGGCGACAGTAAATCGCCGATCGTCGATACCTGGTGGCAGACCGAAACCGGTGGCATTCTGATTACGCCGCTTCCTGGCGCAATCGGACAGAAGCCGGGCTCTGCGACGTTGCCGTTCTTCGGCGTACAGCCGCAGCTTGTGGACGCCGACGGCAAGGTTCTCGAGGGCGCTACCTCCGGCAACTTGTGCATCACCGACTCATGGCCGGGCCAGATGCGCACGGTCTACGGCGATCACGAACGCTTCGTGCAGACCTACTTCTCGACCTACAAAGGCAAGTACTTCACCGGCGACGGCTGCCGCCGCGATGAAGACGGCTATTACTGGATCACCGGCCGCGTTGACGACGTGATCAACGTTTCCGGTCACCGCATGGGCACAGCGGAAGTCGAAAGCGCGCTCGTTGCACACCCGAAAGTGTCTGAAGCCGCAGTCGTCGGCTATCCGCACAACATCAAAGGTCAGGGCATCTATGCCTATGTGACGCTGATGTCCGGTGAAAATCCGACCGAAGATCTTCGCAAGGAACTCGTCGGCTGGGTGCGAAAAGAAATCGGACCGATCGCCTCGCCCGATTTGATTCAGTTCGCGCCGGGCCTGCCGAAAACCCGCTCCGGTAAAATTATGCGTAGAATTCTGCGCAAGATCGCCGAGGACGAGTATCAGAGCTTGGGCGACACCTCGACACTCGCGGACCCCGCGGTGGTCGACGATCTGGTGAACAACCGCCAGAACCGCAAAAGCGCATAAACAAGAGCGCTTGATTAAAGACACATCGCCCGGCCAAAGCGCCGGGCGGTTTGTTTTTGAGAGCTTCAATCGTTGAAGGTCACTCCGCTTCCCATTGGCCGCCGCGGCCGTGATAGGTCTCGGCGGCGAGCTTGAAGCGCTGGCCGCAACTCGTGCATTCAAACCGATGATAGGTGATGTCTGACCAGCTATCCTTGCCGAGCGGCGCTTCTTTGGACGCGCGTTCGAACGGGAAATCCAGATCGCCCTCGATTTCCTTAATCACGCCGGCCGCGACGTTATCGGCGGCAAGCGCCATCGCCGCCCGTAAATGAATGGGCATCGTAATCAGGATTTCGTCGTCGAGATGCTTGCAACGCTCGCAGGACATGGCGGCATCTTAAGGCGGTTTACGATAATAAGTTAATTTCCACCGCGCCAGGGAAGCCACGTCTAAAAACGTGGCCATGCAGAAATTCAAGCTCGTACTCGCACTGGTCTTTTTGTTTGGCCTCGTGTTCGCAGCCAAAGCACGCGAAGTGGTACCCTTCGACGATGCGCCCGCCGGCGTTATCGTGATCGTCACCAGCGAACGCGCCTTGTATCTGACGCTCGGCAACGGCCGTGCGCTCCGTTATCCGGTCGCAGTCGCAAAGCGTGGTATGCAGTGGACAGGCACGCGCCACATCGACGGCAAGCACGTGAACCCGGCTTGGTCGCCGCCACCGGAAGTACGCCGGGACCATCCGCATATGCGCCGCGTCTATGAAGGCGGTGCGCCCGATAACCCGATGGGCGTTCGCGCGCTGACGCTGACAGGCGGCGAATATGCGATCCACGGTACCAACCGTCCGAACTCGGTCGGCCGTTTCGCGTCCTACGGCTGCTTCCGGATGTACAACGAAGACATCGTCGATCTTTATGAGCGCGTGCAGGTCGGCACACCGGTGATCGTTACGCGATAGCGCGTGATCTGCGAGCACTAAAAATCGCTCGCAATTCCCTTCTTCTCCCAGTCGCCGTAGCGCGAAGGTTCCTTCTCACGCTTCGCGCACTTCTCAGGCGGCAGCGCTGCCGCGGCGGCGTCGATCGCCTTACGGCGCGCCTCGGCTTCGGCAAGTGCGCGCTTGGCGGCCTCGGTGAGCGGTTTCTTCTCGGTCATGGCGCTCAGGAACAATCTCCGGGCTTACGCGTCAAGCTATCCGCTACAAAGGCGGCTCTTGCGAAGGGGGGTCCGGCACCCCATTCTTTTTAGCGGGTGAAGGTGGCGCAACCGAGCGCCGGAAAGGGAAAATCCTTCGATGAATTACATGAAAACCGCGATTTTGCTCGCCGGCATGACCGCGCTCTTCATGGGCATTGGCGCGCTGATCGGCGGCCAGCAGGGTATGCTGATCGCGCTCGTCATCGCCGCCGGCATGAACCTCTTCAGCTACTGGAATTCCGACAAGATGGTCTTGTCGATGCACGGCGCGCAGGAAGCCGACGAGCAGACCGCGCCGGAACTGTTCCGCATGGTGCGCGAGCTGTCCTCCCGCGCAGGCCTGCCGATGCCGAAAGTTTATCTCATGGACAATCCGCAGCCGAACGCTTTTGCGACCGGCCGCAATCCCGAGAACGCGGCAGTGGCCGCGACCACCGGCCTGTTGCAGATGCTGAACAAGGACGAGATCGCGGGCGTGATGGCGCATGAGCTGGCGCACATCAAAAACCGCGACACGCTGATCATGACTATCACCGCAACCTTTGCCGGCGCGATTTCCATGCTGACCAACTTCGGCATGATGTTCGGCGGCAACCGCAACAACAACGGCATCGGGATGATCGGCACGATTGCGATGATGATTCTGGCACCGCTTGCCGCCATGGTCGTGCAGATGGCCATTTCGCGGACGCGCGAATACGCCGCCGACCGCATGGGCGCGGAAATCTCCGGCCAGCCGATGGCGCTTGCAAGCGCGCTCAATAAAATCTCCGGTGCTGCGCACGCAATCGAAAACGTGGACGCCGAGCGCAATCCCGCGACCGCGCATCTATTCATCATCAACCCGCTCTCGGGTGCGCGCATGGACAATCTCTTCTCGACGCATCCGGCGGTCGAGAACCGTATCGCGCAGTTGCAGGAAATCGCGGGCGAAATGGGCGCGGCACCCCAAGTCGCCTCTTCCGCACCGCGCGTTTCCGGCGTAACAGGTCCCAAGGCGCGTTCGCGCGGACCATGGGGCTGATGAACACGGGTTAATGGCAAAACGTCCGAACAAACCGAATAAAGAAGAAGCGCCGGGCCTCACCGCCCGGCGCTTTGCTGCGGACGCCCTGCTCGCGATCCTGCACGGGCGCCGTGCGCTCGAGGACGTGTTCGAGCATGGCGAAACTGGAAAGCAGTTTTACGCGCTGGACGAGCGCGACCGCGCGCTCGCGCGCATGATCGTCGCGACCGCGCTGCGCCGCGCCGGAAGCCTGCAGGCTGTGCTCGAAAACTTCCTCAAGGAAGGCTGGCCGGAAGATGTGCGCGTGCATTCGATTTTGCTTTCCGCTGCCGCGCAGATTCTCCTGCTCGAAGTCGCCAATCACGCCGCGGTCGACCTTTCCGTCGAGCTTGCGAATGAAATCCGGAACAAGCGCTTCTCGGGCCTTGTGAACGCGGTGCTGCGCAAGACGGTGGCCGAAGGCCGCGCAATACTCGACGCGCTTCCACCCGAAGCCGACACCGCGGAGTGGATGCGCACCCGTTGGAGCAACACGTATGGAGAAGAGACGCTTCGCGCGATCTGTCTTGCGCATCGCATCGAGCCTGCGCTCGATATTTCGGTGAAAAAAAATCCCGAAGCGCTCGCAGCCGCGCTCGAAGGCATCGTGCTTGCGACCGGCAGCATCCGCGTCACCGGCAAAGGCGCGATCACGCAGCTTCCTGGCTATGACGAAGGCGAATGGTGGGTACAGGATGCCGCTGCATCCATTCCTGCAAAACTGCTCGGCGACATCAAAGGTAAGCGCGTCGCCGATCTCTGCGCGGCACCCGGTGGGAAAACCTTGCAGCTTGCGAACGCAGGCGCGCAGGTTACGGCGGTTGATCGCTCCGCGTCACGGCTGAAGCGCCTCTCGCAGAATCTCGCGCGCACGAAACTTAACGCCGAAGTCGTCACTGCCGATGCGGCGGCATGGGAAGCGGCGCCGTTCGACGCAATTCTCCTCGATGCGCCGTGTTCCGCGACCGGCACCATCCGCCGCCATCCGGATATTCTGTGGCAGAAACAGCCCGAAGACCTTGCGCAGGTTGAGAAGCTGCAGGCGAGGTTGCTGGATAACGCCGTAAACCTTCTGAAGCCCGGCGGCACGCTGGTCTATTCCACTTGCTCGCTTGAGCCTGAAGAAGGCGAGGCGCAGATCGAGGCCTTGCTTGCGCGCAACGCAGCATTGGAACGCGTGCCGATTCGCGTAGACGAAGCCGGTGATACACAAGCGCTCACGCAAAGGGGTGAACTCCGCACCCTGCCCTTCCATTTTCCGCACGGCGACCCGCGTCTTTCGGGCTGCGACGGATTCTTCGCGAGCCGCCTGCGCCGCAAATCTTGATTTCCGGCAAGTGGACAGGACTCCCGTCTTGGCTATGTTGGCCTGGGGTCTTGGGGGTTTCCCGGCCGGCCGTGCGCGCCGGGCGAAGCGGAAGGCACTAACAACCGATGGCGGAGCGAAGGCGGCCTGCGCTGGGCGGTGGAGGATGGCGAGGCTGGTGGACGCGGATTGCCGCGAACCCCGCCTACCGCTGGCGTTTACGCGTGCCGATTCCCGAGCGGCTCCTGATTGCACCGCAAGACCTGCGCACCGGCGACCCGACAATCGCAACCGAAATCTACGGCGGCGTGTTCGGCTTCGCTGGCAAGGTTGTGGCAGCCGAAGGCCGCTCGCCATTTGAAATCCAGTCGCCGTCGCGCGAATGGTCGGAACTTCTGCTCGGCTTCAGCTGGCTCCGCCACCTGCGCTCCGCGGGCCTGACCCTTTCACGCAAGAACGCACGCGCGCTGGTCGCGGACTGGATTACACAACACGGCGGCTCGCATCCGGTTTCATGGGAGCCGGAGATCACCGCGCGGCGCGTAATCTCCTGGCTCACGCATTCGCCATTGATCTTGCAGGACGCCGACCACGGATTTTACCGCACATTTCTGCGCAGCCTCTCGCGGCAGGTTCGCTTTCTGCGCCGCGTCTATCCGGTCACCGAAGAAGGCTATCCGCGCCTCCTGGTCGCGACCGCGCTCACCTTCGCCGGGCTTTGCATGGCTGACGAGCAGCGCCTGCTGCAACAATCCGCGAAACGCCTCATTCAGGAACTGCGACGGCAGATGCTTCCCGACGGCGGTCATGTCAGCCGCAACCCCGGTACACTCATCGATATTCTGATCGATCTGTTGCCGCTGCGGCAGATCTTCGAAGCGCGCAGTATTCCGGCACCAGGAATTCTCTCGACCGTAATTGATCGTGCGATTCCGATGCTGCGCTTTTTCCGCATGAGCGACGGCGCGATCGCGCAGTTCAACGGCATGGGCGCAACGCCGAGCGATTTGCTCGCGGCGGTGCTCGCCTACGACGATACGCGCGGAGCACTGATCTTCGATGCGCCGCAATCCGGCTATCAAAGGCTGGAAGGCGGCGGCAGCGTCGTGATCGCAGACACCGGCGCGGCGCCGCCATCTGCCATGAGCTATCAGGCGCACGCCGGTTGTCTTTCCTTTGAGTTCTCTACCAAGCGCCATCGTGTCGTCATCAACTGCGGAATCCCCGCGTTGAACCGCGACGGCTGGAGCGAAGCCGCGCGCGCGACCGCAGCGCATTCAACCGTGACCTGGCACGACACTTCGTCGTGCCGCTTCAAGACTTCGCGCAACGGCACAATGCTTGTCGCAGACGGACCGCGAGACGTGCAGATCGCGCGGGCGGGCCGCGAAGACGCCGTAATCCTCCGCGCGTCGCACGACGGCTATGTCCGCAATTTCGGTGTCATTCACCAGCGCTCGTGGCGGCTCTCCCCGGAAGGCGACCGTCTCGACGGCGAGGATATCTTCACGACCCCCTCGGGAGACGAGATTCCGCCGGATACGGACGACGATTATGTGATCCGCTTTCACCTGCACCCGGCGGTGAAGGCGAGCCGTGTCAACGACGGCCGCACCGTTTTGCTCATCCTCCCCGGCCGCGAGAGCTGGCTCTTCACCGCCCCGAATATGCACGTCGAGCTTGAGGAGAGCATTTTCCTCTCCGCGAGCGAGGGGCCGCGCCGCACGAGCCAGATCGTGATTGCCGACAACGCGCGGACCTTCGCGCGCGTGGTCTGGACCTTCGCGCGGGCCGACGCACCGGGACAACCGCGCCGTGAAACCGGCGCGGCTCCGCGCCTCCCTATTTAGCCGAAGGTTGTGCTGGATAAGGTGCGCTCGCGCTTTTTCCCGGAATTATGCCGTGCTATCGGCCTTGCCATGCCCGATCAGATCCGCGCAATCCGCCGCGCAATTCTCTCCGTCTCCGACAAGAGCGGCCTTGTCGATTTCGCAAAAGCTCTTGCGAAACACGGCACCGAACTGGTTTCCACCGGCGGCACCAAACGCACGCTCGCCGATGCCGGATTGAAAGTTTCGGACGTCTCCGACCTCACCGGCTTTCCGGAAATGATGGACGGCCGAGTAAAAACGCTGCACCCGAACGTGCATGGCGGCATTCTCGCGATCCGCGACAACAAAGATCACGCGACGTCGATGAAAGCGCACGCGATCCAGCCGATCGACCTCGTCGTCGTCAATCTTTATCCGTTCGAGGAGACGGTGGCGAAGGGCGCCAGCTACGACGACTGCATCGAGAACATCGACATCGGCGGTCCTGCGATGGTGCGGGGTGCTGCGAAGAACCACGGCGACGTCGCGATCGTGGTCGACACCGCCGACTATGAAGAACTGCTGCGCGAAATTGCCGAACATGGCGGCACCACGCTCGCCTTCAGAAAGCGCCTTGCTGCCAAGGCCTATGCGCGCACGGCCGCCTATGACGCGGCGATTTCAAACTGGTTCGCGAATGAGTTGAAGAACGATGCGCCGGCATGGCGCTCGTTCGGCGGCAAGCTTGTCGAGAAACTGCGCTACGGCGAGAACCCGCATCAGATTGCAGCGTCCTATAAAGGCGGCGAGCCGCGCGCGGGCGTGCTTTCCGCGCGCCAGTTACAAGGCAAAGAGCTTTCCTACAACAATCTGAACGACACCGACGCGGCCTATGAGTGCGTCGCGGAGTTCGATGCAAAGCGCTCGGCGGCGGTCGTCATTGTGAAGCACGCGAACCCTTGCGGTGTCGCGGAAGGTGAAACGCTGCTGGGCGCCTATCAGAAAGCGCTCGCCTGCGATCCGGTATCGGCCTTCGGCGGCATCATCGCGACCAATCGGCCGCTGGATGCCGACGCCGCCAATGCGATGGTGGAAATCTTCACCGAGGTCATCATCGCGCCGGGCGCAAGCGACGAAGCAATCAAGATTGTCGGCGCCAAGAAAAATCTGCGCCTGTTGCTCACCGACGCCCTGCCCGATCCTCGCGCGAAGGGGCTGACCTTCAAATCCATCGCCGGCGGCTTACTTGTGCAGTCGCGCGACAATGCAGTCGCTGACGATCTTGAATTGAAAGTCGTCACCAAGCGCGCGCCGACCAAGGCCGAACTCGAGGATCTGCGCTTTGCCTTCCGGGTCGCAAAGCACGTGAAGTCGAACACCATCATCTATGCAAAGAACAGAACCACCGTCGGCATCGGCGCCGGACAAATGAGCCGTGTCGATTCCGCTAGGATCGCCGCGCGCAAGGCCGAAGACGCCGCGAAAACCGCGGGCTTAGACACGCCGCTCACCAAAGGCTCGGTGGTGGCGAGCGACGCCTTCTTCCCCTTCGCGGACGGATTGTTGTCAGCAATCGAGGCCGGCGCCACCGCCGTGATTCAGCCCGGCGGCTCCATTCGCGACGATGAAGTGATCGAAGCCGCCGACAAGGCCGGCATCGCCATGGTATTCACCGGCGTGCGCCACTTCCGGCACTAACTTTTCTTTGTCGCCGTATCCACGCGCAAGAGCAGCAATCCGCCCACGATAAAGAACAGCACCAGCACCGACACGCCGACTTTCTGGTTCAGCGTGATCGCGGTGACGGTCGCGACCAGAAACGGCCCCATGAACGAGGTCAGCTTTCCGGAGAGCGCGAACAGCCCGAAGAACTGTGCAAGCTGCTCCTTTGGCGCCAGACGCACGAGCAACGCACGCGATGCCGCCTGTAACGGCCCCGCCGCAAGACCGATGAACAAACCGATTACCACATAGAGTTTCTCGGAAACGCTCGCGAACAGTCCGGAATGCGGATCGGCGGCAGCGACCGGGAAGAAGAAGAAAATCCGGTCGCGGTCAAGTGACAGGATCGCAATACACGATATGAACAGGATCACGAGCGAGCCGATAATAACCGGCCTCGCACCGAACTTGTCGTCGAGCTTGCCGCCCGCAAGCGCGCCGAGGGTACCAGTGATCGTGAGCAGAATGCCGAACACGCCGAGCTGGATCGCGCCCCAGCCGAACGTGCCGGCGGCGTAGATGCCGCCGAAGGCAAAGAGCGCGACAAGCCCGTCGGCATAGACCATGTTTGCGAGCAGGAAGGTGCCGATGTTCTTGTGCTTGCGCGCTTCGCGCAACGTGGCGAACGTCGTGGCAATGCCCTGCTTGATCGCGGGGCCGAGCTTCATCGCGCGCGAATTGTCGGGCGTGAGCAGAAACAGCGGCAGCACAAACACGACAAACCAGATCGCCGTGAGCGGGCCGATAAAGCGGTCGCCCTCGCGGGCCGCAGCATCGAGTCCGAAAATCGGCGGCGTACCGATCAGCGTCAGTCCGGTTTTCGGATTGGTGGAAAGAAACAATAACGCGATGACGAGCGAGAACAGCCCGCCGAGATAGCCGGTCGCCCAGCCGAGACCGGAGAGCCAGCCGATTTTATTCGGCGGCACCAGCGACGGCATCATCGCATTGTTGAAAACGGTCGCGTATTCCATGCCGACGGTCAGGACAGCGAAGGATACGAGCACGATCATGATCGTGCTTTGATCGCCCGGCTTGCCGAACCACAGGCCGAGCGAGCCGATAATCAGGAGTATGCCGAACGCCGCGATCCAAGGCTTGCGCGTGCCGGTCGCGTCAGCAACCGCGCCGACGAACGGCGAGGTCAGCGCAATCACGATGCCCGCAGCGGCAGCGGCGAACCCCCACAACGCCTGACCTTCCGCCGGGCTGTTTGCGACCGCGGAAGCAAAGTAAGGCGCGTAAATGAAGGTTGTTACGAGGGTCGCAACCGGCTGGCACGCCCAGTCGAACAGAACCCACCCGAAAATCGCCCGGCGCGGTGCTTGGGTCATGGGAGCATGATCCCGAAAAGTGGGTACCGGTTTTCGGATAAGATCATGCTCAATAAAAAATGTCCTAGGAAGCTAACTCGCTGATCAGGTTCGCAGCTACCGCGAGCTTCGACAAGGTAAGCCCCGATTCCGCGATTTCCTGCACTCCGCGCCGCGCGCGATCGACATTGCCTTTGTGCGCGGCGACCCAGGCTTCGATCGCCTCGCGGCCGGATTTCCCGCCCATTAGCGCGGCTGCAACAATGCGGCGCTGGCTTGCCGAAATGCGCGCAAGCGCAAGATCGAAAGCAAGCCGGTCGAAATGATCGGCGAGCTTCACGCCGCCGCCTGCCGCAAGCACGCGATCGAGCCGGAAATAGTCTTCCGCCGCGAAATAGGTTTCAGCGACGGCGAGCGTCTCTTGCCCACTTTGTCCTGCAATCAAAACGATGTCGCTTGCCGAGGTAAGTTCGGGAAGCCGCGCCATCTTCGCAGCTAACGCATCCGGCACCTGCTTCGACGCGATCTCTGCAGTGCGCGTTTGCAACTGTGCGACACGCTCGGCGGGCAAAAGCTTTTCGATATTCTGTTCGACCGCGTCGATGCCCTCGCGGTAATGCGAGACGGTCTGTGCAAGACCTTGCGAAAAATCAGCGTTTCGCACGAACCACACCACGCGGTCGAGCAGAAGCTTTTTGACCGATTCGTACAGTGCGAGTTGCGCCGCACCTGTAATCTTCGCGTCCAGCGCGTCGATCTCGCGGTTGATCTCGACCATACGATAGCTGTCGCGGACAGTGGCATAGGCTTTCGCGATCTGCGCAGCCGTGGCGCTGGTTTCCTCGGATACGCGCACCACGAACGCAGGCCCGCCGCGATTGATCATGGAGTTGCCGAGCCGCGTCGCGATGATCTCGCGGCGAAGACGATGCGTATCGACTGCATCCGGATAACGTGACGGCACTTCATCGGGGAAATAGCGCAGCAACTCTTCCTTGAAGTACTCGTCGTCCGGTACGTCGGAGGCGATCAGGTCGTCGAATAGCGTGAGCTTTGCGTAAGCGAGCGTGACTGCAAGCTCCGGCCGCGTCAGCCCCTGCCCCTTCGCCTGCCGCTCTGCGAGCGTCATGTCGGAAGGCAGATATTCGACGGAACGATCCAGGAGCCCGCGCCGCTCGAGATTGCGCATCAACTGCATCTCGAAGCCGACATCGTTCACGCCTTCACGCTCGACCAGCGAGACCGCGAGCGTCTGGAGATAGTTGTTGCGCAGCACGAGGGCCGCGACTTCCGGCGTCATTTCCGCAAGCAATTCATTGCGCGCTTCCAGCGAAAGCTGACCCGCGCGCACCGGAGTCGAAAGCGCGATCTTCAGATTGACTTCGACATCCGAGGAATTGACACCCGCGGAATTGTCGATGGCGTCGGTATTCAACCTGACCCCGCGCTGCGCTGCCTCAATGCGTCCGCGTTGCGTCATGCCGAGATTGGCGCCCTCGCCTACGACCTTTGCCGCAAGATCGCTGCCGGTAATGCGGATCGCGTCGTTGGCGCGGTCGCCGGCCATCGCATCGTTCTCGTTGGACGCGCGGACGTAAGTCCCGATGCCGCCGAACCAGAGAAGATCGACTTGCGCTTTGAGGATCGCATTCATCACTTCGGCGGGTGTCGCCTCGCTCTTCGCAATTGAAAGTAGCCCCTGTATCTCCGGCGAGAGCGGAATGCTCTTGGCGTTGCGTGGGAAAATGCCGCCGCCCTTCGAGATCAAAGACTTGTCGTAATCCTGCCAGCTCGAGCGCGGCAGTTCGAACATCCGCGAGCGCTCGGCAAAACTGGTTTCCGGATCTGGCGAAGGATCGATGAAGATGTCGCGGTGATCGAAGGCGGCAACCAGCTTGATCGTCTTCTCAAGCAGCATACCGTTGCCGAACACGTCGCCCGACATATCGCCGACGCCTGCGACGGTGAACGGCGTCTTCGAGATATCGATATCCATTTCGCGGAAGTGCCGCTTCACAGCTTCCCACGCGCCGCGCGCGGTGATGCCCATTTTCTTGTGGTCGTAACCGGCCGAGCCGCCGCTCGCGAAAGCGTCGCCGAGCCAGAAGCCGTGCTCGATCGCAAGCCCGTTCGCAGTATCCGAGAAAGTCGCGGTGCCCTTGTCGGCGGCGACCACGAGATACGGATCGTCGGGATCGTGCCGCACCGTATTTTCCGGTGGCACGACCTCGCCTTCCGCCGAAAGATTGTCGGTGATCTCAAGCAACGAGCGGATGAAGATTTTATAGGTCTCGGTGCCTTCGGCCATGAAGATGTCGCGCGAAGGACTTGCCGGCATCAGCTTCGGCACGAACCCGCCCTTCGCGCCGACCGGCACGATCACGGCGTTTTTTACCTGCTGCGCCTTGACGAGGCCGAGCACCTCGGTGCGAAAATCCTGCGGCCGGTCTGACCAGCGGATGCCGCCGCGAGCGACTTTGCCGAAGCGCAGATGCACGCCCTCGACCCGCGGCGAGTAAACGAAAATCTCAAACAGCGGCCGCGGCAGCGGCAGCTCGTCGATCTTCCGGCTTTCGAACTTGATTGCGATGGTCGGACGCGGGCCGCCATCTTTTGCGATCTGATAAAAATTCGTGCGCACAGAGGCTGCAATCAGATTGGCAAGCCTGCGCAGAATGCGGTCCTCATCGAGGCTTTGCACGGCGGCAAGTGCGGTCTCGATGCGGCCATGAATTTCTTTTTCTTTCGCGTCACGCGGGTTTGCGCTCTCGCGCGGATCGAAGCGGGCATGAAACAGCGCAACAAGATCGCGCGCGATTTGCGCGTGCTTGTTCGTGGTAAGCCAGAGATAGTCCTGGCTGTAAGGGATCGCAGCCTGTCGCAAGTAGCGCGCAAATGTGCGAACCAGCGAGACATCGCGCCAGGGCATACCCGCGTTCAGAACGAGCGCGTTGAAGCCGTCGTTCTCCGCGCGGCCCTGCAGCACCGCCATGAGCGCGGCCTCCAGCCGTGCGTCCAGCACATCGGCTTCGATCTCGCGGCCATCGGCGCGGACAAGCGTCATATCATGCAGCCAGACCGTCCCGCCCGCCGCTTCTTCCCGCTCGACTACATAAGTGCGCTCGTCAATGACCGAGAAGCCCATATTCTCGAGCAACGGCACGCGCTCGGACAACGGCAGCGGCCGTTCGCAATTCCAAACTTTCAGATTGACGGATTTCTTGTCCGCTTCCGCCGCGCGATAGAAATTGATCGCGAGCGGCTTCTCCTTGGAGAGATTCTCGATGATCCGCACATCCGCGATCGCGTCCTTTGCCGAGAACGCCTCGCGATAGGCCGCGGACTGCGCGCTTTTATATTTGCCTTCGATCTCCCTCGCCTTCGCAGGATCGAACGCACTAGAAAGCTCCTGTGCGAATTCGTCGCCCCAGCTTCGTACGATCGCGGCAACGCCCGCTTCAAGCTCTGCGCGAGAGGGATTGGGCGTCTCGCCCATGTCGCGGCCGATGATGAAGTGTACGCGCGTGAGCGGCCCGTCGGGGAAAAACGGATAGAATGCGGAAACGCGCCCCTGATAGATCTGCGCGAGATAAGCGCCGATCCTGGTACGGATCATGCTGTCGTAGCGCTCGCGCGGGACGTAAACCATCACGGAAACGAAGCGATTGAAGCGGTCGCGGCGCGACAGCACGCGGATGCGTGGCCGCTCTTCGAGTTGCAGAATCGAAAGCGAGAACTGCAACAGGGTATCGCGGTCGATCTGGAAAAGATCGTCACGCGGATAGGTTTCGATCACATTGGCGAGCGCCTTGCCCGAATGACTTTCCGGCGCGAAACCAGCGTGATCCAGCACGAACGCCGCCTTGCGCCGCAGATACGGAATTTTCAATATCGACTCGCGATAGACCGGCGAGGTGAACAACCCGACGATCCTGCGCTCGCCGCTGAGCTTGCCGTTCTTGTCGAAGCGCTTGATGCCTACGTAGTCCATGTGTGCGCGGCGATGCACGCGCGAGCGCAAATTCGCCTTGGTCACGATCAAGGGCAGCGGCAGCTTGAGAAATTCGCGAAGCTCCGGCGTTGTCGCGACCGGCTCGTTCGCGCGCCGCAACACTCGCACGTCGCGATTACGCAGAATGCCAAGCCCGGTTTCGTAAAGCGGCTCAAGAGAAATATTGTCTCCGCTTCCCATCACGACATTGTCACGGCAGCCGAGAAACGTGAACTGCCCATCGCGCAGCCACTTCATGAAGGCGACCGCTTCCGCGAGTTCTTCCTCGGGAAGCGGGTGTGTCTTCTTCTGCAGGCCGTCGATGACCTCGCCGGCATATTCCACCATCGCCGGCCAGTCGGCGACGCAAAGGCGCACATCCTCGAGCGTCGCGCGCAACACATCTACGATGCCGGTGTGGCGCGATTCATCCACGCGCTCGACATGAATGTGAATGAAGCTTTCGCGGCGCTTTTTCTTGCCGTCCTTCGCGAGTCCGCGCCATTCCTCGAGCGTGCCGTCTTCTTTCCGCTCGATAGAAAAAATCGGATGTACTGCGAGCCTGACCGCGAGACCTTGCTCGGCAAGTTCGTTTGCAATCGAATCGAGCAAGAATGGCATATCGTCGTTCTCGATTTCGATGACGGTGATAGCGGATAACGCGCGATCCTTTCCGGCCGCTTGCGGATTATAAATCTGGATGTCGGCCTTGCCCGGCGGACGCGTCGCAAGATGAGCGTGGCTTTTCGCGGCGAGTGCTGCGATTTCGGCCGGAGTGAAGGAAAGCAGGTCTTCGGGCGATGCCGCGCCGAAGAGCGCGGCTATAAAATCATGCGGCAGCTTTTGCGCGGCAGCTTGCTTCGCCGCTTCTTTCAGCAGCGCTTCGGCCTCCGGACTCGCGCCGGCCGCAAATTTTTCCGCGATGTTCATTCCGCCGCCTCCCTGCTCCCCCGCAGGACCGGCCGTTCTCGCGTTTCCGCGGCGCCGATTCCTTGCAGTCTCTGCCTCCACAAACCCGCTGTCGAGCCTGCGGTTTCAGCCGGGCTTCCCGGCTGTTAGGCTTGGCCTACACGCCAAAAAGGACATGACCATGAAGGCCGCAGGCAACCCGGCATCCGCTGCCACGAAGCAGGAGAAGGTGATGGCGCTCGAGCTTTCGCCCGCCGAGCTGGACGAGGCGATGCGGGCCTATTTCGCAAAATGTCAGGAGAAGCTCGGCTTCATCCCGAATGTGCTCAAGGCCTATTCCTTCGATCTCGCGAAGCTGAAGGCATTCGTCGCGATGTCGGATGACCTGATGCTCGGGAAATCCGGGCTTTCCAAGATCGAGCGCGAGATGATCGCGGTCGTCGTCTCCTGTGCCAACCACTGCCATTACTGTCTGGTCGCGCATGGCGCGGTGCTGCGCAAGCTCACCGGCAACCCTCTGCTTGCAGAAACCATGGTCGCGAACTATCGCGCGGCGGAGCTGGATCAGCGCACGCGCGCGATGCTGGATTTCTCATGGAAGCTCACCGAGACCCCGTGGGAAATCGGCGAAGAGGACCGCGCGTTACTTCGCAAGGCCGGATTTTCCGACCGCGACATCTGGGACATCTCCGCGGTCGCGGCCTTCTTCAATATGTCGAACCGCATGGCGACCGCTTCCGGCAACGAGCCGAACGCCGAATATTATGCGATGGCGCGCTGATGAAGGCCCGCATTCTTGTTTGAAAGTTTGAGAACGTCTTTCGTGGCGCGGAGTGTTAGCGCGCTCGGTGCCTTTGCGCTGCTCATCGCTCTCGGCACATCTGCATTTCCACAAGCTGTACCCGACCCCGAAACCGACATCGTCCGTCTCGCCGGCGCGATCAAACCCGTCGTCGCGAAGAACGGCATGGTGACGACACAGGATGCGATTGCGACCCGCATCGGTGTTACGATTCTCGAGAAGGGCGGCAACGCGGTCGATGCCGCAGTTGCAGTCGGCTTTGCGCTCGCAGTCACGCATCCGCGCGCGGGTAATCTCGGGGGCGGCGGCTTCTTCGTGATCTGGCTGGCCGAGAAACAACAAGCTGTCGCGCTCGACTTTCGCGAGATTGCACCGGCGGCGATCAACGCAAAAAGCTTTCTCGACGAGAACGGCAAGCCGGACATTTCCAAAGCGACCCGCACGGGCTTGGGCGTCGGCGTGCCGGGAAGCGTTTCGGGGCTTGCCACCGCGCTCGAAAAATTCGGCTCCGGAAAATTCACGCTTGAAGATTTAATTGCACCGGCAATCAAGCTCGCTCGCGACGGCATTCCGGTCGAGAGCGATCTGGAGCGCTCGATCAATTTCTTCCAGAAGACTTTGCTCCGCTGGCCTTCGACCGCGAAGATTTTCGCAAAAGACGGCGCACCGCTGAAGCAGGGCGACCTTCTCGTACAGCGCGATCTCGCAAATACGCTGGAAGCGATTGCGAAGAACGGTCCTGACGCTTTCTATAAAGGCGAGATTGCGGACAAAATCTCGCTCGCCGTGCGCGAGGCAGGCGGCGTCATGACCTCGGATGACATCGCCAAATACAAGACCGAAATCTTAGATGTCGTGCGCGGCAATTATCGCGGCTATGACATTCTCTCGATGCCGCCGCCTTCTTCCGGCGGCGCGCTCTTGGTGCAACTCTTGAATATTCTCGAAGGCTTTGACTTCAAAGGCGGGCCGAACGCCCCGCACACGCTGCATCTTATGGTCGAGGCGATGAAGCGTGCTTACGCGGATCGCGCGGAATTCTTCGGCGATCCTGCTTTCATCAATGTGCCGCTGACGCGGCTGACCTCGAAAGAATATGCCGCGCAGCTCCGCGCGGGCATCAATCTCGCGCAGACAACTCCCTCGTCACAGATCAAGGCCGGTCTTACACCGAAGAAGGAAGGCGACAACACCACGCATTTTTCGGTGGTCGACAAGGACGGCAACGCGGTCGCGGCCACCGTCACGCTCAATCTGAATTTCGGTCTCGGCCTCGTCGCCGAAGGCACCGGCGTATTGCTCAATAATGAATTGGACGATTTCGCGCTTGCGCCCGGCGTGCCCAATGCCTTCGGTCTCGTCGGCGGCGAAGCCAATGCGCCCGGCCCCGGCAAGAAGCCGCTCTCTTCGATGACGCCGACGATTTTGCTCAAGGATGGAAAAGTTTCTCTCGTCACCGGCTCGCCCGGCGGCTCGACCATCATCACGACGGTGCTACGTGTTGTTTCGGGTGTGATCGACCACAAGCTCAATATCGCAGACGCGGTGCTACTCCCGCGCATCCATCATCAATGGATGCCGGACGAAGTGCGCGCCGAACGTGCGTTCGAGCGCATGATGCCGCCGGAACAATGGATCGCGTTCGAAACCTACGGCCACAAGGTCGATTTCTTCCGCTTCAATATCGGCGCCGCGAATTCGATTCTGGTGACGCCGGAAGGCATCACCGGCGTTTCCGATCCGCGCTATCTCGGCACGTTGGCTGCCGGGCACTAGAGCATGATTCCGAAAAGTGGGAACCGGTTTTTGGAAAAGGTCATGCTCAAATCGGAAGGTAAGGAGAAAGTAAGGAATGCGTCAGGCGGTGCACACACTTACGATCCAGACCAAAGGCCGGGGTCTCTACGAATTCACGGATAAAGTGCTGCGCTGGCTCGCCTCCGAAAAGTTTTCGGCCGGGCTGCTCACGATTTATTGCCGCCACACCTCGGCGTCTCTTTTGATTCAGGAAAACGCCGACCCCGACGTGCAGACCGACCTCCAGAACTATTTCGAGGAAATTGCGCCGGAGTCGGAACGCTACATCCATAGCGCCGAAGGCCCGGACGATATGCCGGCGCATCTGCGTGCGGCGCTTACCCAAACCAGCCTCTCGGTTCCAATTGTCGAAGGCCGCGCGGTTCTCGGTACCTGGCAGGGCCTTTATCTGTTCGAACATCGCGCGCGGCCGCACGCGCGCGAGATCGTGCTGCACGTGATCGGCGACTGAGTTGAGAGAAATTGGAGCGGGCGAAGGGATTCGAACCCTCGACCCCGACCTTGGCAAGGTCGTGCTCTACCCCTGAGCTACACCCGCATCCGGAATGGCGGGGCGAACCCCACCGGGTAGAGCGGGGTTCTAGGCAAAAGCCTCGGCTCGCGCAACACCTGAAAAAGCTGAGGCTTAACGCGGGTTTGGGCCACATTTCAGCAGGGCCCGATTTGCTTTCGAGCGGCCCGAACCCCATTTATGGTCCGGAACCAGAGAGGTCGGGAGCGGAATATGGAGTTGAATCCAGGAAACGGCGCAGCAGCGGCATCACCAAGCGACGTCATCGCCGACACCACGACACAGGCCTTCATGAAGGATGTGATCGAGGAGTCGAAGAAGCGCCCCGTGCTCGTGGATTTCTGGGCGGAGTGGTGCGGCCCCTGCAAGACGCTGACGCCTATTCTTGAGAAAGCCGTGCGCGCAGCCGGCGGCGCGGTGAAGTTAGTCAAAATGGACATCGACAAGCACCCGCAGATTCCGGGTCAGCTCGGCATCCAGTCGATCCCGGCGGTGTTCGCCTTCGATAAAGGCCAGCCGGTCGATGGCTTCGTCGGCGCGTTGCCGGAAGGTCAGGTCACAGCCTTCATCGAGCGTCTCACCGGCAAAACGAATCCTTCGACTGAGTTGCTCAACGAAGCCGAAGCGAAACTTGCAGCCAACGAATTCGATGAGGCGACTTCTCTCTTTGCCGAAGTGTTGACCGACGATCCTGCGAATGCACGTGCGCTCGCGGGCCTCGTGCGTTGCCACATCGCAGCCGGCGATCTCGAACAGGCGAAAGAAACCTTCGAGATGATTCCGGCGGATGCGTCGAAAGATAAAACCGCAGCACCGGCTATCACGGCCGCGAAAGCCGCACTTGATCTCGCCGAACAGGCAGGCAAGGTGAGTGGCGGCGCGGACGAGTTGGAAGCGAAAGTGAATGCGAACCCCGCGGATCATCAGGCGCGTTTCGACCTCGCGGTTTCGTTAAGCGCAAAAGGCGAGAAGGCAAAAGCCGCCGGGCATCTGCTCAGCATTATCAAGAAGGACCGCAAGTGGAACGACGAAGCGGCGCGCAAGCAATTGCTGCAGTTCTTCGACGCCTGGGGTCCGATGGACGAGGCGACCGTGGACGCCCGCAAACAGCTCTCGACGATTTTGTTCTCGTAACGGCAAGCAAAATAGCAAATGGCTATCAACGCACCCTATCGCTTAGCCGAGGAAATTCCGGGCACCATTCCGGTATTTCCGCTGCCGCGTGCGGTGCTCTTGCCGCGCGCTGAGTTGCCGCTGAATATTTTCGAGCCGCGTTATTTGCAGATGATCGAGGATTCCATCCGCGGCGACCGCTTGATCGGCATGATCCAGCCGAACGAGCCGGAAGAAGGCGCATCGAAAGTCCCGCCGCTGTATCCGATCGGTTGCGCCGGAAGACTGTCGAGTTTTGCCGAGACCGGCGACGGGCGCTATCAGGTTGTGCTCACCGGCGTCGCGCGCTTTCGCGTGATTGAGGAAGTTTCCGTCACCACGCCCTATCGTCAGTGCAGGGTCGATTACCGCCTGTTCGCGGAAGACCTAGTGCAGGGCTACGGCGAGGACGAGGTCGATCGCGAAGCGCTTCTGAAAACGCTCGCCAATTATCTCGCCGCGAATTCGATCGAAGCCGACTGGTCCGGAATTTCGCAGGCGCCGACCGAAGCGCTCGTAAACGGCCTGTCGTTGATGGCGCCGTTCGGTGTGCGCGAAAAGCAGGCTTTGCTCGAAGCGCCGGATTTGCGCACCCGCGCGCAGCTTCTTGTCGCAGCCACCGAGATCAACCTTGCCGCGGGCGAGGCAGACGAGAACGGAACCTTGCAGTAGTATCCGCGTTGTTGCGCTGCGACATCCGCGATTGGAGAGCTGAATGAACACCGACCGTCACACCGTCGATCCCAAGCTTCTGGAAATTCTGGTTTGCCCGGTGACCAAGGGTCCGCTGGAATATGACGCGGAGAAGCAGGTGCTGGTCTCGCGCGCAGCCAAGCTGATCTATCCGATCCGCGACGGCATCCCGATCATGTTGCCCGAGGAAGCGCGGCCTCTCTCTGACTAAATAAATTCGCCCCGCAGTAGTTTCGGTACATCGCCCGTGAGGCCGGCCGCCTCGCGGGCGAAAAACTTTTTAAGCCCCGGTGCGCGATCGACGAGGCCCAAGCCCAGATCGCGCAGATATTTCAGCGGCGTCGATTCGTTTGAAAACAGCCGGTTCAACCCGTCGGTCGCCAACCCCATCGCCACCGTGTCGGCACGCCGCCAGCGCTGATAGCGCGAGAGAGCTTCGGGAGCGCCGGGATCCAGTCCCAGCCGTGCATTGTCCGCGATGCATTCGGCAAGGGCCGCGACATCGCGCAGGCCCATGTTGAGCCCTTGCCCCGCAAGCGGGTGAATGACGTGCGCGGCATCTCCCACTAGTGCGAACCGCTCAGCGACGAAAGAGCGCGCAATCGAAATCTGCAACGGATAATCGCGCGCGGGCGAAAGCACTTCGAGTTCGCCGAGCTGCAGGCCGAAGCGCAATTCGAGCTCAGCGAGAAATTCCGGCGGCGGCAAAGCGACGATGCGTTTGGCTTCCGCGCTCTCTTCGGTCCAGACAATAGACGAGCGCTTTCCGGTGAGCGGCAGGATCGCAAACGACCCGCTCGGAAGAAAATGCTGCACGGCCTTGCCGCCATGCTCGCGCGCGTGCCCGATGGTGGCGACGATGCCGGACTGGCTATAGCCGCGCGCAATCGTTTGAATTTTCGCAAGCGCCCTGAGTTTTGATTGCGCCCCGTCGGCAGCGGCAAGCA
>LNFM01005215.1_pt1 | contig 22809 bp, 17 predicted proteins | sample 596031 | NCBI WGS metagenome assembly LNFM01 (sample SAMN04254537, study PRJNA301005) | activated carbon metagenome | isolation source: dual media filters at the Ann Arbor, Michigan drinking water treatment plant | place: USA: Ann Arbor | reverse complement strand
ACAACTTTTGCTTCTTCATTAAGGGCGGTTAATTCTTTATCCCAGTCAGAGCCCAGTTCCTTTTCACCCAATTCATCTAACCAATCGGGTATCGACTCGCGGATTTTTCTGGTGGATTGGGCTTGATCATATCCAGCTTCAATTTTTTTACGATTCAGGCCTTCAAATTCTTCCCAGTCAGGAAATTCTGTATTGTTCCACAGGCACCAGACGCCCAATAGTTTCCAAAAGTCTTCCTCTTCAGCCTCGGATATTTCTTTGAATAAACGATACCATCGCACAATATCGTAGGTGGTTTCGGCAATAAAGCGCCTGTCGCGCGCACCCCACTTCGGGTTGCTCTTCAGGATTTTCTCAATCACTTTATCGGCATATTTCTTGTTTACAAAGATTTCGTGAAGACCCTCCACCACGGCTGCCGACAAGTTGCGATATACTTTCATTCAGGCAAGTTAAAAACTGGGCGTGTCAATCCCTGTATTTTTGATGGAATGTTTTTAACTTGGCTGCTCTACCAGCTGTTTAATAGGTCGGTTTCTTATTTCCAGTGCCTGTGAAGATTGGGATAACAATAGCATTAACATTTAATCCATCCATATGAAAAGAAGAAATTTTATTCAGACAGGTCTTACCGCCATGGCCTCGGCCGTAGCAATCGGTTCATCCTCCGCCACAGAATCAAAAATTGTTGCCGGTAAACCCTTTAAACTGAACTATGCACCTCATGATGGAATGTTTAAAAATCATGGCGGCAATGATTTTGTAGACCAGATTAAGTTTATGGCCGATCAGGGCTTTCGAGGAATTGAAGATAATGGGCTGTTGGGCAGACCCGTGGCCGAACAGGAACGAATTGGGAAAACACTATCGCAGTTGGGGATGACCATGGGGGTATTCGTTATTGATGGTGGCGACAACTGGAAAACCTCACTCGCTACCGGCAAGCAGGAGTTTAAGGATAACTTCATAAAGACCTGCAAACTTTCTGTGGAAGCCGCCAAACGGGTGAATGCCAAATGGGCTACGGTAGTGCCCGGCTTTTTTGAGCGCAGAATGCCCATCGGAATTCAAACTGCCAATGTTGTAGATGCATTGCGAAGAGGTGCCGAGATACTTGAGCCTAGTGGATTGATTATGGTGTTGGAACCCTTAAGTGATACACCGGAACTTTTTCTTCGCTTCTCAGATCAGACCTATGAAATCTGTAAAGCTGTTAAAAGTCCTTCGTGTAAAATTTTATTCGACATCTACCATATGCAGCGCAATGAAGGCAATATCATTAACAACATTAATTCCTGTTGGGATGAGATCGCATACTTTCAGATTGGGGATAACCCGGGCCGCAATGAACCTACTACGGGTGAAATCAATTACAAAAACATTTTCAAGCATGTTTATGATAAGGGATATCGAGGCATTATGGGCATGGAGCATGGTAATGCCAAACCGGGTAAAGAAGGTGAACTGGCATTGATTCAGGCTTATCGTGAGAGTGATAATTTTTAGGGATGAATTAAAACTATGAAGAAGTTAATTTTTGTTGGTGTTTTAGTAGCAACAATTCCTTTTGTAACCAAAGCCCAATTACAAGGATTAGGTGGACGGCTTCTGGAAAAAACAAAACAGTCAGCAACAAAGTCTGCAAAAAATAAAACTACTGCTACCGCGGATGCGGAACGCGATCGCCTGGACTCTACGGATTTCAATTACGCGATTAAGGTAATCGACAATTCCGGAATGATGAACATCCGTGACTTTGATGAAACTCTTACCAAGTCTGCCTATGCAGCTTCTAATTTTTTATTTAAAGAAGAGCGCGACAAAACTGCGGCCCAGAAATGCCGCGCCATTCTGGATGCGGCCGAAAATTTTTATCAGGTACGCCAATACAAGCCTGCCGAGGTTTATTTTCTTGATGCCAAAATCACGTACGAGGCCGAGGGGTTAACCAACAATATTAATTATAGTAAAGTACATGCCGATTTGGGATTGTTATACTCAACCATGGGACGTTACAATTCTGCAGAATATTATACTTCGGAAGCGCTTGCTATTCGTGAGGAAACCTTGGGAAAAAATAGTAAAGCGTATGCGTCTTCATTGAATAATATGGCCGTGCTCTATCAGGAAACTGCTCGCTATAATGAATCAGAGAAATATTTCGAGGAAGCTTTACAAACGGTTAAAAATCAATTAGGAGCCGAGAGTAATGAATATGCTATTGTTCTCAATAACCAGGCAATTTTACTAGCCCAAATTGGTCGCATTGAACAAGCGGTGACAAAACTAAACAGCGCTATTGCCATTTTGGAAACGCTAAAGAAAAAGAACACGCGGGATCAGGTAGGCTTCCAATCTAACCTGGCCTTATTATATCAGCAGACAGGCAAGTTTAGTGATGCCGAAGCTATTTATTTGAAATTAGAAAAGACATTGGGCAGCAAAGATCCTTTCTATGCTGGAGTGTTGAATAACCTGGCCTTGCTTTACATTCAAATGGGACAAACGGATAAGGTTGAAAGTTATCTCAAGCGCTCAGCCGAAGTATATAAATCCCGCTTTGGAAATCTAAATCCGAATTACGCCAAGGTGTTGAACGATTTAGGAAATTTCTATCGCATGGAAGGTCGTTTTCCGGAGGCTGAACAAAACCTGACCGAATCATTGACCATACGAAGCACCGCTCTGGACACCAACCACCCCGATTATGTGAAGTCGCAGGAAGACCTTGCTATTTTATATTGGAAGAAAGGTGATCTCGCGAAAGCCGATGCCAATTATAAAGTTGCGATGGATAAGTCGTTGGATTTTATCAACCGCTATTTTCCACCGATGAGCGAAGCTGAGAAAACAAAATACTGGGATGTGCTGCAACCACGGTTTCAACGATATTATAATTACTGTCTCGAAGCAAGTGCTACTAATCCGGCTGTTGTACAAACCATGTACGATTACCAGATGGCAACTAAAGGGATGTTGCTTAACTCAACCAATAAAATCAAGAAAGCAATTTTTTCCAGCGGCAATAATGATCTGATCAAAGATTATGTTGCGTGGCTGGATAAAAAGGAAACGCTGGCCCGTTACTATTCACTTTCGAAGGAAGACCTTACTAATCAGAAAATTGATTTACCTACGCTTGAGAAGGAAGCGAATGATATGGAACGCTCCCTCTCACAAAGATCCACGGATTTCTCGCAAGGATATGCTACCGATAAACTTAGCTTTACGCAGGTAACATCGCTCTTAAGTGATCAGGAAGCTGTTATTGAATTTATCCGCATTCGCAGTTTTGATAAAGACTTTACACAAGAGTCAAAATATGCAGCGCTGGTGTTAACGAAAGGAGCAACAGCACCTAAACTTATTGTGCTCGACAATGGCAATCAATTAGAAACCCGCTATGCAAAATTTTATCGAAACGCCATTCAACAAAAGTCAGCCGATACCTATTCTTACGATCAGTTTTGGGCACGTATCGATCCGGCATTAGCGGGAAAGAAGACGATCTACATTTCTGCAGACGGAGTGTATAATCAAATAAGTTTGAACACACTTAAAAAGACCGATGGCGATTATTTACTAAACCGGTATGATCTTGTTTTAGTTGGAAACTCCAAAGACGTGATTGCCCTTAAAAATCAAAAGCCGGTAGCGACAAAGAAGAATGCTTTTCTCCTTGGCTTCCCGGATTATGGTGGCGATGCAGTAGCTGCCTTGCCGGGAACAAAAATTGAAATCGAAAATATTTCAAAAATTCTTAAAACAGGAGGCTATCAAATAACTCCTTATTTGCAGAAGGCAGCCACGGAAGCAGCGATCAAGACATTAAAGGGGCCGGCACTCGTGCACATCGCTACGCACGGATATTTTCAGGCTGATGTTGACCAAGCTTCCGCTGGTGTGCAAACAGAAAACGCAAAAAATAATCCATTGCTCCGTTCGGGGCTTTTATTAGCGGGTGCATCACCTACACTAAAAGGAGAAGTGATGCCCAACCTGGAGAGCAATGACAATGGCGTGCTTACAGCGTATGAAGCAATGAACCTTAATCTCGAAGGAACTGATCTTATTATTTTAAGTGCCTGCGAAACTGGTTTGGGTGATGTGCGTGCGGGTGAAGGGGTTTATGGTTTGCAACGCTCGTTTCAGGTGGCAGGTGCAAAAGCATTGGTGATGAGTTTGTGGAAGGTAGACGATGCGGCAACGCAAGCACTGATGACTAACTTCTATACCAACCTTTCCAAGGGCGGAAGTAAAGCAAAAGCGTTCAAGCAAGCACAGCTTCAGCTGATGACCAAATACAAAGAACCATACTACTGGGGTGCTTTTGTGATGACGGGGATGTGATAAAGTTTGGTTCGAGGGATTTGGTGGGAGCCAATTTTTCTATCTAGCAAGCCTTTGATTTATGTATCCTCTGAATATCACAATAGAATCAATAAAAAGTAGCAACTGCAAAAGCAAAGCGCAGTTGCAGCTACTATACATCTTTTACTTATTTGAGTACAATCGGGCCTGTTTTAAGTACCATAGTCGTTCCCGGATAACTTCCAATAGCATCATCCTCTGCGGTTATCATAAAACCGGTTGGTTGGTGTGGAGATACTGTTTCTAATGAACTTGACATCATTTGAGATAGCCCGTGAGTACCTGTTTTTAATTGGCCAATATTCTGTACTCCACTTTGGGTAGTTTCCATCCAAACTACATACACGGCTCTGGGCGGTGTAAGTCTGCTGGGATCTGCCAGGTTTTTAACATATAAATCGATGTTATAATTATCGTTGTTACCTTTTTTTATGCTAACGGAACCTTCAGCCGCGGGTACAACGGCAGAATTTTGAAAGACCACTTTTTCAGAGCAAGCCGTAAACAAAAGTGTTAATACACTTAATAGTATAACATTTTTTCCAATCAGATTCATTTTAGTTTTCATAGTTCAATTATTTTAAGATGTTTATCGAAAATCCAATAGGAGTAATTTCGATGCCCCAAGGTTGGACGAAAGCATACCACTTATCTTACACATTTTTGTGTTTTTGTTATATAGATTAATGCTTAGTTATTTGGAGATAGTATGGGCGCTTTCAACGTATCCATACTCGATATGAAGAAAATTCAGGTCACAAAATTGCGTAACTATTATTTATAGAAGTTCCCGGAACCTGCTGGGTGTTTGGCCCGTCCAGGATTTAAAGGCACGTTGAAAGGCTCGGCTATTACTATACCCTAATGTGGAAGCAACTTCCTTGACCGTTACATTTTGATTGGCTAAAAGGGAGGTTGCAAAATCTTTTCCCAGATCATTACATAGCATACGATAGGATACATTTTCTTCTTCCAGTTTACGCTGGAAGGACCGAACCGTTACATTAAACCTCGCAGCTATACTTTCAATACTCGGAATCTGACCCATAAAGGTTGTCATGATTTCTCGCTTTACTTTATTGACGAACGTTTCCTTATCTAATTTTGAAAATCGCTTTTTAATAAGATCACAAAATACACCCATTAAGGATTCATCATAGCTTAGAACCGGAGTTAATAGTTGATCTCGTGAAAAGATCAACGTATTGGAGGATGCATTCCAGTGTATTGGCGCTTGAAATATTCTTTCGTATTCAGCCACATCTTTCTGTTTTGAATAACTTAGCAGCACGAGTTCCGGGGTTATTTTCATTCCTGTCAGCATCCTGAAAGTATTCAGCGTTCCGGCCATAGCTTGTTCAACTGCCTGCCGTGCGCTTACTGGAGAAGCCTTTACCCACGGTGTGCAAGCCGTAAAGGATAAACTAGCCTTATTTCCTGTTATTGAAATTGAATAGGAAAACATGTCGCTGGCCACCACACTGAAACGACTAACCGCTTTAAATGCCTCTTCAAGATTGGGACTGCTTTGCATGAGAAGTCCAACCAAACCGAGGATGGAAGGGTTAGTTTGCTCCCCAAGATGCAAGCCAAGGTGTTGATCTCCAGTTTGCATGATGGCAACATCCCATGCCCTATAGGCCTGTTCAAATGATACGTGAATATCGGAGTGGTAAAGGTCAAGTGGATTAATTTTCAGGGCTTCGCACATGGATTTCAAATTGCCCTTCCTCTTCTCCGCTCCAAGCAGAATGTCCCGGATGAATGCCATGTGTGCAAACATAGTTTGTCGTGTTAGGTCACTTTTTTGTCGCAATTTATTACCAGCAATTAAAATCCACTGCCGTTAAAGAAGAAAAATCCAAACCATGAAAACAAAAACAACTTTAATGGGAGCCGGCATAGGGCTAGCGCTCCTCGGGTTGATCAGTTGCGAAGACGAACTGGAACAGCCAATTCCACAGCAAACCTCAATTGTTCAATTTGCTGAGACCCAGGTAATGATTAGTGAAAACCAAAACGAGAAGAAGATTGTATTGAATTTGAATAAACCTGCTATAAAGCCAGGTATTGTTTCAATTGTAATCACTTCCAATCAACTCACTAAGTTTGTTACAGAGCCTGCAAATATCAATGGACGAATTGATCTTCCGCTAAGTAAGGGAACAAATTCTATCTCTTTCCTGATTAAACCGGTAAACGACACCCAACGCAATGGCGACAAAACGCTCTCCGCTTTAATATCGGAAGTTTCTTCCGGTTTCGAAATTGGAAGTCAGCATTCTCTTTCTGCTTCGATAATAGATGATGAAGAACCAGTAGTGGATCAAGCAGTAGCTAACTTTCTGGTAAGTCAAATTACAACCGGAGAACAAGAAAGCGGAGGGTCTGTAATTACCGTGTTCTTATCAGGCCCCGCTCCGGCATCTGGCGAGGTTGGTATACTATATTCATCAGAGAATATTGGTTATGGAATCGAGATTAGGTATGGAGTTGATTTTATTACTGAACCAGCTGCGGAGAATGGGAAGATAACATTAGCACTGGCTGCGGGTTCTAATCAGGCACATTTCAAATTCATCCCCATCAATAATCAGGTGTGGCTTGGCGACCGCAGTCTTGTATTTACGCTTACCAGCGGTGAGGGCAGCGTTAGATTAGGGCACCAAGTAGAGTTGCGGTTGAAAATCACAGATGATGAGCCTGCTCCAAAAATCAAAAGTTATGAGACTGTGGGCGGTGGGTGGAAGGTGAAAAGGACCTACGAATATGGCTACGATAACAATCTGGACAAGATTAGGTGGGAACAGTATACGCCATCTTATCTGGGAGGAACATACAACTACGAGTATCAGCAGGGCAGGCTTCACAAAATGGTTGAGAGTGCCAATCGTGAAACGTTTTACTTGTGGGAAGGCGAGAGAATTGTTAAAGAAGAGCAATACACGGATGGTTTGTTGAAAAAATATGTGCTCTATGGCTATGATCAGGCAGGCAATATTGGTGAAGCGGCCTTTCACTACAGGCAACCGGATGGCTCCATCAAGATGGGATTACTTATCATTTACCTTTATTATACAGATGGCAACTTATATAAGAAAATGGTCTACAATCCAGTGAATGGACTTGAGAATCTCAGCCTGATTTCTACTGTTACTTATGAGAATTACCTGGATGTTGAAAACCCCTTCCCGCTGGAAATTTTACCCAACGTTAATTCTCAGCCCAAGTTGCCTGGTACTTACCGGGAAGAGGCAAATGGTAACAACACATTTTTCAATTTTACCTATGAATTTGATGGCATGAGCAGACCATTGAAAAGAACGGCAACCAGCAACAACAGTTCTGAAATAACAACTTATAGTTATCATTGAGTGATGGTCAGCTAAAATAAAGAAGAGATCCTTGAAATGGGTCTCTTTTTTTCGGAATCGAAAGGTGGAATCCCCTAAAGCATAGCATAGCCGTGGACCGAGTCTGGATTAATTTCTTTGTTGCGCCAAATATTATTTTTTATAAGCCATGTTATTCAAAGTGGATCATATTTTTTTGAGGTAATTCGGTGGCTGCACGCCACATTGTTTGACACTACTTTGACTGATCTTTAAATTGTGTACCTTTCACTATGAACAGAAACATTATAACCCTGACTCTCGCAGTCATCGCCATGCTGGGCGCTTGTGCACCATCGGCAAAACAAGATCAAAAGGTACTTCGCCATGTAGTGCTTTTTAAATTTAAAGATGCAGCTACACCCGCAGATATTAAGAAGGTAGAGGATGCTTTTGGAGCACTGGCCGATAAAATTAGTCTTATCAAAGATTATGAATGGGGCACTAATTCAAGTCCTGAAAATCTGAACCAGGGATTAACTCATTGTTTTTTGGTCACGTTTGCCAGCGACAAAGACCGCGATGACTACCTCGTGCATCCCGACCATAAAGCTTTTGTAGAAGTACTCTTGCCGTATCTCGACAAGGCCACCGTGGTGGATTACTGGACCAAATAGCAGCACTTATCTTTTGAATTTCACTTTGCTCATCAGCAATGTTTGAAGTTTTATGCCCAGCATCAGGGAAACCCATGCCAGCAAAACAATAAACTCGGAATAGGAACCGCCAACATTGGTAAGTGTGCCACGCACACGGGGCAGGTAACTCATAAAGAAAATAAACCAAACGTAATACAAATAGATAAGGGTTAATGTGGAAAATGCCCGCGCGGAGATTTTAGTCTTTTCAGAAAGTTGTTGCGCATAAGGCATAATGAAAATCAACGCATACGCCAGAAACCCACCCGCCAACCGAATCGGAATCAACTCATTGCCGGAGAGATAAACGTATGTCAACAATTGGACAAGATGGATGCCGTGTGCGATAGCAAACACCAAAAAGTATCGATCCGATAAAATGTTTTTTACATTAACATGGCGGTGATTTTGAAACAGGAAGATTACACTGAAAATAGCTAACGAGGCACGGCCTGAAAACCGGGTTACTGCCTGCAACGACTCAAGACTTGTTCCGTAATTGACAACCGCGAGTAAGGCAATGCCCACTTCAATTATCAACACGCTTAACAAGGCATCCTTAAATTTCATGCGACTATTTTCTTTACCGCATCTACCAGTTTGTCAATTTCTTGCTGGGTATTATAATAGTGGGGCGAAATCCTCAAGGCCCAATCTACGTGCTTGGCTTCAAAATCAATCAGCGCGAAATTGCGATAGCCAACAGAGGTGTTAATATTTTCTTTGCGCAAAGCACTGAGTACATCAGGCGCTTTTCGGTTCGGGATTTCAACGGTAATAATACTGCTTTGTTTTGCTCCAATGTCCAGCAGGCGCAGATTAAGACCTTTCAATCCTTGTAGTACGAGGTAACATAAAACTTTATTGCGTTCAGTAATCTGATCTAGCCCAAGAGCCAATGTATAATCGATTGCGGCCTTACCGCCCAATACCAACGCGTATGGGAATTCCCAATCTTCAAACCTGCGGGCATCCATGCGTGGTGCATATTCATCGGCAGTGATCCAGTCGGCTCCACGCATATCAATAAACAGAGGTTCTAGTTTCTGAGTGATGATTTTATCAGAGACATATAGAAATCCTGCACCCCGAGGTCCGCGTAAAAATTTGCGCAGGGTGGCGCTGAGAAAGTCACACTTTATCTTCTTCACATCTACCGGAATCTGACCTACAGATTGACAGCCGTCAACGAGATAATAAATATCCCGCTCAGCACAGAGTTCACCCACCGCCTCCACAGGTTGAATCAATCCGGTATTACTGGGTACATGCGTTAATGATACTAACCTGGGATGATGGGCATCCATCAAACGTTTCATGTCTTCTACATTCACTCCGCCATCGGCAAGACTTGCAGCCCGCAAAATTTTAAGCTTAAATCTTTTTTGAAGCGACAGAAAGGCAATCTGGTTAGAGATGTAATCTTCATTAGCAAGGAGAATGGAATCTTCCTCCCGGAAAGGAATGCAGGACAACGCACGACTGAATGCATTGGTCGCACTGGAAGTAAACGCGATGTTGGTTGCATTACAATTGAGTAGTTGAGCAGCTGAATCGTAAAAACCTGCTACTTCTTTTGCTTTTAGATCAGCTGCTTCATAGCCACCTATGGTTGCTTCGAGGTTAATGTGTTCCAACATGGCATCAATCACCGATTGCGGCATCAGCGAGGCGCCTGCATTATTGAAGTGAATTTTTTGTGCGCACCCAGGAGTTTCTTTTCGAAGTAGATCGATGTCCATGGTTATTTGTAATCTATGTTTCTAATTAAGCGACAATAATTTCTTTTGACCTCACCCCATTAGGAGTTTGCATGGTTATAAAATTTTTGTCCCCTCTCCCTGGGGACAGGGGAATGCAAATCGTTTAGCTGGTAAAAAACTTAATTGGGTGAGGGACATTGTTCAAATGGAATTTAATTACCAGGTTTCAATAACAATCTTTTTGAATTGCTCTCAATATCCTTTCGGTTCATCAACATCTTCCGGAATTTTCCTGTTGCAAACATTTCTGCCTGGTCGCTATAATGCGCACTCATCACATTACCTGATTGACCAGAAGGTGATACAGTTTCTCCATTTTCGATGTCACTAAAGTCGGTGATCTTGCGCAAAGCCGGGCCGCCATCCACATGATAATAGCCAGTGGTGTCAAGACTAAAATGAAGGTTATTGATTACTTCGCTACCACCGGGCACTTCATATGTTTCTGAATTAAAGAATGAGCGCAATGGTTTCACAGCATCAAATGCATGTTTGTGGGTGAGCGTATGAATCTTGCCCCATTTCCAATCGTCAGGGTTTTTGCCGCAAATAGCAGTCAGTAATTCAATGGTTTTGCCAGCCGCACTTTCTACAATCATCGCCCGGGTTTCTTTTGCTTCTGTATTTTTATTATCCCACCAGGGAGAGGCTTCATTGCCAATAAATTGTTCATAGCTGTTTTTCAACAATGAAGTTGCCGCCAACGATTCATACGCCTTGTGCGTGATTTCATCGGCCATAGCCTGTCTCATAATCTGCGAAAGCATGTTGTAATAAATGGCTGGTTCAGTTTGTTCTTTGCCATGATCCCCGCGCCAATTATCAAGCTGGGTAGCGATTACACCATATTCAGGTTTATTGACACTTTTAAGAATAGCAGCGATCTGGTGTGCAATGTCGGCATGCATGTGCGAGGTGACATCCAGGGTCACATTCTTGATATCATCCAGCGTCCATTTTTTTTCTTCTTTGATCAGCTCTTCAATTCTACCGGCCCGGCTGCGCGGATAATAATAGCCAGGATATAAAACACCATCTACCGTATCGGGTTGATTGTTGGCGGAGTACACATAACCCCAGGGCGGATTTACTGTATGCGGATTTTTTGTGAAGTCGTAATAACCTAAGTATTCATCGTTGCCACTCGCACCATCAAGAAAAAATTTCGATACTACATGGGCCGGACGAATGGGAAGTTTGGCTACCCCCCACCAGGCAATGTTTCCATGCGCATCGGCATACATTAGGTTGAGTCCGGGAGCCGAAAACAACGCTGCGGCATTTTGAACGTCCGCAAAATTTTGTGAATGATTGAGTTGGTAAGCAGCCTGCAGTGCTTGGTTTGGTTCATGATTGAGCAACCACCACAGCGAGGTAGGTTTCATATCTTCGGTAAAATCAATGATGCCGTTGATTACGTTGCCATGAGGCGTGATAGGAATCGTCAATTCAAAATCTACATCGTCTTTTATTTTGATGAGTTCTTTCCGGAATTCCAGATCAATCCACTCGCCTTTATATTTTACTTTTCCCTCGTCATTGGTTTCTTCAGTAAAAAAATCAGAATCATCATTTTCAAACATGGTAAGTCCCCAGCCGGCAAAATGATTTTGCCCTAGCAAGCCAAACGGAATACCTGCAATGTGATGACCATAAAACCGATAATCGGGATATTCCATGTGCGCTTCGTACCACACAGCAGGTTGTGCGAAACCAATGTGTGTGTCGTTGGCGAGTATAGGCAACCCAGATTCCGTGCGACTGCCTGCTATAGCCCAGCCATTGCTGCCTTGCCAAAGCGGTACCGGAATTTTTTCGAGGGCATCGCTAAGAAAACTTATGAGTGAATCGGACGCTTTGTTTTTTCCCACACCGTCAAAATTTTTAATTCGCACGGCATTGGCCGGAGTTTCAACAGCCAAATCTTTAAGATACTCAGCGCCTAGTTCATTTTTAATTTTTTCCAGAACCGGGTCTACGCGCAAACCTTCGGCAAATCCAAACGACATAAAGCCCACTGCGTTGTAGATATCTTCGGGATTGAATTCAGTTTTTGGGATGCCGATGATCGTGAATTCGAGCGGAGTTTTTCCAGTCTTGACAAATTGGTTGATACCCTTTTGATAGGCGAGGGCCGCACGTTGAAAGGCGGCTGTGTCGCTGCTTAAATATTTTTCGGCATGTTCTTTTGCGAATTTATTGATACCCAGTGCGCGAAAGAGTTTATCTACCTTTAGCATATCCTTGCCAAGCACTTCTGATAACCGGCCACTGGCAGCGCGTCTGATCATCTCCATCTGAAAAAGCCTGTCTTGAGCGTGTACATAACCAAGTGCATAGTATGCATCTTCTTCATTCTTTGCATAGATGTGAGGAATGCCGTAATCGTCATACAGCACTTCTACCGGTTCTTTTAATCCGGCCAGGGGCAGTTCGCCTGAGTAGGTGGGTTTTGTGGAGTTCAAATAAAAATAGAGGCCAATGACTGCAACCAGAATCAGTGCAAGCAGACCGATCAGAATTCGTTTTAGGATTTTCATAGGTAGATGTAATGTTGAAAGTTAACTAATCTCTGTGCTTCTCTGTGTCTCTGTGGTTAGAAATTTTTACTGAGATAAGAATAGTAAATTCAACTATCTTTAGATTTATGAAATACCTCATCCTGCTACTTTTCCCTTGCACCCTTCTGGCTCAAAACAAATATGGCCTCATGCCTATGAAGATGGCCGAATACACGGAGAGTGTAAAGACAAATCCAGAAAACGAGTTGGTGAACCTCGCGGAATTCATTCCTGGTATTGTGTTGGAAATTGGCTATGCGACCACCAATAATTTTACGGGAAAGAAAATCTATACGATAGCCCGTGCCTATGCGCGCAGGCCGGTGGCCGAGGCGCTAAAAAAGATTCAGGCAGATTTAAAGAAACAAGGTCTTGAATTGAAAATCTTTGATGGCTACCGACCTTACTCAGCAACCGTTATATTTTATGAGACCTATCACGACACAACCTATGTGGCTTCACCCTATAAGGGGTCGCGTCATAACCGGGGTTGTGCACTTGATCTTACCCTTATTGATTCCAAGACAGGTAAAGAATTACAGATGCCTACCGAGTGGGACTCATTTAAAAAGGAAGCCTGGCCAACAACCCTGGTGGCCGATCCTGTAATCCGGAAGAATCGTAAGACGTTAATCGATGCCATGGAAAAGCATGGCTTCAAAGTAAACTCATCGGAGTGGTGGCATTTTGATTTCGTGGGTTGGCAAAAATATGCGGTGATGGATATTGATTTTGAAGAGTTGGAGAAGTAGGTTCACTTCATTCAATTTGATAGATTTGTTTCGTTTTAAATTCTAGTGTTATGGACAAAAAAAGTAAAAAATTTCTGTTTGATTATTTGAATAATTCTTCACCCACCGGCTTTGAGCAAAGCGGGCAACAGATCTGGTTAGATTATCTCAAGCCTTATATCAACGATTATATGGTGGATGTGTATGGCACTGCCGTGGGAATCATTAATCCCAAAGGGGCTTACAAAGTGGTGATCGAAGCACATGCGGATGAGATCTCGTGGTTTGTAAACTACATCACCGAAGAAGGCTACATCTATGTGCGTAGAAATGGAGGGTCGGATCATCAGATTGCACCTTCCATGCGTGTAAATATTTATGGCAGTAAAGGAGTAGTGAAAGGCGTGTTTGGCTGGCCCGCCATTCACGTGCGTGATGCCGCCAAGGAAGAAGCGCCCTCGTTGAAAAATATTTTTATCGACATCGGTGCGGAATCAAAGAAAGAAGTAGAAGCCATGGGTGTACACGTTGGTTCGGTGGCTGTATTTCAGGATGAGTTGATGGAACTGAATAAAAACTATTTGACAGGTCGCGCATTGGATAACCGCATGGGCGGCTATATGATTGCGGAAGTAGCCCGAAGACTGCATGAGAACAAAAAGAAATTGCCATTCTGTTTATATGTAGTGAATGCAGTACAAGAAGAAATTGGCTTACGCGGAGCGGAGATGATTTCACGCAGACTGAAACCGGATCTGGCTATCTGTACGGATGTAACACATGATACACAATCACCTATGTATAATAAAAAGGATAGTGGCAACCTGAAGTGTGGTGCTGGTCCGGTATTATGCTATGGCCCGGCCGTGCAAAACAATGTGTTGAAGATGATTATTGATGTGGCGAATAAAAAGAAAATTCAATTCCAGCGTCAGGCGGTGTCGCGTTCGACAGGAACGGATACCGATTCATTTGCGTATTCCGCAGAAGGCGTTGCTTCCGCGTTGATTTCCCTGCCCTTGAAGTATATGCACACTACGGTGGAGACGGTTCACAAAGAAGATGTTGAAAATGTGATCAACCTGATTTATGAAACACTGCTTCAGGTGAAGCCGGGGCATGATTTCCGATATATTAAATAAAGCCGAAAGCTATAAAGTGAAAAGTTTAAAGCTGACTCCAAGCTTTCAGCTTTAGGCTAATAGTTTAATAGACCATTTTTGTTTCTGATTTCGAGTTGGCATCTCCCTAATTTTTTTCCGGGATTTTTAATCCAAAGAAAATTATAAAGCGAAAAGTTTAAAGCTAACTCCCAAGCTTTAAACTTTTTAGCTTTCAGCTTTAGGCTTCTAAATTCAATTAGACCCCGATTTTCTAACTAGGATCTTCTGAGATTTCAAAACCAACTCTCTTCATATCCTCCCAAAATCCGGGATAGGATTTATTAACTACCTCGGGAGCTTCAATTCTTAGTTCGGTTTGTGTTGCCCAGGGTGCCAGCCCCATTGCCATCCGGTGATCGTGGTAGGTGTCAATCGTAATGGGTAGGTCTGTGATTTTTCCGGGGGTCAAAATCCAATTACCGGTTTGAGGTTCGGTAAGCGTGGCGCCTATTTTTGCCAATTCATTTTGTAAGGCAGCAATTCGATCGGTCTCTTTTATACGTAAACTCTCGAGCCCGATAAATTCTCCACTAATTCCTTTTGCTGCGCATACCGGCAAAACAGTCTGGGCCAGATCGGGGCAATCTTTAAAATTCCAGGTAATCTTATCGAAGTGATTTTTTTTTGTGAGCACCAACGTGTTATTCACGAATGTTGATTGCACACCCAGCCATTCCATGATGTCGGCAATTACGCGGTCGCCCTGCAATGACTTTTCGGAGACATTGGGTAAGATAATTTTTGCTTCATCCGCCAACGCAGTAAATCCGTACCAATAGCTGATGGCCGACCAATCAGCTTCCACAACAATCCGTGCCGGACGATATTTAGCGGCAGGTACCTGAATCGATTTAGAATCCAGATTGATTTTACTTTTCACCCCAAATTGTTCCATGAGGGAGGCCGTCATCCGAATGTAAGGCGCACTACCAATTTTTCCCGTAAGGTTAAGGGTAAGCCCCCGTGGCAGGAGAGGTCCTACCATCATTAAAGCCGAGATATACTGACTACTCACATTGCCGGGGATTTCCAAGGTATCAGTTTTTTGTTTGGAAAAGCCCTTGGTCTCAATAGGCGGAAACCCTTCTTTATCTACATAGTCGATAGTTGCCCCCAAGGATCTGAGTGCTTCCACCAGAATCCCAATGGGGCGCTCTTTCATCCGTGCAGTTCCGGTAAGGATTTTATTTTTTCCCGTAAGGGCAAAAAAAGCAGTGAGAAACCGCATAGTGGTGCCGGCATCCATTACATCAATAATTTTATCAGGGCTATCGATAAGCCGATTCATCAACTGCGTATCGCGGGCATCCGATAGATTGCTAACTACGGATTGGCTTCCGCTGAGTGCCTTTAATAACAACGCCCTGTTACTAATGCTCTTGGATGAAGATAGCTTATGGGTTGTGCCTGAGAGCCGTGAAGCTTTTGAAATATGGAGATACGATGCCAAGAGTTTGTTCGTTAACTGAATGTTAAAATTAATAAAGTAATTTTTATCTAAGATTTTTTCTGTTCAATGAAACATTTTAAATTGGAATTCGGTTGAAGAGAATATGACAACAACAAAAAAAGTAATCATCGGACTAGGCGTAGCAGGCGGTGCCTTGCTGGCTGCCTGGTTGCTAACGGGCGATCGTGGACAGAAGACAAAGGAATTTGTTTCTAAAAAAGCGGATGACCTTAAGCAGGCTATTAATAAGAAATCGAAGCAGACTGTTGACGAATCAGAAGTACACTATGTGTAAACCGACTGATAAAAATCAAGCGAAGCATCAATTTCATCTAAGCTAACTTCCACATCCCATCGGGCCTTACCAACTCCTTCGGTCAAGGCCATCAAAATCTTATTGTCTCTGTTTTTCTTATCCTGACTCATCATTTCGAGAATAGCCTTTCGGTTAGCTGGTAATTTAACTTCGGGATAGATCTGCTTCAGGTATTCTCGGATTTGGGAAAATTCTGAGTCGGTAAGCAGATTTTTCTTATGTGCAATAAAGGCTTCGGCAATCATACCAATGGCAATGGCTTCACCATGAAAGATTCGGTGGCCTGACTCCAAAAAGTAGCTTTCAACAGCGTGACCAACTGTATGGCCGAAATTCAGAATTTTGCGCAGCCCCTTTTCTTTAGGATCTTTTTCAATGACCGATTTCTTGAAGTTTACGGAATGAGCAATAAGGGAATTCCAATCCTGGTCTTGAAATGATTTTTTTCTAAGGGTATCCCACATCTCTCTATCAGAAATCAGACAATGCTTGATAACCTCGGCAAAGCCTGATCGCAATTCTCTTTCCGGCAGGGTAGCTAAAAAGGCGGGACTGATCAGCGTAGCGGCAGGCTCACAAAACACCCCGATATGATTTTTGAATTTTTGAAAATCGATCCCTAGTTTTCCCCCAACGCTGGCATCTACCTGGGCCAGCAGGGTAGTGGGCATCAGTACAAAATCAATTCCGCGCTTATATGTGGCAGCACAAAACCCTCCAAGGTCGCCCGGTACACCACCCCCCAGAATTATTAAGAGAGAATGGCGGTCTGTCTGAAGGTCGGTTAGCTTTTTCCATACGAGCTGACATGTATCAAGATTTTTATGTTCCTCCCCGGCAGGGATAACAAATAACGTATGCGGAGGGAGAACCTCTTTAATTAATGGATAGCAAAAGCGCTCGGAGTTTAGATCGGTGAGAACCGCAATTTTAGAATATGCTTTTCCCGTTAGAAATTGGGTTATTAACTGGCTTGGGTTTGAGTGAATTGAGATGATGGACATGAAACTATGTTCAGAAATCAGCTTTGGATTTACTTTCAGAACAAATTAAATCAATTCTTGTCTTTAGAAGGCGTAAGCCTGTAAAAATCTGCCACAATCTTATATTTGTGCCGCTATTCAATTGCCATGGAAATACAGCCACAAATTCATTTTGACGATACCGAAGTAGCCTTTTCTTATAAAAATGACCACGAATTAAGAAAGGCCAATTTTATTTTTTCTATTGTTAACCACCCGTGGGTTTCCAACATAGCCACAAGTCTTGCTAAGGCGAGTTTGTCGCTGAAGTTGCCCGTAAAAGGACTAATCCGATCAACGGTTTTCGACCATTTTTGTGGTGGTGAAACCATAGAACATAGTGTTAGCACCATTAATACCTTGAACCGCTTTCATGTTGGCGCTATTCTCGACTTTTCTGCCGAAGGAGCAAAAAGCGAAGATGGGTTTGATCATACAACCGAAGAGATACTAAGAACACTGGATAAAGCGCGGGGCAATGCAGCCATTCCGTTTACGGTTTTTAAATCAACCGGATTGGTCATGATGGAAGTACTCGAAAAAGTTCAAAGCAAGAGTGAAATGTCTGCCGGGGAAAAAGAAGCCTATCAGCATTTTCGCGATCGCGTTGGGAAAATCTGTGCAAGAGCTTTTGAATATGATGTACCGGTAATGATCGATGCCGAAGACAGTTGGATCCAAAATCCGATTGATGAGCTCGCCTACGAGATGATGATGAAGTATAATCAGAAGCGGGCGATAGTTTATAATACCTATCAGATGTATCGTAAGGATATGTTGGAGAACCTGCGCAAGGCATTTCACACTGCGGCCATGCATAATTATTACCTCGGTGTAAAAATGGTGCGCGGTGCGTATATGGAAAAGGAAGCAGAACGGGCTGAGGAAATGGGATATCCTAACCCGATTCATCCCAACAAACAAGCCACTGATGATTCTTTTAACAAGGGCCTGGCGTTTTGTATTGATAATAAGCAGCGTGTAAGTCTGATGTGTGGCTCGCATAACGAATACAGCAATCAATACCTGACCGTGTTAATGGAAAAGCACAGTATGAAAAATAATGATCCGCGGGTTTGGTTTGCACAGTTGCTGGGTATGAGCGATAACATCTCTTTTAACCTGGCAAAGGCTGGCTACAATGTGGTTAAGTACGTGCCTTATGGTCCCGTGGAGTTGGTAATGCCCTACCTGATCAGGCGTGCGTCAGAAAATACTTCGGTGGCCGGACAAAGCAGCCGTGAGCTTACGATGATCCGTAAAGAATTGGCGCGCAGAAAAAAGGGGAGGTCTTAGCTATCCCACTGAATGGGATGATTATTGTCAATTGCCCATTTTCAATTATCCATTAACTAAGGCTCGAATTCACTATTTTTGCCCCTCAGAATAAACATTTCGTCATGCAGTTGAGTGAACAGGAGATAATCCGAAGACAAAGCTTACAGGAACTTAATAAATTAGGGATCAACCCCTATCCGGCCGAACTTTTTGAGATCAATGTATCCGCGGCTGACATTCATCAGAACTACCCGAATCAGAAAATTGAATATAAAGATGTTTCGCTGGCAGGTCGAATCATGTCGCGCAGGGTAATGGGCAATGCCTCCTTTGCCGAATTGCAAGATGAAACCGGCCGCATTCAGGTTTATTTTCGTAGAGATGACATTTGCCCGGGTGAGGATAAGACTTTGTATAACACAGTGTTCAAAAAACTTTTGGATATCGGTGATATCATTGGCGTGAAGGGTTTTGTGTTCACCACACAAACCGGAGAAATCTCAATTCATGTAAGCTCGTTCAAAATTTTATCAAAGTCACTTCGTCCTTTGCCTATTGTTAAAGAAACCGTGGATGAGCAAGGCAACAAAGTTTTACACGATGCATTTACCGACCCGGAGCAACGGTATCGGATGCGGTATGTAGACCTGGTAGTAAACCCTCAGGTGCGCGATGCATTTGTGAAGCGGACTAAGTTGGTTAACTCCATGCGCGAGTATCTGAATAACAAAGGCTATCTGGAAGTGGAAACTCCCATTCTGCAACCCCTTTATGGCGGAGCAGCCGCCAAGCCCTTTAAAACACATCACAATACATTAGAAATGACGCTCTACATGCGCATAGCCAATGAGTTGTATCTGAAGAGACTGATTGTGGGTGGTTTTAATGGTGTGTATGAATTTTCGAAAGACTTCCGCAACGAAGGAATGTCACGTTTTCATAATCCGGAGTTTACGCAAGTCGAATTGTATGTAGCGTATAAAGATTATTACTGGATGATGAATCTGGTGGAGGAGATGATTGAGAAAGTGGCGCTGGATATTCATGGCACCACTGAAGTGAAGGTGGGTGAGAACATCATTGATTTCAAAAGACCCTGGAAACGTTTCACCATGTATGAAGCAATCCAACACTTTACAGGAATAGATATTTCTCAGATGGATGAAGCAGCCTTACGCGACACCTGTAAGAAACTTCATGTGCCGATGGATGCTACGATGGGCAAGGGCAAACTGATTGATCAGATTTTTGGTGAGAAGTGTGAGCCGAATTTAATTCAACCTACATTTATTACAGATTACCCATTGGAGATGTCGCCATTGGCGAAGAAGCACCGCAGCATCCCCGGATTGGTGGAGCGTTTCGAAGCCATTTGTAACAGAAAAGAAATTTGTAATTCCTTTTCTGAGTTGAATGATCCGATCGATCAGCGGGAACGTTTTGAAGAACAACTTGAATTGGGCAAGCGTGGCGATGAGGAAGCAATGACATTGGATGAAGATTTTTTACGAGCACTGGAATATGGCATGCCGCCCACAGCAGGATTAGGAATTGGTATTGACCGACTCGCCATGGTAATGACAAACTCACCTTCTATTCAGGATGTGATTTTCTTTCCGCAAATGAAACCTGAAAAACAAACTGAAGTCAGTACGAATGCAGACTTTGAAGCAATTGGGGTTCGTGCGGAACTACTTCCAATTCTCCAAAAATTAGGAGTATCTACTGTTACCCAGTTAAAGGATATGAAGGCCACAAAACTATTCAACGACATTCCGGGAATGCGCAAAAAGCTAAAGCTAGATGCCATTCAAATTCCTACCCTGCAGGAAATTGAAGGTTGGTTGAAGTAGTTTCTAAAATCGATAAAAGATAGATACCCCTGATGCAGGAAAAGCCCCTAAAACTACGTTGTTGAAACTTTGTGAAGTTTCGCTAGTTACGGTATTCGTATCATCATAGCTTTTCCAAAAGGTTTCTTTCCTTCCATAGGATAATCGCAATAGCGCCTCTGTTGATACATATAATCTATCCAGGATTTGAAACCTAATCCCAATAAAGGGTGATACCCTCATTCCAACTTCTTTATTTAAAGTTTCATAATCTAATTGACCTGATGAATACTGCCCTTCTTTATAATATTGATAGAAAGGAGCGACATCACCACCAAAATAAAAGATCCATCTTTTGTTTAGTTGAAGCTGTTTTTCTTTTCCTATCGAAAGACTAAATGAATAGTAGTCTCTTTGTTGATAGTAACCCGAAGATTGATAGGTACTTGTCGTAATATCCGTAAACAATTGGATGCCATACCGAACCGCCTTATTAGAAGTTTTTTGTTTTTTCAGCATGAGATCAAAAGGATTCCCGGATGAATTGATAATACCATTCAATAAAAAATTGGTATTGAACCCGATGTCTTTCGAGTAGGCTTTAAGATCAGGTAATTCCTGACTGAACGAAAACGTTGTAACAAAAAGTAGAAGAATAGTAATTCTCGTTTTCATATTCGATGGGTTATAGGTTAAAACTATCTTGTTCACTTGTTTCGACAAAATTGGGTTCTCGGGTAGTTGTGCCACTGGCCGAATAACCAAATGTTTTTTTGATTAATTGTCAAAAAAGCTTCTCTGCCGGTCAATTTTCAAATCCTGAAGCATACTGGATTTTATACCAATTGAAAAATTGTAAGATTGGAAAGGTCCGAAAGGTACCCAACTCAAACTCATTTGCCAACAATGTAAATCGCGGTTTAAACTTAGTTGAGTTTGTGTAAAGGCTTTATTTTGAAAGTCGTAACCGGAGTTATAAACTATTTTCCATTTTTCTGTTAACGATATGTCGCCATTAAAACGAATGGCTTGTGTGATAACAGGATCCCTATTTTCCTGATGACTGTAATCAACATTATAACTAATACGCAAGTTCCAGGGAATGGAAAAGTCAACATACGCATCAGGATTTTGAAGGAGGTAGCGTTTATCCGAATCTGAAAGTTCTGATTTGGCAATTTTATCGCGCGTCTCCGTATCACTATTTTGACCTTTCGGGTTCAGGTTGGTACTAAATGCAAAGTTGGCCTGCGTAATACGTGGGGCTTGTCCTGCATTCCAAACATATCGACTTATTCTACGCTCAGAGAAGATTGGTCTCGTTTTTGTTTCCGGATCTTCAAAATCAGTAATGATCATTCTATATTCATAGGGATCCAGGGTAGCGCCAAAATTCAAGTTGATTTTATCATTAAGAATATTGGTGTTGGCAGATAAGCCAAAGTTGGCAAGCTTAAATGAATCTGCCAGAAAGTTGTAGGAAGTAGAGATTGCAAGCGTATTAAACAATGCAATTTTCCTGTCGACCGTATCTTTTGGGTTACGCACTTTCATTTCAATGTTATTATTGACGCCAAATCCTAAGGAACTGCTTTTACCTGGGCTTGCTGTTCCATAAATAAAATTTTCATGACGGGATTTCAACACTTCTCTTGTATTGCCTGCACCATCGGTTGTTGTAAAACGTTGGAAGTAATCATATTTGGGGTCTCCAAAATCAGGTTGAAAGCTATAGTTAATAGAGGGATTGATTACGTGTCGGATTGATTTTACGCGCTTGTTTGGATTTTTCGCATTATAAATACCATAAATACGCGTGTTCATGCCCACTCCACCGCCATAGTTATATACCCGGTTAAATCCTTCAATTTTTGTTGAGCTAAAGGTTCGTAAGGAATCATTATAACTCCAGTCAAGTTTCTCGAAATACCAACGTTCGTCATAATTGATGCTGGGGCTAAGCGTCAGGAATTTTAATAATTTGAAAGACGTGCTCAACGGGATGTTGTGACGTACGCCTTTCTTGGCATTTTTAAAAAATACGGGCAGGTTATCGATTGTAAAAGGAGCAATGCTGTCGATCTGGTTACCCTTCTCGTCAAAAGCAATACGGCCGAGGTTGTTGGTTATCTGATTGGTGCCGTTCATTGAGTAGCGAACATTCAGATTCTGAAGAACCATACTTTCGTCTGCCGCTTTGAAAGGATAAATATTATTGACGTTGAAACTTACATCCGGCAAGGGTAAATCAACTTGTTTGGTACTGATGTTTTGACTGTGACGCAGGTTTAC
>LNFM01007928.1_pt1 | contig 22814 bp, 20 predicted proteins | sample 596031 | NCBI WGS metagenome assembly LNFM01 (sample SAMN04254537, study PRJNA301005) | activated carbon metagenome | isolation source: dual media filters at the Ann Arbor, Michigan drinking water treatment plant | place: USA: Ann Arbor | reverse complement strand
GCGATCCCCGCGTCCGGTTACGGCCGCATGCATCGTTTTCACGTCGGTGCCGTGAACCGTCAGGAAATTGACGCCGAGATCCGCCGCGTTGGAAACTGCGCGCTCGACGGTATTGCCGATGTCCAGCAGCTTCATGTCGAGGAATACGCGCTTGCGCATGTGGCGCAGCTCTTGCGCGAATTGCAGGCCACCGACGAACAGCAGTTCCAGCCCGACCTTGTAGAAGGTCACTGTATCGTCGAGCGAAGCGACGAGGCTTCTTGCCGCTTCCAGCGTCGGCATGTCGAGCGCGACGATCAGGCGATCACGGGCGGAAGTATAGGTCATGACAGCACTCCAGTTTCGCCAGCGCGTCGGCACGATACATCAGTTCACCACGAGCCGGAACGGACAAAGTCCGTTCTCGCTCTGTCCTACGCGCCGGTAGTTATCCAACCCAGACGGCCTCTCCGGGATTGCCGTCGGCGGAATTCCGCTACACACCTTGCATCGATCGGGGAACTGCACGAATCGATGGCTACAACTGCAATGCGAAGCGGGCAAGATTGCGAACCCTGCGTCCTAGATAGACGCGGGGCAGGCCGCCCGCAATCGCACGGTTCCAAGCCTGTTGGAGGCAGCCGCGCATGACCACGCCGGCGTTCATGCCGCCATTGTCGCGGCCCCTGGAACAGATTTCACAGCGCTACGATGTCATCGTCGTCGGTTCGGGCTATGGCGGCGGCGTCGCGGCTGCACGCCTTGCCCGCGCGGGAAAGCGCGTCGCGGTGCTCGAACGCGGACGCGAAGTACCGACCGGAAAATTTCCCAGCCGCTTCCCCGAGATGATGAAGGAGTTCCGAGTCACCGGCGGCCTCGTCGCGACAGGTCCCGAGACGGCGCTCTTCGATGTCCGCCTGGGCGCCGACATGCATGTCCTCGTCGGCCGCGGACTGGGTGGTGGATCGCTCGTCAACGCCGGCGTCGCATTGCGCCCCGGCTCTCGCGTATTCGCCGATCCGGTCTGGCCCGGACAGGTCGGACAGGACGGCACGATCGAGGAAGGCTTTCGCCGCGCCCACCGTTGGTTGCGCCCATCTCTCGATCCCAGCGCCTCGCATATGACGAAGTTCCAGACCTTGCGCCGCGCGAGCGTTGCAGTCGGCCAGCCGCCGGTCCCGTCACCTGTCGCAGTCGCCTTCGCGGATACCGAAAACCCCGCAGGGATCTCGCAACCCGGCTGCACACGCTGCGGCGACTGCTGCGCCGGTTGCAATGTCGGCGCGAAGAACACCGTCGCACTGACCTATCTGCCCGAAGCCGCACGTCGCGGCGCTGAACTATTCACCCATGCCCGCGTCGAACATATCGAAAAAACACCCCAGGGCGCTTGGCGCGTCACAGTCGCCCGGATCGACGGCCCACGCGATGCTCCCGCGACCCGCATCGTCGAAGCCGGCATCGTCGTGCTGGCAGCAGGCACGCTGGGCTCCACTGAAATTCTGATGCGATCCTCCGCCCGTGGCCTGGCTGTGTCGGAACGTCTGGGACAGCAGTTCTCCGCCAACGGCGACATCATTGCATTCGGCTACGGCATGTCGCAGCCCGTCAACGCCATCGGCGTCGGCCACCCGGCGAAAGCCGACATCGGCGAGATCGGCGCGGCCGTGACAGGCCAGATCGAACTGCGCCCGGAAGGCGATCTCGATTTGGAGATCAACATCGAGGAAGGCGTCCTGCCCTCCGCACTCGCTCCCGTACTTCCCGTGCTGTTCGTGCCGAACGGCCGGCTGCTCGGCGCGCTGCAAAGCCTCGTCTCCGGCGTCTACAAAGGACCGTTTTCACGGCTCCAGACGTACTTCGCCGTGTCGCACGATACGGCCGCTGGTCACCTCGCGCTGGACAAGGGTGAACTGCGGCTGTACTGGCCCGGCGCCAAGGACGAACCGGTTTTCAAGCGCCTCGACGAAGTGCTGGGCAAGCTCGTCGCCGAACTCGGCGGCGCCTACGTCAAGAATCCGCTCGCCGGCTCCGTGATGGGAAATCAGCCATCGACCGCTCATCCGCTGGGGGGCTGCGCGATGGCACTCGACCGCACGGCCGGCGTCGTCGATCACGCTTCGCGTGTCTTCACGGCGAAACCCGGCAGCGGCGACACCGACGTGCATCGCGGCCTCTACGTCATCGATGGTTCGATCATTCCCCGCTCGCTCGGCGTCAACCCACTGCTGACGATCACCGCACTGGCCGAGCGCGCTCTGATCCACATGGGCGACGACCTCGGCCTCTCGATGCGCGACGGGAATGCGTGATCGATCGCTTGCTGGTCACCCGGGCCTACTTACCGGTCCGCGGCTTGGGTCTGTTCACGCCCCGCACGCCCCCACCGGGCCCCGACAGCGGCACCCCCTTCGTCGTGAACGTCTGGTGCCCGTGCTTGCTTCCCATCCGCTTGCCTTCGCCACCGCCGAGCCCGGTGCCGACCGGCTGCCAGTTCGGCACGAGATGGTGCTTGCCAGGTCCGATCAGATCCGCACGCCCCATCGCCTTCAGCGCATCACGCAACAACGGCCAGTTCTCCGCATCGTGATATCTGAGGAACGCCTTGTGCAGCCGCCGTTGACGCATCCCGCGCACGGTCTCGACCTCTTCCGAGCCGCCGCGCCGAACCGCCTTCAGCGGGTTCTTGCCGGAGTGGTACATCGCAGTTGCGAGCGCCATCGGCGACGGCAGGAAGTTCTGCACCTGATCGGCGCGATACCCGTTCTTCTTCAGCCAGATCGCGAGGTTCATCATGTCCTCGTCCGTCGTGCCTGGATGGGCGGCGATGAAGTACGGGATCAGGAAGTACTTCTTGCCGGCACTTTGCACTGCGGCATCGAACAACTCCTTGAAGCGGTCGTAGGTGCCGATGCCGGGCTTCATCATCTTCGACAGCGGCCCGCCCTCGGTATGCTCCGGCGCGATCTTCAAGTAGCCGCCGACGTGATGCGCGACGAGTTCCTTGATGTAGGCCGGGCTCTTCACGGCGAGATCGTAGCGGACGCCGGATGCGACCATCACCTTCTTGATACCGGGCACCTCCCGCACCTTGCGATAGAGGTCGATAAGCTTCTCGTGGCTCGTATTGAGGTTCGGGCAGATCTCGGGATAGACGCACGACAGGCGACGGCATTTCGCCTCGATGTTCGGATCCTTGCACGCCATCCGGTACATGTTCGCGGTAGGTCCGCCGATGTCCGAGATCACCCCCGTGAAGCCTTCGGTCTTGTCGCGGATGACTTCGATTTCCCGCACCACGGAATCTTGCGACCGGTTCTGAATGATCCGCCCCTCGTGCTCCGTGATCGAGCAGAAGGTGCAACCGCCGAAACACCCCCGCATGATCGTCACGGAAAACCGGATCATCTCCCACGCCGGGATCTTCGCGTCCCCATAGGAAGGATGCGGCCCGCGCGCGTAGGGCAGTTCGTACACTCCATCCATTTCCGGCGTCGTCAGAGGGATCGGCGGCGGCGTCACCCACAGTTCGCGATCGCCATGACGCTGAACCAGGGGCCGAGCATTGCCGGGATTGGACTCCCGATGCAGAACACGGCTCGCCCGCGCATAAGCCTCGGCGTCTTCCACCACCTGCTCGAAAGCGGGCAGCCGCACCACGGCCTTTTCTTTCGACTGCCGCGCGCCTTCGTCCCCATCCTCGACATCGTCGGCCTTGAGCTCGATGTAATCTTCCGGCACCGAACTCTTGAACAGGGCTACGCCGCGAATATCGTCGTACGTCTCGATCGGCTGCTTGCGCGCGATCCTGTGCGAGACCTCCACCAGCGCTCGTTCCGCGTTGCCGTACAGCAGAATATCGCCCTTCGCATCGGCCAGGATCGACCGCCGCACCTTGTCCGACCAATAGTCGTAGTGAGCGATACGGCGCAGCGACCCCTCGATGCCACCAAGCACGATGGTCGTATCCTTATACGCCTCGCGGGCACGCTGAGCGTAGACGATCACGGCACGATCCGGCCGCTTACCGCCGGCGCCACCGGGCGTATAATTGTCGTTGTGCCGGAGCCGCCGGTCGGACGTGTAGCGGTTCACCATGGAATCCATGTTGCCGCCGGTGATGCCGAAATAGAGCGCCGGCCGGCCGAGCGCCTTGAACGCTTCCGGCGAGTGCCAATCGGGCTGCGAGATGATGCCGACCCGGAAGCCCTGTGCCTCCAGCAGTCGCCCCACCAACGCCATGCCGAAGCTCGGATGATCGATGTACGCGTCGCCGGTCACCAGGATGATGTCGCACTGATCCCAGCCAAGCGCGTCCATCTCCGCCCGGCTCATCGGCAGGAACGGCGCCGTCCCGAACCGCTGCGCCCAGTATTTTTTGTATGAAAACAGAGGCTTGACCGAAGGAACGGACAGCGCGCCCGCGGTTCTTTGCGGAGCTTCGATTGAGGCGGTCATGGATCGTGGCTACTCTGGCTGGGCCTCATGGGGGCCTCCGCGCCAATCCGACTGGCGCAGTCGCCTTTCTTTTCCACAGGCCACGTTGCGTGACAAGCGCAAACGCCAGTCGGCTGTTGGACCAGCGGCCACCTGCACCGCCGATCGCGCCGGCTCGCCACCCGGAACCGACCACCGAATGAACGGTCCACATCCGGCAGCGATGGTGCAGGAACGGACACTTACAGACGGCTCGGTACTCTTTCGTTCGCGTCAGGTATTGAAGGTGGACCGACCACACAGGCTCGGTTTCAAATGGCAACAACGCAACCGTTGATCTACTACTACCGTATGCGCGCACAACCACTCATTCTCTGTCGGGACGTTCAGAAATCGAGCCGGTGGTACCAGCGGCTGCTCGGCTGTCTCGGAGGTCATGGCGGTGCTGAATATGAGCGGTTGTGGGACCCAAGGCACCACACGAGCAAATGGGGTAGTGATGGGCTGATCCTGCAATTGCACGATTGGCATGCCGATCATCATCATCGGTCCCATTGGCGACCCGTCTCAACCGATTGGCAACGGCATATTGCTCTGGTTCGAAGTCGACGACTTTCAGGAAGTCGTCGCCCGCGCCCGTCAGCTCAAAGCTCCTGTCGTGCGAGACGTTCCGTCAATCCGAACGCGCAGCACCTTGAACTTTGGATCAAGGATTTAGACGGCTACACGATCGTGGTCGCTTCACCAGATGGAGAGACAAAATTCGAACCGGCTTAGGCGGATCTCTGTCAGCGCTTTTCAACTGCCACATCACCGCGCCTTTGCCGGCATTACTGGCTGTCTCAGGATCGTCTTGAGAATAGAGCCGGTCGACGACGGCCGTCACGAACCTGGAAGTGATCTCGGGGTCAGCGCGGCTTGTCGCCGGGTTGAAAGAACGAGAACACCATCCCGTCGGGGTCTGCGAGTTCGGCGCTCCAACCGCCGGGCGCCTCGGAGACGGGCGTGACCAGGGTGGCGCCGCGCTCGGCCAGGGCACTGACCATCCTGTCGATGCCGCCGTCGGCGAGTTCGAACACCATGATCGGGCTGTTGCCGATCTTCGGCGCGCCCCTGAAGAACAGCAGGCTGACATTGCCGGCGGTCGGCACCTCCAGCCAGTCGCCGTGGTCAGCGTCTGGCATCCGCTGGACCGCGAGGCCGAGGGTGTCGCGGTAGAACGCCTCGGTGCGGTCGATGTTGCTGACGAGGTGGAAGATGGCGCCGATCCGGGTGTTCGCAAGCATCAGTGGTCTCCTTGACTGTTTGTGGAGATCAGTTGCCGCCGGCCGGCTTTTTGTGAGCCCGTGACCAGAAAAAGATGGCCGTCGGGATCGTGGCTGCCGAGCTGGCCGCCGGCGGCGCCGATGGCCGTGATCAAGTGGCGGCGGAGGAGGCCGAAGGGAAGCGTTCCGGCGAGGGCGGGCTCCGGCGGCGGCGGGGCTCCGGAGTGCCGCAGCATCCGCCGCAGGCCGGCAAGGCGCTGGCGCAGCGCGGTGTCGGAAAGGTTCAAGAGATAGCGGATCTCCGCACGGGTCGCCCCGATGAGCGCCAGCAGCAGAACCGACCGCAGCGAGGGCGGCAGTTCGGATGCGACTTCCCGCCATGGCGACCATGGGTTGCCCGCTTCAAAAGCCGACACGTTGGTGTCGGTCTCCACCCGCTCCTGGCCCCATCGGCCGTCGCGGGCGCGTCGCCGGCCGGCGCGGCGCGCTTCGGCCAGGGCAAGGTTGCGAATGGTGCCGGCCAGCCAGTTGCGGGCCTCGACTGAGGAAAGGTCGCGGTGCCCGCTCTCGATCCGGAGCGTCAGGGCGATCTGCACCAGGTCTTCGGCCTCGTCGGGCGAGCGCGTCCAGCGCCGGGCGACGACCAGAAACGTTGCATGGTCACGGCGCGAAAGGGTGCTCGCCCTCGCAGTTGGCTCAGCCAATAACTTGACGCCCACGTCACCTTCCATCCAGTTGCTCTACTCGCGCCGGCCGCCGGCAACAAGTACTCGGAGTTACGGCAACGTCTCGGCAAGGCGAAATGCGTTGTGAAAGACCCCGGGCGCGGCACAGCATCAACGACGAGAACAATGCGAACCGCTAGTTCGATCCCATGGGAGCCGTGTTCAGGTGCTGCTGCACGCAATGCTGCTGGCCCCGACTGGAGCAGAACCATCTTGGCGAAGTTTGCCAACGAAGTGAAACAGGTGAAGCGCGAACGGCCCCAGCGGAACGGATTGGCGATGGCATCGCGGCAATCGCCGCAGTCTGCTCTCGTTGCACTTCTGCCGCGTATAGAACATACCGTGAAACGGTCGAGACGGGTCAAAGGCGGGCTTGAGCGACGTTCAGATGACGGTCGCGCTGCCTCCGATACCAACCGTCGGTGCCATGACCGGAGACCGGCGACGCGATGGGTTCAAGACCGACCGTCGTACTGCGCCGCCGCGAAACGTCGAGAAGGGCCAAGAGCCGACATGATGCAGCGTGAGCGATGAGCAAAATGCAGGCATTCGTACGTCAAGCACATCGACAGTGTTTGGCGACGCAGTCTCTCAATATCACGACCGCGCGATTACGTTCGCTTAAAAGATGAGCGAGCCGGAACGTGTCTACATATGACATCGCTCGCGGCATTAGGCAGCGCATCTGGCCAGCGTCCACCCATTGTGTCGCATAGTGGCTCGGCAGATGTCCGATGTGCGTCCCAGATAGAATGAGCAGGGCGAGGCTTTCCATGTGCGATGTGATCGCCGACGTTTCAGGCGCAAATTGCGCCGGTCCGCGCCACTCCTTGCTATAGGCCCGGGCGGCGTATCTCTGCTTCTGGCAGAGGGCCTTGCTCAGTGCCCGATCCGGAAGATCGAACAGCGGATGACCGCGGCCGCAGTAGAGCGATTGTTCCTCGTCGAACAGGCGCCTCGAGGCAATCGACGAATGCCGCTCGTCAATCGGCGTAAGAATGAGCTGATAGCGGCCGTCGAGCAGGCGCTGCCTGAGGTCGTGCGGCGAAGAGATGTCGATGTGCAGCACGACGTGGGGGGCGCGCATCGAGAATTCGGCAAGTGCCGCGCTCATGTCGAGATCGCTGTTGGTGTATAGGGCATCGACAGTGCCGAAGTGGATCGATCCCGTAAGCTCTCCGCGCACCGAGCTGACGATCGTCGAGAAGTTCTCGACCGAGCGCAAAAGGTTGAGCGAGGCCTCGTGGAGGCGCGCGCCCTCAGGCGTCAGTGCGAAGCCCTTGCGGCCGCGGCTGCACAGCCTGACGCCCAGCCGTGCCTCCAGATGCGCGATGTGATTGCTGATGGTCGCCGGCGAAAGACCCAGCTCTGATTGCGCTGCAGCAAAGCCTTGTTGGCGCACGACAGCCTGAAAAACGCGCAAAAGGCGGATGTCGCTGTCTGTAACTGAGGCATTTTTTGAGCGCTGACCCATACCTTGATATTTATCAAAGTATACTCTGATAGACCACATCTTTTCCAAGCGAGCGCGATCGATACATTGGCAGTCCAAGGCGCGCCTCGACGGGACCTACCGTATCGCCGGGTGTGCAAGAATGCGGGAGCACAGAGAAACGCAAAGCGTTCGATCACCGTTAGCCATCCTGGAGAAAGTCATGCAAAAGGCCTTCACACGCGTGTTGCTATCCGCTTTTCTGGCGGCAACCGCCTTCGCGGCGGACGCAAAGCCGTTAAAGCTCGCGCATTCCACATGGGTCGGCTACGGCCCGTTCTATATCGCGCGGGACAAAGGCTTCTTCAAAGAAGAGGGTGTCGAGGTCGAACTCACGATCATTGAGGATACGCCGCTCAAAATGGGAGCGTTTCTGGCCGGTCCGATCGACATGGTCGCTTCCACGGCCGACGAATTCCCGACCTACCTGAAGCCTGGAAAGGCTGTGAACTATATTCTGGCTGTCGATAACTCAAAGGGCGGCGACGGCATCGCGTCCTTGAAGGACATCAAGACGGTCGCCGACTTGAAAGGCAAGAAGGTCGCATTCGAGCAAGGATCGGTCTCGCAGTTCTTCCTCAATGCCGTTCTGAAGGAAGCCGGACTGTCTCAAGCCGACATCGAGGCTGTGAACATGACCGCTACCGATGCGGGCACAGCCTTTGCCGCCAAGCAGGTCGATGCCGCCGTCACATGGGAGCCGGCACTCAGCCAGGGTGCAACCTCTGCTCACGGTCACCTGCTCATTTCCTCCGCCGACAAGCCGGGCCTCATTTGCGATGTGGTGGCTGTGACCCCCGAGACGGCCGAGGCGCGCAAGGCCGAGCTAAAGGGCTTCGTTCGCGCATGGTATAAAGCGCTGGACTTCCTGGACAAGAACCCCGACGAGGCGTTCGCGCTGATGTCGAAGGGCGTAGGCGGTTGGCTGGAGAAGCCGGAGGAGTTTAAGGCCACCGTCACCGGTATCGAATACCTCGACAAGGCTAAAAACGCGGAAATGTTCGGCACGCCCGAGGCCCCGGGCCAACTGCACAAGACGCTGGGCTTTGCCATCGACATCTGGAAGGGCTTCGGCCGCATCCAGGTCGAGGTGAAGCCCGAGGACATCTTGAACCGCAGCTTCATCGGGGGCTGAGGCAGTGAACGGCAGCCGTTCGGGCTCCCTCAATCGGGCGCTGACGCCGCGGCGGGACATCCCCGCTTGGCTCAGCCGCTCGACGAGTTTGCTGGTTGGGGGCAGCATCCTCGGCGCGTGGGCTGCCGTCACATACGGAGGCTTTGTCGACACGACGTTTTGCCCGACGCCCGGTCAGGTGCTGGCTGCGTTCTGGAAGACGCTGCTCGACGGTACGCTTGCGAAGCACACGTGGTCTAGTCTCCTCGTCATCAACTCGGGCTTCCTGCTGTCGTCGGTTGCGGCCGTTCCGCTCGGCATCCTGATGGGCACCTACCGCATCGCGCAGGCGGCGCTGGAGCCAGTCGTCAACTTCACCCGCTATCTGCCTGTCACGTCCATGATCCCGCTTCTGATCCTATGGATCGGCATCGGGATTGAGCAGAAGATTGCTGTGATCTTCATCGGCACGTTCTTCCAACAAATCGTCATGGTGGCGGATAGCGCTTCGCGCGTGCCCAACGAGATCTTCAATGCTGCCTACACGCTTGGGGCGTCGCGATGGCAGGTTCTCACGCGAGTCCTGCTGCCCGCGACGCTGCCTGGCATCATGGATACGCTTCGGGTGACGATGGGCTGGGCTTGGACCTACCTCGTAGTCGCCGAGCTTGTGGCGTCCAATTCCGGTCTTGGCTACATGAGCATGCAGGCCATGCGCGGCCTCCATGCCGACCGGATCTTCGTGGCAATTCTGGTGATCGGCGTGCTTGGCATGATCACCGACCAGCTCTTCAAGTGGCTGAAGCGCCGGCTGTTGCCGTGGGCGGAGCAGAGGTAGGGCGCATCATGGGCAACGTGTCTGTCGACAAAGTCGATCTCGCCTTCCGCACCCCATCGGGCAGCGATGTGGTGGCTCTCAAAGGCCTGTCACTTGAAGTACCCGACAAGCAATTTGCCGTGATCGTCGGCCCGTCTGGCTGCGGCAAGTCGAGCCTGCTCGACCTGTTGGCGGGCCTCAAGGACCCGACCGGCGGCTCGTGCCGGGTCAACGGTCATGAGGTCGTGGGGCCGGGCGCCGAGCGCGGCATGGTGTTCCAGAGCTATTCGTTGTTCCCCTGGCTGACGGTGGAGGAGAACGTCGAGTTCGGGCTGAAGATCAAGCGCCTGCCGTTGGAAGCGCGCAAGGAGCGCACGGCCTTTTACATCAATGCGGTGGGGCTCAATGGCTTCGAGGCAACCTATCCCAATCATCTTTCGGGCGGCATGAAGCAGCGCGTGGCCATCGCGCGCGCACTCGCCAATGATCCGGAAGTCCTCCTGATGGACGAGCCTTTCGGCGCGCTCGACAGCCAGACCCGGGCTGTGATGCAGGAGCTTTTGCTGTCGATCTGGGAGCGCGAGCACAAGACCGTTCTCTTCGTGACGCACGACATCGACGAGGCCATCCTCCTCGGCGACGTGGTCTACGTCATGTCGGCCCGCCCCGGCCGCTTTATCGATCGGATCGACGTCGGTCTCGAACGGCCCCGCCATTACGACCTGACGACATCACCACCCTTTATCGAGTTGAAGCGCCGGATCCAGAAGAACCTTCATCAAGAGGTCAATAAGGCGCTGGCCATCTCAGCGGCGGAGGAGTGAGCACGTGGCCAAACCCAATACATTCGACTACGTCATCGTGGGCGCTGGATCGGCCGGTGCTGTCCTCGCGAACCGGTTGAGCGCAGACCCGGCGATCACGGTGCTCTTGATCGAGGCCGGGCCGCGGGATTGGAATCCTCTCATCCACATGCCGACGGGCGAGATCTACATGATCGGAACATCGGTCGATTGGAAGTTGAAGACGGAGCCCGAACCGCACCTGAACGATGCACGCGTCTCGCTGCCGCGGGGACGGGTGCTCGGTGGCTCGTCGTCGATCAACGGGCAGCTCTATGTCCGAGGACATCCCCACGATTACGACGATTGGCGCCAATTTGGGAATGTTGGCTGGGACTTCGAAAGCGTGCTGCCCTACTTCATGCGCGCGGAGCGGTGGTCGGGGCCAACAGCGGGGCAAAGAGGCATCGACGGTCCGCTCAGAACCACCTATGGCCGCTATCGTATGCCGCTCTATGAGGCATTCCTGGAGGCGGGGAAGGAGGCGGGATACAAATTTAATCCCGACTATAATAACGGCGATCCGGAAGGCTTCGTGTGGAGTCAGTATACTCACATGCACGGTTTTCCGTTGCGCTGCTCAACGGCGCGCGCCTATCTGTGGCCGGCCATGGGGCGCAAGAATCTTACCGTTTGGACCCACGCCACGGCGCGCCGCATTCTATTTGAAGGTACACGCGCGGCAGGTATCGAGGTGTTGCGCAAGGGTGCTGCTGCCACGGCGCAGGCCGGAAAGGAGCTGATCCTCTCGGCGGGTGCCTATCACTCCCCGCATCTGCTCATGCTTTCGGGTGTCGGAGATCCGGCCGAGCTTCGGCGACACGGGATCAAGACGGTGGCCAACCTGCCCGGCGTGGGCAAGAACCTGCAGGATCACTTCGGCTCGTTCGTGCAGCACGCCTGCAAAGAGCCCATCACTTACTACAACTTAAGAAACCCGGTGAAGCTGGCAGGCGCTGCTATGCGCTACGCAATGACGGGCGGGGGCCCGCTCTCGGTGTTCCCGATGAACGTGATGGCCTTTATCAAGAGCGACCCTTCGGTTGAGCGGCCAAACCTGCAACTCTATTTCGTGCCGAGTGCCGTAAACCCGGCGCGTTTGGACGACCCGTGGCCGCATTTCCACGGCTACAGCATCCACTGGTGCAATCTCAGGCCCGAGTCGCGGGGACATTTAGAGCTGAGTTCGGCCGATCCTGCTGATGCACCGCGCATCTTCCATGATTACCTGGCTACCGAGCGCGACAAGGAGACCAATCGGGCGGCCTTCCGCATAGCGCGCGACCTCCATGCACGCCGGGCCTTCGATCGTTTCCGTGGAGATGAACTTGTGCCCGGAATGGGCCGCTCTGCAAATGCCGATTTTGATGCCGTCACCGCAGAATACTATTCCTCGCACTACCATCCCGTCGGGACCTGCAAGATGGGCTCAGATGCGATGTCCGTTGTCGACCAGACGCTCAAGGTGCATGGCGTGGATGGCCTGCGCGTCATCGATGCCTCGATTATGCCGACCCTCGTGGGGGCCAACACCAATGCGCCTACCATCATGATCGGCGAGAAGGGTGCGGACATGATCCTCGGCCGGCAGCTGCCGCGTGCCGAGGTGCTGAATGCCCCGGCCGGCGGAGCTGCCCATGACGCAGCCTAACGCGGATTGGCCGGGGCTTCGGGGACGCCGTGTGCTTGTCACCGGTGGGAGCCGCGGCATTGGACTGGGCGTCGCCCAGGCGTTTGCGACCTGCGGCAGTATTCTGCATATTCTGGCCGACGATGCCCAGATTCATGCGGCCGCCGACGAATTGGGAGCGACCGGACACCGCGCCGACATTACAGACGACGAGGCCGTGAAGCGCGTTGTGGAGGCGATTGGTCCACTCGACGTGCTCGTCAACAATGCTGGTCTTGAGCGCATGACGCCGCTCGATGATGACAGCGCGGCCAATGCGGAACTCTTCCGGCGCATTCTGGACATCAATGTTACAGGCACATTTCTGATGACGCGCGCGGCGCTGCCTCGGCTGTCTGCGAGAGGTGCCATTGTAAATACAGCCTCGATTTGGAGCCGTACCGGAGAAGCGCTGTTTGGGGCTTACGTTGCGTCGAAACATGCAGTCATGGGGTTGACGAAGGTGTTCGCCAAGGAGCTGGCGCCACGCGGCATTCGCGTCAATGCCGTGTGCCCGGGCTGGGTGGCGACGGAGGCGGCACTGATGTCGGCTTCGCGCATGGCGGAACGACAAGGGACGTCACAGCAGGCCGTGCTCGACGGTGTCTCAGCGGCGCAGATCCTGCCCGGCATCATGACGCCGGCCGATGTCGCGGCCCTCTATCTGTTTCTGGCCTCCGATCTCGCGGCCAACATGACGGGCCAGTCGGTGCATGTCGATCGCGGCGAGGTGTCGTGGTGAGCGGTCTTGAAGGCAAGCGCGCAATCGTGACGGGTGCCGCAAGCGGCATCGGCCGAGCGGCTGCGCAAGCGCTGGTCGCAGCCGGCGCCCGCGCCGCAGGTCTCGACAAGGAGCCCTTCTCGCTGCAGGGAGTCACCGCACTCCGCGCCAATCTGGCAGACGAGGCTGACGTCATCAGGGCTGTCGCAGCGGCGCGGGAAAGTCTCGGTGGCGTCGATATCCTGGTCAATTGTGCGGGCCTCATGCGGGAGGCGCCGCTTGCGCACGTGACGGCAGCCGATATCGATCTGCAGTTCGGTGCCAACGTGCGTTCCACGATCCTGGTCACGCGCGAGGCTTTGAAGGGCATGGGTGAGGGAGCACGCATCGTCAACGTCGCCTCAGAGCTTGCCTACCTCGGCCGGCAGAATGCGTCAGTCTATTGTGCGACCAAGGCGGCGATCCTCGGCCTCACGCGCTCCTGGGCACGCGAACTCGCACCCAATATCCACGTCAACGCGGTGGCGCCGGGCCCGACCGATACGCCGCTGCTCGCCTTCGATGCTATGACCGCGGCCCAGCAGGCGTTGGAACTCGCTCACCCGCTCGGCCGGCTGGGCAAGCCCAGCGAGATCGCGGAGGCCATTCTCTTCCTAGCGGGCCCCGGGGCGGCGTTCATCACCGGACACTGCCTGGGTGTCAACGGCGGCGCGGCAATGACATGACGGGAAGGTGTGGGCGATGATCGGCAATCCCGTTCCCTGGCCCGGCGGCGCCCGATGCGCGTGCTGTCTCACGTTCGACATGGATGCGGACAGCCTCATCCATCTCGAGCATCCCGACGACGGCAACCGGCGCGTTTCGGCCATCTCCATGCTTGCCTACGGCCCCAACGTTGCTGTGCCGCGCATCGTCGAGACCTACCGGAGGCTTGGTATCAAACAGACATTTTTTGTCCCAGCGTGGTGCATCGAGCAGTATCCGAGAGCCATCGAGACAATCCTGGAGGGTGGCCACGAACTCGCCCATCACGGCTATATCCACGAGAATCCCGTCGAACAGACGCGCGAGGGCGAGGCCTACTGGCTGGAGAAGGGTATCGAGATCATCGCGCGTGTCTCAGGCAAGAGACCGCGCGGCTGGCGTGCGCCGCTTTACAACTTCTCGGCGAATTCCGTGGATCTCCTGACAGAGCGCATGTTCACCTACGATGCCTCGCTCATGGGCGATGACGTGCCCTACCTGATCGAAAGCCGCGCAACGGGCAAGCGGCTCGTTGAGATCCCGAGCCATTGGGGACTCGATGACTGGCCACAATACGTGCAGTCATTCGACCTGGGGTACTTCATGCCGGTGCGATCACCGCGTCACGGCTTCGAGACATTCGCGGAGGAGTTCGAGGCGGCCTATCGCTACAGCGGCATCTGGATTCCAGTCATACATCCTTTCGCCACGGGGCGGCTGGCACGCTGGCACGTGATGAGCGAGTTCCTGGAGCAGGTCCTGTCTCGCGGCGATGTCTGGTTCGCGCCGATGGAGGAGATTGCGGGGCATGTGGCGGCCGTAACGGCGTCGGGCGCCTATACGCCGCGCGTGGACGTGCTGCCGCAATTGAGCGCGCCGATCGGAAAACTAAAACCCGGCGGCTGAGCCGCCCGAAGTCACAATGAATGAGGAAACGCGGATGAGCGATCTAATGACCATTCCAGCCCGCAGCGGGCGTGCCGTTGCCTTAAAGGCGGGCCAGTCGATCAAGGTCATCAATACGCATGGCCATCAGGTCGTTGATACCTGGGCCTTCAACGCTCACGACCTGAACGAATTCATGTCAATGGAGCATATGCGAGCCTTCATCAATCGAATCCGCCCCAAGCCCGGCGATAAGCTCGCCACCAACAAGCGGCGCCCGATCCTTACGCTGGTGGAAGACACTTCACCTGGCATCCATGATACTTTCATCGCAGCTTGCGACATCTACCGATTCCAGGGGCTAGGCTGCACCGAGTATCACGACAACTGCGCCGATAACCTACGGGCTGGAATGTCCGCTCTCGGCCTGACGCCGCCCGAGGTGCCCTCTCCCCTCAATCTGTGGATGAACATCCCGATCAACGGCGATGGCTCCATTGACTGGAAGGAGCCGGTGTCCAAGCCCGGCGACTACGTCGTGTTGCAAGCGGAAATGGACTGCATCTTCGCCATGTCGGCCTGCCCGCAGGACATTGTGTGTATCAACGCCGGCCTGCCGGTCGAAGCGCATTATCAGGTTCTGGGCTAGCGAGGGACCATGAGCGCGCTGCGCCCAAATCTTGCGATCGATGCCGGCCGCCTCTGGCAGAGCCTGATGGAGATGGCTGAGATCGGCGCGACGCCTTCGGGCGGGGTGTGCCGCCTGGCGTTGACAGATGCGGACAAAGCCGCGCGCGACCGCTTCATCGCTTGGTGCCAGGAGGCGGGGGCGGCGGTACGCGTCGATCAGATGGGCAACATCTTCGCCCGCCGCGCCGGTCTCGACGATACTCTGCCGCCGATCCTGACCGGTAGCCACCTGGACACGGTGCCGACGGGTGGGAAGTTCGACGGCGCGCTCGGCGTGATGGCGGGGCTAGAGGTATTGAGAACGATGGAAGCCGCCGGATACCGCACGCGGGCGCCGGTCGAGGTGGTGGTCTGGACTAATGAGGAGGGTTCGCGTTTCGCGCCGGTGATGATCTCCTCGGGAGTGTTTGCGGGCGCTATCCCGATTGAGACAGCGATGGCGAGCACCGACAGGGATGGGGTGACCCTGGGAGAGGAACTCCGCCGCATCGGTTACGCGGGAGAGGATTTGGTAGGCGGCCGTGCGATCGGCGCCTACTTCGAGCTTCACATCGAGCAGGGCCCGATCCTCGAGCGTGAAAAGACGGCTATCGGCGTGGTCACCGGCGTGCAGGCGCTTTCCTGGTTCGAGTTGCGTCTCACCGGGCAGGAGGCGCATGCCGGCACGACGCCTATGGAAGCACGCCACGATGCGCTGCTTGGCGCGGCGGAGATCATCACGGCTGCCAACCGGATCGCGCGCGAAGCGGGCCAAGCCGCGCGTGCCACCGCCGGGTACATCGAGGCCAAGCCCAATGGGCGCAACGTGGTGACGGGCGAAGTGATGCTGTGCCTCGACTTCCGCCATCCCGGCGATGCGGCGCTGATCAGCATGGAGCGGGCGCTTGAAAGTGATATAGAAGCGGTCAAGAGCCGTCACGGTCTCACGTGCGATTTGAAGCGCGTTACGCACGCCCCTTCGGTGAGATTTGACGAGAGGTGCGTAAGCCTTGTGCGATCCGCGGCGGCCGGCCTTGGGCTCGTCGCACGGGATATGGTTTCAGGCGCAGCTCATGACGCGGTCTATACCGCCCGCGTCGCTCCTGCTGCGATGATCTTCGTGCCGAGTAAGGACGGTCTCAGCCACAACGAGCAGGAGTGGACCGGTCTGCAGGACTGCGCGGACGGATGTGCCGTGCTGCTCAATGCGATTCTGAGCTTCGATTCGAGTTGAGATCGCGGCCAGGATTTCAGCTCGGGGTCAAAGGCGGGCTTGAGCGGCGTTCAGAGTACTACCGGACCACCCCCGATACCGACCGTTGGTGCAGAGGTGCATGAGCGTTGTCGCTATAGGCCCGATACCGACCGTCATGCTGTGTTGCAACGAACTGTCGCTCAGGGACGATTACGGAAGTCAGATGACGATTTCTGAATTTGTATGCAGTAGCATTCTAAACAACGCTCGGTGGCCGACCACCTTGGGTTCGTCCCTGCATCCTGCTCCTTCAGATTATCACGAAATCACCAGCTGTGAGTGTGCCACTGAACCCCGCCAGATCTAGGGTAGCAAACTGCCGGCTGGCTACGGGGCCGGTGCCATCCGCGTCGTAGAATAGTGCGCCCGTACTGCGATCAAATACAATTCGGTCAAAAGCGTCGCTAGCCGCCGTTCCAGTCTCCAGTGCAGCGGTTGAGAGTGTTCCCTTACTCGTCAACGCGGTGAAAATTGTACTACTCAGATGAATTGAGTCGGTTGCTGTATTGAAATCAACTATGGTGTCGACATTGGAAGTGCCTAATGCGGCATTGAACACGAATACGTCATTGCCGGAACCACCAAACAATTGGTCGTTTCCTTGGCCACCATTGAGAACGTCGTTGCCATTTGCTCCGCGGATTTTGTTGGCAAGTTCATTGCCGACGCCACCAAAATTCTTCGTGCCAATATACTCAAGGTTCTCTACGTGGGCAGTCAGTGTTAAGTTGCCCAGAGCGGTTCGGATTGTGTCGGTTCCATTGTTCGTTGTTTCCACGACGACGTCATAGGTGGTGTCTACATAGTAGATGTCGTCGCCGCCTTCGCCCGTCATGCGGTCATTGCCTGTTCCGCCGTCAATGACGTCGTGCCCTCCGCGGCCAAAAATCGTATCGGCTCCCGCCAAGCCCGATATGACATCTACCCCATCCGTACCAAGCAGCGTATTGGCAGAACCCGTGCCGTTGATGGTGTTGGCGGCCGGAGCGGCGACGTCGTCATTGACAATCGTTGCGGTGGCGGTGGCCGTCTTAATCTGCAAGCCAACCGACGGGCTCGAGAGCACAAGCGATACGGTCTCATTCGACTCGACGACGGTGTCTCCAAGAATCGTGAGCGCTATTGTCTTGACTGTTTCGCCGGCGGCGAACGTCAATGTTCCCGATGTAGGGCTGGAGAAATCGGCTGCGGTCGCTGTACCTCCGGACAGGCCCCAACTGATCGTTTGAACCGCGATCGCAGCGGTTGCGAGGGTGACATTAAATTGTAATGTGTTCGCTGCGGAACCGCTGTTGCCTTCTGAAACAGAGGCCGTGACGGCGCTGATCGAGACCCCGGTCAGGGCTGGGGGCGTAAGGATAGAGCCACTCGTCAGCTGTGCTGCGGTGCGGCTAACGTTCAAGCTGTCGGTATAGTTCTCAACGTTGACGACAGTGTCGGTCCAACCGGAGCCGGTAAACGTGAAGGTCATGGTGGAGCTATTGTAGCTATAGGCTAACGCACTCCAGGCGACATCGAACATGGCGGTGTCGATCCCCGCGCCACCGTCTATTGTATCGGAGCCGGCTCCGCCGATCAGAAAGTCATTGCCGGAGCCACCGAACAGTTGGTCGATTCCGCTATTTCCCGTCAGGACGTTTGCAGCATCGTTGCCTCGAAGTGTGTCATTGCCAGCGCCACCTTGGGCATTCTCGATGACGACCCCGCGCGCAATCCAGATGTTCAGAGTCATAGAGTTGGTGGAGGATGCCGCGCCTGGCGCCAAATCAATGGTGCTGTCCGTAGTGTATCCACTCAAGTCGAGGGTGTCTCTGCCAGCGCTGTCTACAATGGTGAGTATTGGGTTTTGATTGAAGGCGAAATTGTAGATTGCGGCCGTATTGCCGGTGACGTTCGAGTTGAATCCGTAAATGGTATCGCCGGTTCGCGTGGTCGTTTCGACGCCGTACATCGCCTGCATCGTCATGACGTCGTTGATCATGGGCGTCTGCGGCGCATAGCGCACGCCATTCGCACCTACCCAATCTGCCCACGCAACTTGACCTTCGCCATTGGCCGCCCCTGATCCCCAACTCGGGCCGTAGTAGGACATCACGGAATAGACGGTCGAATCCTGGAAGCTTGACGGACCATTGCTATTTGCTCCGTTGTACTCGCCCATGTGTTCCAAGCCGAAGGCATGGCCCAGTTCGTGGACGTAGGTGAGGAAGCCATGTTGGCCTATCGCCGGAGCGGCCAACGAGTTGCTACCGGTATACGTTTGATTGAACCAGACACTGCCGACAGTAGGAAAATACGCATGTGCGTAGCTAACCGCCGTGTTCGAGAATGCGAGTTCGAGGTTGGTCGATGTGTACGACGTGCCGGCCGCCGCTTCCTGCAGGTCGGGGGCAATGATGTCGTCCCACAATTGCAAGGCGAGGCGTGCCATCGGCTTTTGGGCTTCAGTGAAGGCTCGGAAGCCGATGCCTTCGCCGCTGCCAGTGTAGATGCCGTTCGATAGAGACGGAAACGAATAGGTGATGGTCGTGCCGGTCCACTTGGTACCAGAGTTCAGTTGGGCAAGAACTTGATTGTCCGTCCAGACAGGAAGGGCCATGAGAATCTCCGGCAAAGAATGGACTGCGCGCGGTTGCGCTTGCTGTCCAGCAAAGACGATTGTTCTGGGAAAGCGGGTCATGCCAAAGCGGCGACGATCCTTTGGCCTAATGCCGTCGCGGGACACTAAATCCGCGTAGGATCGAGTGTGTGGGTTAGCTGTCGCGACTTAACTCCAAGTTCCTAAGACAGCTAAAATTGTCAGCATTCCGAGCTGCCTTACATAGGGCGCTGGACAAAACCGGCTAGCGAGCGAGCAGCGTCAGAGCACGTAGCTTCACCGCCAAACTATTTCTCTGCACGCAATAAGGAAGCGGAACCGGCGAATTGCATATGGTTGCCCGCATCGGGTCAAGTGCAGGCTTGAGCTCCATTCAGATGACTACCGGGCGGTCTGCGATACCAACAATCGGCGCAGATTACTGCTAGCGCCAATGCGATGGGTTCAAACCGCCCGTCCTCGTGTGTTGCACGGAAGGTTGGCAGTTCATATCACTCAGCGACACGTTTGCACCCATCTGGAAACGTTTCGAGCCGCGTCGGGCCTCCCGGCCTTGCGGATTTCCCCTCGTAATATCTGTAAACCTCGACGATCGGTGCCATCGTGCCGGGAGCTTTTCCGGGAAGAAGCGAAATATTGACCGCAGCCCTGATAGGCATGGGCGCAGTGCCGGGTTGCAGATCTTTCGCACAAGCCATGACAGCACGGTCGTACGCACGGTTGTCGTCAACATCGGCGGGATCCAGGATTTTCTTGATGCATGCTTCCAGCGTGGCAAGATCGGGCATGACGGCCGTCGTCTTGGCGTAAGCCTGAATGACAGGCGCTGGCAAATCCACCTGTTCTATTCTTTGGGCCGGCACAGAGAATTCAAAGAGAGATGCTTTGACTGTTAGGGTTCCTGTGGCGTCGCCAGTGTACGTGGCAGTCAGCGATCCACTGTCTCGCCCCGCAGTTGGATTTTCCGTGGCGCAGGTGATGATGATCGTTTCCGCAAAAGCACGTAAAGGTTCAGCGCAAATCGCAAATGAGCTTACTGCTATCGTTGCCACAGACGGCATCCACCCCAGTCGTTGTGTCACGTTTGCTCCCCACCCTTGACGCCGCAACAGGTCATCGCGGCGTTTTGCAACCGCACATTGGCCTTCCTTTGGCGGTCTTTCAACATCGTGCTTTGGGTTCTCGCCCAAGTGTAGAAGTGGTCGGGACGCCTGCACTGAGGCCGCTTCGGGTCATTCTCGTCGGCTGCGAGCTGATTGATGGAAGATGTGATCGAAAAGCCGACACCGAGACAGGGGCTCGAGCCGGCGAAGATAGGAGGAGCGAGACCATCAATGCCCGACGGACGGGTCTCCGGTGTGCAAATCGACGCCGACACTTGTTGGTTCAATCGGCTAAGTATACTTGCGCCGACAGAGTAGCCGATGGCACCTCAATCCACCCGGTCATGCCAGATTTCGTTTACGGCATCGGATACGCCCCAACCGACGCCGCGCAGTGACACACGGACGGCATCAAGGCGCTCGAGCATCTCGTTGCGCTCGGTAGCAGGCAGTTCGATGGCTTGCGCGAGGCCTTGCTCGAACATTCGCACGAGGGCCGAGTAGTACGCCTCGTCCTCCATGCCGCAGTCGACGATCAATCGGGCCGCTTCTTCAGTGTAGTAGATGCTCAGCTCAGCCAAGCCCTCGGGCCGGCCGATCGCCTTGCGATATTCGGCGATCGCCTTCTTGGCCTTGGCCACTGAAACGTCCTGGCCCCTTATGAGGTCGGGATACACCCACCGCGAAATTACCCTCTTGTACGGTGTGAGTGGATCGTTGCCGACTCCGAGCCGAGCCGCGAGGAACGCACGATTTTCAGGCCGTAGCGCGTGCATGTCCTTCAGTAGCGCGAGCAGTCCGGTGCGATCGAACTGTGCCAATGCGGTCTTGACGTCGCTCCAAGTCACCTCTCGCGGTTTCACCATTGCGATCGATCCACTCACATTCGAATAAGTCGGCCAAGCGATCCGTGCGAAGTGGCGGGCTGCAAGGGTGTCACGGCCGATCATCCGTGATGCTGCCAGACGATCGGCAGACTGTCGCGCGGCAATCATGACGACACGATACACCAGCCAGCGGACGTGGTCGCCAACGGCCAATGCGCCGCCGATCTGTCGCCCCGCGATGTCTCCTTGTGGGATGTCGCCGCCGTGCAGCTGAGAATGCTGTTTGGACCCTAGCGACACCGGCATCCGCTACTTGGAACACTTTGCGCAGCGGCAGAGCCCGGCCAGATGGAGCTCAAAATATTCTTCTCCGTAATCATAGGAAAGCTCTTCGCCAGGCCGGATTGTACGGACGGCGAAAATGCGAAGTCGACGACGACTGACCCTGACTTCACAGTTAGGAGCGCAGGAGTGGTTGATGAAGCGAGCGATGTTCGTCGGAACGTTTCCGTCGATCATAGTCGTGTCACTCGTCCAGAAGAGGTACTTCCCGCGATTCTCCCTCAGCTGTTTGGCTGTGGCGGGGCGTCCGAAGTATTCGATGACGAACGAACCTTTGGGTATGCGCTCTTGGGTAAAAAGCCCCCTGCCACTGTGGGAACGAAGGACTGCTAGTTGAAAGGGTGCACGCATAAACCATCGCTCATCTGGAAGGATCCCTTACTTCATTTTCTATTCCAGCATCCGTCTCGGGTGCCCGTGGCTATCCACGTTGAGGTGGGACTTCTGGCTCCAGTTTATAAACGACTGGCCCACCACCCCACCGATAGTCGATGCTACCGGCTCAAGTGGCGTGGTCCCCTCGACGTCCGATGTCAGGAAGTAAGATTTCCAGACGACGACGAGCCACACGCTCTCAAGCTCGCAGGCCTGGTCATTTGACTTTTGCCCCAGTCTAGATTTCAATTTTGATGTCCAGGGCGTTGCGAAACCAACTGCGCAACCGCCCACCCGGTCCTGAGAGACAGATGAGATCGCTCCCAAGTGAGCGGTCCTCCACAACAGGCTCTCGAACATACCGGCTTCTCGCGACTCAACGGTGTTGGAATGCACGGGAGACGTGCGTTCTTTTCATCAACTCGCGAGGAACGACAAACATGAAATCGTCAAACCACCACGCTGGCCCTAAGGCAGGCCGGATTTCTGTCGAAGCAGCCAAGAAAGCAGCTTCGATTCATGCCAAAATTGAGAAGATCAAAGAGACGTGGGACACCTTCCGGAATGCCGACACCGTTCGGGTGTCGGTTCTTCGAAAGCACCACTACTCTTCCGCTTTCGATCTCGATCAAGCCGTAGAATCTCTTCCAGTGGCTGCGGTGGCGACAATCCTCCAGCAGCACTTTGAAGAACAGATCCAGGAGTTGAACGAAGACGTCGTCGCTCTTGGGTTTGAGCCAACCATCGTCAGCTTGGAGCCCCGCTCCGAAGAAAACGAATTTGAATAACGGATTGGCGCTGGCCCCAGCCACCAACTGGGGCCAGCGCCGACCTTAGCAAAAAAACCTATTATTTATTTGATATTTCAGGAAGTTGGCGCGCCCGGCAGGACTTGAACCTGCGACCCCAAGATTAGAAATCTCGTGCTCTATCCAGCTGAGCTACGGGCGCGAA
>LNFM01005214.1_pt1 | contig 22814 bp, 23 predicted proteins | sample 596031 | NCBI WGS metagenome assembly LNFM01 (sample SAMN04254537, study PRJNA301005) | activated carbon metagenome | isolation source: dual media filters at the Ann Arbor, Michigan drinking water treatment plant | place: USA: Ann Arbor | reverse complement strand
TCGTGCGGCGCCGCCTCGACCGGCTCGATCTCGTCGCCGTTCTGAAGACGCGGGAGTAACCATGGCTGCCTGGAAGCAACTCGGGCGTTGGATCAAGTGGGGCGGCGGCGGCGCGGTCGTAGCGGTCCTGCTTTACCTTGCCTTCGCACCAGAGACGGTGATGGTCGACGTCCGCGAGGTCACGCGTGGACCGCTCGAAGTGTCGGTGACCGCCGAGGGGCGCACCCGCATCCGCGACATCTTTACCGTGTCGGCGCCGCTCGGCGGCCGGCTGCGCCGCGTCACCCTGGATCCGGGCGATCCGGTCACGGCGGGCGAAACCGTGGTCGCCATCTTCGAACCGACGGCGCCCGATTTTCTCGACCGGCGTGCCGCTGCGCGCGTGCGCGCCCGGCTCGACCAAGCCAAGGCTACGGCCGCCCGCGCCAGGGCCGATCTGGATCTCGCTCGGGCGGAATGGGAACGGGCGAAGGCGCTGCCGGCGGGCACCACCATCTCGCAGCGCGAGCGGGACCGGCGCCGCGCCGATTTCGAGATGGCCGAGGCGGCTCACCAGGCCGCGAAGGCAGACCAGGCGGCGGCGCAGGCCGAGCTGATCGTGCCGACCGAGGAAGCCGGCGAGCAGACCGGGGGCTGCTGCCTGCGCATGGCCGCGCCGGTCAGCGGTCGCGTGCTGCGGGTGATGGAGGAGAGCGAGCGGGTCATGCTGGCCGGCACGCCGATCCTGGAGTTGGGCGAGCCCGGCGACCTGGAGATCGTCGTCGATCTGCTGTCACAGGACGCCGTCGGCGTCAGGCCCGGCCAGACCGCACGGATCGAGAACTGGGGTGGTAACCGCCATCTGAACGGCAGGGTGCGGTATGTGGAGCCCTCCGGCTTCACCAAAATCTCGGCGCTGGGCGTCGAGGAGCAGCGGGTCAACGTGGTCATCGACCTGACCGACCCGCCGGAACGCTGGGCGACTCTGCTAGACGCCTACCGGGTCGAGCCCCGCATCGTCGTCTGGTCCAAGCCCGATGTGGTGACCGTGCCGATCGGCGCGCTGTTCCGCCACGGCGGCGAATGGGCCGTCTACCGCATCGAGGGCGAACGTGCGATGCTCCGCACGCTCCGCATCGGTCAGCGCAGCGCCGAAGCCGCGCAGGTACTCTCCGGCCTCGATCCCGGTGACCTGGTGGTTGGCCATCCAAGCGAGGAGGTGGCCGACGGAGAGCGCGTGAAGCGACGCGATGCGAAAGAACCCTGATGCACGAGAAGGAGCTCCGGCTGGCGATCGTGTGCAGCGGCGGCATCTCGCTGGCCGTCTACATGCACGGCATCGCCAAGGAAATCCTCAAGCTGGCGCGGGCGTCGAAACTCTATCACTCCGTCCACGACGCCAACCTGAAGCGCGAGCGGCGGTTCGCCGAGCTGCCGCCGTCGCCCGGACGGGAGACCGATACGGAGGAAGTCTATTTCGACCTGCTGCGCGAGATCGGCGCCGGGCTTGACCTGCGGGTGATCGTCGACGTCATCGCCGGCGCCAGCGCGGGCGGCATCAACAGCGTGCTGCTCGCCCGGGCGCTCGCCCACGACTTGCCGTTCGACGCGCTGCGCGAGATGTGGCTGGCGGGCGCCGACGTGGAGGCGCTGATCACCGAGGGCAGCACCACGGCCTGGAGCGACCGGCTGTTCTGGCCGCTGGTGCGCTGGGTGGCCGGCGACCGGTTCCGCGACATCGAGCTGGACGACGAGGTCGAGGGCAAGCTGCGCCGGATGATGCAGCTCGTGCGGCTGCGCCCGCCCTTCGACGGCGAGCGGCTGGTCGACAGCCTGATCACCGCCATGGAGGCCATGGGCACACCGAAAAGCGCCATCGACTCGCTGATGCCGAGCGGCCTCAAGCTCGACATGTTCGTCACCCTCACCGACTTCTTCGGCTACGCGCGGTCGATCCCGCTCTACGACCCGCCGCTGATCGAGGAGCGCGAGCATCGCCACCGGCTGCATTTCCGCTACCGCCGCTGGGCCGACGGCCAGGTGGAGACCGATTTCGACCTGGCCTGCATCCCGGCGCTGGCCTTCGCCGCCCGCGCCACGGCCAGCTTTCCCGCCGCCTTTCCCCCCGCCCAGCTCGGCGAGGTCGACCGGGTGCTGGAAAGGCGCGGCCGGAAATGGACCGGCAAGGACCGGTTCCTGCGCGGCAATTTCCGGCCCTACCTGCCGTCGGGCACGGACCCGGAGAAGACCTCGTTCCTCGACGGCAGCGTGCTCAACAACAAGCCGTTCGCGCCGGCCATCGCCGCTATCGGGCGGCAACCGGCGTATCGCCGGGTCGATCGGCGGCTGGTCTACATCAATCCCAGCCCGGCCAACAAACCGCCGCCGCCGACCGGCAAGCCGCCCGGCGTGCTGCGCACCCTGAAGGCGGCGCTGTCCGACATCCCGCGCAACCAGCCCATCGCCGACGATCTCGACTGGGTGCAGGAGCTGAACCGGCGCACCCGCCATACCAGCGAGATCATCGAGGCGGCGCGCCCCGACATCGCCGCCGCGGTCGACAAGGTGACCAGGGGCAGGCTCGACCGGCGGCGGCTTGCCGTCGAGCAGATCGCCCGGTGGCGCGCGCTGTGCAACGAAGAGGCCGCCGCGCAGGCCGGCTTCGCCTACAAGGGCTATCTGCGCCTCAAGCTGCAGGCGGCCGTCGACCAGGCCGCCAAGATCGTCGCCCTGCTGTGCGGCGACGAGCCGGGCGGCGCCCGGGCGGGCTTCATCGGGGATGCGCTCGACGAATGGGCCGCTCTGCGCGGCGTGCTGCCGGCGGGCAAGGGGACGCCGGAAGCGCCGGCGACGGGCCGCGACGCGCCGTCCTGGATCAGGCTGCTGCGCGGCTACGACCTGGAGTTCCGCAGCCGCCGCATCCGCTTCGTCATCCAGGCGCTGAACGCGCTCTACGGGCGGCTGGGCCAGGCCGGACTGCCGGACCTCAATTCGCAGCGGCTCGACTATCTCAAGGGCCGCTTCTACGAGGTGCTGGACGCGCTGCGTGCCCGCGACGGCACCGCGGCAGTCAGCCTGGAGGCGGCGGGCCGCACCCGCGACGTGTTCGGTCCCGTCCTGTCGCGGGCGACGTTCGACAGCCAGAAACCGGATGGGGGTGGCGGCGCGGCGTTCGCACGCGACAATCTGGCGGCCATCGACGCCATCGTCGGCGGCATCGCCCGCGACATCGACCTGGAATCGATGAATCGGCGGTCGGACGAAATCCTGTCGGGCATGGAGCACACGGGTGCCGCCGGCATGATCCGCCGCGACCTGCTGATCCACTATCTGGGTTTTTCGTTCTGGGACATGGTGACGTTCTCGGCGGGCGTCTGGGACGCCACCGGCAGCGCCGACGAGATCAGGGTCGCCCGGCTCAGCCCGCAGGACTGCAACGCCATCCGCGAGGGCGGCGCCGAAGACGTCCTGAAGGGCGTGAAGCTTGGCAATTTTGGCGCCTTCTTCAAGCGCGCCCACCGGGAGAACGACTATCTGTGGGGCCGGCTGCACGGCGCCGACCGGCTGATCGACATCGTCGTCGACGCCGCGCGGGTCGACGGCACCGGCGGCGGCATCGACACGCTGGCGCTGAAGCAGCAGGCGTTCCGCGCCATCCTGGCGGCCGAGAAGCCGCACCTGGCCGCCAGCGGCGCCCTGATCGCCGAACTGGAACACGAGATCGAGGCGTTGGGCGGCCCGCCGACGCCGCCGGAGGCCTGACGCGCGCCGCGAAGACGCCGCTTGCCGCATGGTCCAAACTGGGGAAATCTGTAAACGCCGATAGGGTCGGCACGAGGGGAACATCGACACGATCGAGTGTCTGGAATCAAACGCCCGGCTTGGATCTTCGGATCGGCCGGCACCACGGGAGGGGCAAGTGGTCAGCGCAGTCAAATTATACAAACCCAAGCCGGTGAAGACGGCCGTCAACATTCTCACGGCGGCGCTCGTGCTCGCACTGGCGATGGTGGGCCTCGAATATGTCCACTTCCACTCGGGCCTGCTGGAGACATTCGCGCCGCTCTATCAGGGTGTCGCCTATGGGGCGCTGGCCGTGCTGATCCTGCTGGTGTCGAACGGGCAGGGATGGGCGCGTTTCCTGCTCGCCGCCTGGCTGCTGGCCGCGCTGGTGCTCGGTGGGCCGTTGATCGTGGCGCTGATCGGCAAGAACGCGGTGCTGGGGGCGCTCGCCGCCGGCCAGCTCGTGCTGGTCCTGCTGGGGCTTGCGATGCTGTTCGGGGGTCGCGCCAACGATTGGTACAAGGGCTGACCTGCGCCTTGCGCGGGGACTGCGGCGGTATTCTGTAACCTGCCCATGCTAGCATGCGCCTTTCGGATCGTCGGGAGCGGGGGCGGCATGCGGGTGTTCATGGATATCGAGGCGTCCGGCCTGACCGGGGACAGCTATCCCATCGAGATCGCCTGGGTGTTCGAGGACGGCAGCGGCGGCGAAAGCCACCTGATCCGGCCCGCGCCCGGCTGGACGGCGTGGTCCGCCTCCGGCGAGGCAACCCATGGCATCGACCGCGCCACGCTCGCGGCGACGGGCCAGCCGGCCGACGCCGTCGCCAGCCGCATGGTCGCGGCGCTGTCGGGCCACGACTTATATGCCAGTTCGCCCGAGTGGGATGGCAAGTGGCTGTCCGACCTGCTGGAGGCGGGCGGCTTCGCGCGCGACGCGCTGAGCCTGCGCGACACCGAGGCGGCCCAGGCCGAAGTGATCGCCGAAACCCTGGGCATCGACCTCGCCACCGCGCCGCGCGATCCGGGCGAGGAACTACCGACCGCCGTCGAGACCATCATGGTGCTGGCCGCCATGGAGGAACGCCGCCCCCATCACCACCGCGCCCTCGACGACGCCGAAGAGGAGCGCCGCCGCTGGATCAAGGTGCGCGAGATGGCCGAGAAGGAGAAGGGGTGGATGGCGGGATAGTCGCAACGCGGCGCGGAATTGCGAGGTAAAGCGCCGGAACCGCTTGTTTCACCCGTGGTTGCTCATAAAGTGTGAATCTCGAAACTCTAACCGTGAACGAGAAAGAATAAGCGCCTTGAAAAGCTATCGTGACAAGGTCGTCGTCATCACCGGTGGCGCAACCGGCATTGGTTTCTCCTTCGCCAAGCGCTTCGGCGACGATGGCGCCAAGCTGGTGATCGCGGGCCGCCGCAAGGCCAAGGTCGATGAGGCGGTCGGGGCGCTCAGGGACATGGGCTACGAGGCGGTCGGCACGGCGTGCGACGTGTCGGAGCTTTCCCAGGTCGAGGCGCTCGCCGATTTCGCCTGGGAAAGCTGGGGCCGCGCCGACGTCATCATGAACAATGCGGGCATTGCCCAGCGGCCCACGCCAATCATCGGCACCGATCCGGCAGAAGTGGAACGCATCATGCGGACCAACTATTTCGGGGTCTGGTACTGCTGCCATGTCTTCGGCAAGCGCTTCATCGAACAGGGCACGCTGGCGGCGATCTACAATGTCGGGTCGGAGAACAGCCTGCAGAATTTCGTCTTCATGGCCGGCACCTACGAGGCGTCGAAGCATGCGCTCCATGCCATGACCGATGCGATGCGCGAGGAAGTGCCGGATTTCATCGAAGTATCGTTCGTGTTGCCGGGGTTTGTCTCCTCGGAGATGACCGACCCGTTCGGCAAGGGCCTCACCATGGACACCGACCGCTATACCGGCATCGCCTTCCCGCAGTTGAAGGCGGGCGAGTTCTACGTCGTTTCCCACGCCTACAACATGAAGCGCATTACCGACCGTTATGAGGAAATCAGCACGGCTTACGCCAAATACGCACCGCGCTACGAGGGCGACGAGGAATTCGACGCCCGGTCTCTCATGGCAAAGATCCGCGCGCGTATGCAGGGATAGTGCCGGCACCGCTCAGATCACCATCGGCACCACGCTGAGCGCCAGCGCCGCGCCCATGGCGATGTTGAACCACTTCAGCCGCACCGGATCGGCGAGGAACCCGCGCATGGCGGTGCCGAAGCCGGCCCAGGTCGACACGCTGGGCAGGTTGACCAGCGCGAAGGCGACGGCGACCAGGATCACCGACAGGAATGGCCGTTCGGCACTGGTGTAGAGCGACATGGCGGTGACCGCCATCACCCACGCCTTGACGTTGACCCACTGGAACGCCGCGGCCTGCAGGAAGGTCATGGGTTTCGCGCCGGTCGCGCCAGCCTTGCCCATGGTCCGCGTCATGGCGATCTTCCAGGCGAGGTACAGCAGGTAGGCGCCGCCGGCCACCTTCAGCGCGGTGTGGATCGACGGGTAGGCCGTCAGCAGCGCGCCGAGCCCGAAGCCGACCGCCAGCAGCAGGATCAGGAATCCGACGCCGATCCCCAGCATGTGCGGGATCGTCCGCACGAAGCCGAAGTTCACGCCCGATGCGAGCAGCATCAGGTTGTTGGGGCCCGGCGTGATCGAGGACACGAAGGCGAATAGGAGCAGGGCGAAGAAAACGTCGAGGGACATGAGTTTTGCTCAAATGTTCCCCATCGGCGTCATTCCCGCGCACGCGGGAACCCAGCTCTTCGTAGGGCTGGTTGGCCGCGGCCAGCCTTCTACAACGAAAGAAGATTCTTCGTGATCGAACTGATTGAGGGGCCACGTGATGGCCCCGACTGGGTTCCCGCGTGCGCGGGAATGACGACAATGAGGATTGGAGACCGAACCGAACCTGGCCTAAACCGTGAAGCTCTCCCCACACCCACAACGCCCCTTTTCGTTGGGGTTCATGAACAGGAAGCCGGAGAAGAACCTGTCTTCCTGGTAGTCCATCTCCGAGCCCAGGATGTACATCACCGCCTTCGGGTCGACATACACCTTGCCGCCCTCGGTCACGACAACGTCGTCGCCGGGCTTGGCCTCCTCGGTGAAATCCACCTTGTAGCTCAGGCCCGAACAGCCGGATTCCTTGATCCACACGCGCAGGCCCGCCGCGTCGGGGCGCTTTTCCATGAGCGTCTTCACGCGGTCCACCGCGCGGTCGGTCAAGGTGATGATGCCAGCAGCCATCGTCCGTCTCCTACAACATGCCCAGTTCGAGCTTGGCCGCCTCGGACAGCTTGCTCATGTCCCAGGCCGGCTCCCACACCAGCTCGACCTCGACCTCGTTCACGCCGTCCACTTCGCGCACCTTGCTTTCCACGTCGCCGGGCATGGATTCGGCGACGGGGCACATGGGCGTGGTCAGGGTCATGGTGACCTTGACGTCGTTCTCGGGCGATACGTCCAGGCCATAGATAAGCCCGAGTTCGTAAATGTTAACCGGAATCTCCGGATCGTAGATCGTCTTCAGCTTGTCGACGATCTGGTCGCGGAGCGCATTGTCCGGGGCGGCCTCTGCCGGGCCGTCGAGGAATTCGTCCAGGAAGGTCTCGCTCATTCCGTCACCACCATTTCGCCGTTGTTCTCAAGCGCGGCATGCATCGTGTGCCAGCCCAGCGTGGCGCATTTCACCCGCAAGGGATAGTCGCGCACACCGGAGAATACCGCCAGCTTGTCCAGGTCCTCGAGCTGTTCGAGGGTCACATCCGCCTCGCCCGTGATCAGGGCGTGGAATTTCTCGAACAGGGCGCCCGCCTCGGCCTCGGTCTTGCCGATCAGGACCTCGGTCATCAGCGAGGCGCTCGCCACCGAGATGGCGCAGCCGGCGCCCTCGAATTTCACGTCCTCGACGATGCCGTCCTTCACCTTCAGGCGCACGTCCAGCTTGTCGCCGCACAGCGGATTGTGGCCGTGCGCCTCGCGGTTGGCGTCCGGCAGCGCGCCGAAGTTCCGCGGCTTGCGGCCGTGGTCCAGGATGACTTCCTGATAAAGCTCGCGCAGGTCGTTCATCAGCCGAAGATCTCCTGCACCTTGGCGATGCCGCCGATCAGCGCGTCCACGTCGTCGAAATCGTTGTAGATGCCGAACGACGCCCGCGTCGTCGCCGGCACGCCGAACCGGTCCATCACCGGCTGGGCGCAGTGATGCCCGGCGCGCACCGCGATGCCCTCGAAATCCAGGATCGTGCCCACGTCATGCGGGTGCACGCCCTTGATGGCGAAGGAGATCACCGCCGCCTTCTCCGGCGCGGTGCCGTAGATGGTTACGGTGTTCAGCGCCTGCAGGCGCTCGGTGGCGTATTCCAGCAGCGCATGCTCGTGCGCCAGCAGCGCCTGCCGGTCGAAGCTCTCGATGTAGTCGATGGCCGCGCCCAGCGCGATGGTGCCGGCGATGTTGGGCGTGCCGGCCTCGAAACGCTGCGGGATGTCGGCATAGGTGGTCTTGGCGAACGTCACCGACGAGATCATGTCGCCGCCGCCCTGGTAGGGAGGCATCGCTTCCAGGATCTTCGCCTTGGCGTAGAGCACGCCGACGCCGGTCGGGCCGTAAAGCTTGTGGCCCGAGAACACGTAGAAATCGGCGTCGAGCGCCTGCACGTCGACCGGCATGTGCGGCACCGCCTGGCAGCCGTCGACCAGCACGGGCACGCCGTGCGCATGGGCGACCTTGATGATCTCGGCCATGGGCGTGATCGTGCCCAGCGCGTTCGACACCTGGGTCATGGCGACCAGCTTTGTCTTCGATGTGAACGCCTTCTCGTAGGCTTCCCAGACCAGCTCGCCCGCATCCGTGATCGGGATCACGACGAGTTCCAGCCCGGTCTCCTCGCGCAGCATCTGCCAGGGCACGATGTTGGCGTGGTGCTCCATCTCGGACAGGATGATCTGGTCGCCCTGCTTCAGGTTCTTGCGGCCCCAGGTCTGCGCCACCAAATTGACGCCCTCGGTGGCGTTGCGCACGAACACGATCTCGCGGTCGCTGGCGGCGTTGATGAACTTGCGCACCTTGGTCCGCGCCTTGTCGTAGGCGACGGTCGCGCGCTGGCTGAGGTCGTAGACGCCGCGGTGGATGTTGGCGTACTCGGCCTCGTACACGTGGCTTTCCGCGTCGATCACCTGGCGCGGCTTCTGGGCGCTGGCGGCGGTGTCGAGGAACACCAGCCGTTTGCCGTTACTGGGCAGCGACAGGATCGGGAAATCGGCACGGATGCGCGCGATGTCGAGGCCGGCCGGCCTGATGATCGGGCTCTCTGTATTCACGACAGCGCCCTCCCGTGCAGCCAGCCGCCGATATCGGTGCGGAACATGTCGCGGATCTCCGGCGAGGCGATGCGCTCCAGCACTTCCAGCACGAAGCCCTCGACCAGCAGCGCGCGGGCCGTCTTCGGATCGAGGCCGCGCGCCTGCATGTAGAACAGCATGTTCTTGTCCAGCTCGCCCACCGTGGCGCCGTGGGCGCACTTGACGTCGTCGGCGAAGATCTCCAGCTCGGGCTTGCTGCTCGCCTCGGCCGAGCGGGCCAGCAGGATATTGTGATTGGCCTGGCGCGCGTCGGTCTTCTGCGCGTCCTGGCGCACGATCACCTTGCCCTGGTAGACGGCGTGGGACTGGTCGTCCAGCACTGCCTTGAACACCTGGTCGCTGACGCCGTTCGGCACCGCGTGGTCGAGCACGGTCACGCTGTCGTGCAGCTGCTTGCCGCGGCCCAGCGACACGCCGGCCAGATGGCACTCGGCACGCTCGCCGGCGACCAGCACCCGGGTCTCGTTGCGCGCGACCGCGCCGCCCAGCATCACGGCGACGCTGTTGAAGCGCGCGCCCTGCGCCAGCCGCACCCGGTTGGCGCCGATGTGATAGGCGGAAAGCCCCTCGTTCTGCTGCCGCGCGTGCTCGATGCTGGCGCCCTCGGCCACGAAGAACTGGTTCACCACGTTGGTCCAGTAGGCATCCTTGCCGCCGAAAAAGCCCTCGGCGACGGTGACGCTCGCGCCCTTGCCGGCGACGATGACGTTGCGCATCTGGTTCATGCCGCCCTGCTTGGCGAAGAACAGCAAGTGGATCGGCGCTTCCACATGGACGCCGTCGGCGACGCGGATCACCGCGCCGTCATTCATCAGCGCCGTGTTCAGCGACACCAGCGCGTCGTCCGGGCTGTCGCCCGCCGCCTGGACCAGCCAGGGCGACAGGTCGTCGCCCCGCGCCAGCACGTCGGCCAGGCTCTCGATGGTCACGCCCCTGGGCGCCTGCTCGATGTTCGACAGCGCCCGGTCCATGCGGCCGTTGACGAACACCAGGGTCAGCGCGTCGGGGATCAGATGGGCGGCGATGTCGCCCGGCGACACGTCGGAAGCGGCCGACGGCTCTAGCGCCGCGGCGCTGATCGGCGTCAGCTTCGTATGGCGCCACGCCTCGCGCTTCATGCCCGGGAAGCCGTGCGCCGCATAGCGGGCGAACGCCTGCTCGCGCAGGCCCGCCGCGCCGGGAAGCGCCGGCTTCAGCCGCTCGAACTGTTCGGCGTAGGGAACGACGGTCATGGCTTACGCCGCCTCCGGCACGTAGTTGACGTAGCCGTCGCGCTCCAGCTCCAGCGCCAGTTCCTTGCCGCCCGAGGCGACGATCTTGCCGCGCGCCAGGATGTGCACGAAATCCGGCTCCACATAGGACAGCAGCCGCTGGTAATGGGTGACCAGCACTGTCGCCTTGTCCGGGCCGCGCAGCGCGTTGATGCCCTTCGAGACAACCTTCAGCGCGTCGATGTCGAGGCCGCTGTCGGTCTCGTCCAGCACCATCAGGTGCGGATCGAGCACCGCCATCTGGGCGATCTCGTTGCGCTTCTTCTCGCCGCCGGAGAAGCCCACGTTGACCGCACGCTTGAGCAGCCCGTCGTCCATCTCCAAAAGCGACGCCTTCTGGCGCAGCAGCTTGAGGAAGTCGATGCCGTCCAGCTCCTTCAACCCGCGGTGCTTGCGCACGGCGTTGGCGGCGGTGCGCAGGAACGTCATGCCGTTCACGCCGGGCAGCTCGACCGGATACTGGAAGCCCAGGAACACGCCGTCGCGGGCGCGCTCGTCCGCCGACATCTCCAGCAGGTCCTTGCCGTCATAGGACACCGAGCCCTCGGTCACCTCGTAGCCGGCGCGGCCGGCCAGCACATAGGCCAGCGTCGACTTGCCCGAGCCGTTCGGGCCCATGATCGCGTGCACTTCGCCGGCCTTCACCGTCAGGTCGATGCCCTTCAGGATTTCCTTGCCGTCGACGGCCGCGTGCAGGTTCTTGATTTCCAGCATGGTGGTCATGTCCGTTTCTTCCCGCTCAGCCGACGCTGCCTTCAAGGCTGATGCCCAGCAGCTTCTGGGCCTCGACCGCGAATTCCATGGGCAGGTTCTGCATCACTTCCTTGCAGAACCCGTTGACGATCATCGCCACCGCCTCTTCCTGCGTCAGCCCGCGCTGCAGGCAGTAGAACAGCTGGTCCTCGCTGATCTTCGAGGTGGTCGCCTCGTGTTCGATCTGGGCGCTGGGGTTCTTCACCTCGATATACGGCACCGTGTGCGCGCCGCACTTGTCGCCCATCAGCAGCGAATCGCACTGGGTGTAGTTGCGCGCGTTCTCGGCGCCGGCCATCACCCGCACCAGGCCGCGATAGGTGTTCTGGCCGCGGCCGGCCGAGATGCCCTTGGAGATGATGCGGCTGCGGGTGTTCTTGCCGATATGGATCATCTTGGTGCCGGTGTCGGCCTGCTGCATGTTGTTGGTGATGGCGACCGAGTAGAACTCGCCCTGCGAGTTGTCGCCCTGCAGGATGCAGCTCGGGTACTTCCAGGTGATCGCCGAGCCGGTTTCCACCTGGGTCCACGAGATCTTCGAGTTCACCCCGCGGCACGCGCCGCGCTTGGTGACGAAGTTGTAGATGCCGCCCTTGCCGTTCTTGTCGCCCGGATACCAGTTCTGCACCGTCGAATACTTGATCTCGGCGTTGTCGAGGGCGATCAGCTCCACCACCGCGGCATGCAGCTGGTTCTCGTCGCGCATCGGCGCGGTGCAGCCTTCCAGATAAGAGACATACGAGCCCTCGTCGGCGATGATCAGGGTGCGCTCGAACTGGCCGGTTTCCTTGGTGTTGATGCGGAAATAGGTCGACAGCTCCATGGGGCAGCGCACGCCCTTGGGCACGTAGACGAAGGTGCCGTCCGTGAACACCGCCGAATTGAGCGTGGCGTAGAAATTGTCGGATACCGGCACGACCGAGCCGAGATATTTCCGGATCAGCTCGGGATGGGTCTTCACCGCCTCGGAGAACGAGCCGAAGATGATGCCCATCTCCTCCAGCTTCTTCTTGTAGGTGGTGGCCACCGAGACGCTGTCGAACACCGCGTCGACGGCGATGTTGGGCGAGCCCATCACGCCGGCCAGCACTTCCTGCTCGCGCAGCGGAATGCCCAGCTTGGCATAGGTCTCGAGCAGTTCGGGATCGACCTCGTCGAGGCTTTTCGGGCCATCCTTCTTCTTGGGCGCGGCGTAATAGTGGATGTCCTGGAAGTCGATCGCCGGGTAATGGACCTTGGCCCATTCCGGCTCCTCTTCCTTGCCCCACTTGCGGAACGCCTCCAGCCGCCAGTCGAGCAGCCATTCCGGCTCCAGCTTCTTGGCGGAGATCATGCGGATGACGGCCTCGTCCAGGCCCTTGGGCGCGACGTCCATCTCGATGTCGGTGACGAAGCCGTGCTTGTAGTCGCCGCCGATGTCCTTGAGGGCTTGCTGGGTTTCAGTGGTCGCGGCCATGGCTTCAGGCTTCCTTACTGCACGTCTGCGATGGTTTGGCGCGGCGCGGGGGCGCGCGGCGGGAACATGGCGAGCTGGTCGGCGCACAGCTCGGCAAGGCTGATCTCGCCGAGCGCGCCGGCGACCGCCTTGTTGATCTTCTGCCAGCTGGTGCGCACGCCGCAGAGCGACTCGATGCCGCAGTCGCTGGTGTCGGTCAGGCAGTCGGTCAGGGCGATGGGACCGTCGATGGCGCCGACGATGTCGGCGACCGAGATCGCCGCCGCCGGCCGCGCCAGCGTATAGCCGCCAGCCTGTCCGCGATGGGACGTCAGCAGGCCGCCGCGCGACATCACGCCCAGCAGCTTGCTCACCGTCGGCATGGGAATGTGCGTCTCGGCCGACAGCCCGCCCGCGTTGTGGATACGCTCTGGATGGCGCGACCACTCATGGCCCAGATGGGTCATCAGCAGCACCGCGTAATCGGCCAGCCGCGTCAGGCGGATCATGGAAACTGTCCTCGCTCGTCGTCGCCGAACATACCGAACCGTTTTGGTCCGGTATGCATCAGATGGGGCATGGCACCCCGTGAGTCAACGGCGTTTGACTAAATCGGAGCGATCTTGTCAAGAATCCCGGTGATTTTCCCGCGCAGGTGAGAATGAGTCGCGGAAACGGCGGGTTTCCGCCAGTCCATGGGCGTTAGTTGCGGCCCGGACCCTGCGACATGTCGATATCCCGGTAGGTCGCCTCCGGACGCTGGAACCGGCTTTCGTCGACGGTGCCGACCTGCGCGTTCCGAAGTTCCACGTTCCCCTGCATCATGTCGGTGTTGGTGCGCATGTATTGCATTACCATACGGTCGTCGAGGCACAGCTTGGTGGCGGTATTGCCGCCCATGTCCCAGACGGTGCAGGGCGTGCCGTTGAAGCTGTCCGTGCCGGCGCGCTTGCCGCCCTGGGCCGCGACCATCTTCTCGAAGAAGTCCAGGCCGCTCTTAGCGCTCGCCGCGGCGGCGGCCTGCTCGTTGGGCGCCCGCGTCCCCTGGCGGGCGGCGACGTCGTAGGTGTAGATCCATTGCGGGTCGGTGAAGGTCCACACGTCGATCTGCTGGGGACCCTGCCGCGACGGCACCGTCGCCGCGTAGTGCTGGGCGGTGATTCGGCCGTGGTCCTTGATGTAGATGGTCTGGGTGCCCTGCTGGGCGCCGGTGACCGTATAGGTCAGCGTCGCCTTCTCGAACGGGTACATCTTCACCGGCTCGTTCACCGGTTCGAGGGCGTGTGCGCATGAAAGCATGGCGATGCTGGCAAGACCAGCGGCGACGAGCGTCTTCAATTCAGCCTCCCGGGCATCAAGGCAATCCCTACGGACAATGATATGGGCACGGACCCGGTTCGCCGCTACCTTATCTCGGCGAACCGTGACGGGAAGCCCATGACGCTGAAGACCCTGACCGGGCGCAAGCCCATCGTCATCGCCCATCGCGGCGCCAGCGGCTATGCGCCCGAACACACCGAAGCGGCCTATGCCATGGCGCTCGACATGGGCACCGACGCGGTCGAGCCCGACCTGGTGATGACCAGCGACGGCTGGCTGGTCGTGCGGCACGACCGTTACCTGGGCACGACGACGGACGTGGCCGACCACCGCGAATTCGCCGGCCGCCGCGTCGTGAAGCCCGGCAAGGCCGAACCCGAATGGTACGTCGAGGACTTTACCCTCGACGAGATCCGGACGCTGCGCGCGCGCCAGCCCTTTCCCGGCCGGTCGACGGCCATGGACGGGCTGTACCCGATCCTGACCTTCGAGGAGCTGCTGCGATTGCTGCGCGAGGGCGAGGCGCGGCGGGGTGCGGCCATCGGCTTCCATCCCGAGATCAAGCACCCGGACGACCTGCTGGCAATGGGTTTCGACGTCATCCCGCCGCTGCTCGAGGCGCTGGAGGAGCACGGCTACGGTCCGGACCGGGACAATCTCTATATCCAGTCGTTCGACCATGCGTTCCTGCGGCGAATCCGGCCGCTGACCGGCATCCGGCTGACGCAGCTGCTGGTGGATGACGGCCACGGCGCGCCGCACGTCCCGCTGGAGCAGGCCGCGACCCTGGCGGCGGCGATCGGGCCGCAGAAATCGCTGCTGCTCGATCCCGTTACGAAACGGTCGACCGGGATCACCGAACGGGCGCACGCGCTTGGCATGCAGGTCCATCCGTGGACGTTCCGCGATGACGCCGTCGGGCCGGGCTTCACGAACGTGCGCGAGGAGATGCTCGCCTATTTCGCCGCGGGCATCGACGGCGGCTTTTCGGATTTCGCCGACACGGCGCTGTCCATCCGCGACGCGTTCGTCGGGAGCCTGTAACTGTTCCGACACCATGGCGGCGTACCGTGCGCGCCAACCGAGGAACCCATGATGAAGCTGCTGGCCGTCCTTCTCTTCTGTCTCGCGATGGCGCCGCTGCCGGCCATGGCCGAAGGCAAGCCCATCGTCATCGCCCACCGGGGCGCGAGCGGCGTCCTCCCCGAGCACACCATCGAGGCCTATGAGAGGGCCATCGAGCTGGGCGCCGACTTCATCGAGCCCGACCTGGTGTTCACCTCGGACGGCGTGCTGGTCGCGCGGCACGACCGCTGGCTGAGCGATTCCACCGACGTCGCCGACCGTCCCGAGTTCGCGAATCGCCGCGTGATGAAACCGGGCAGGGCCGAGCCCGACTGGTACGCCGAGGATTTCACCTTCGCGGAGCTGCGCACGCTGCGCGCCCGCCAGGTTTTTCCGGGCCGGAGCAAGGCGGACGACGGCAAGTTCCTGATCCCGCGTTTTGAGGAGATCCTGGAACTGGCCCGCGACAGCAAGGTCGGCGTCTATCCGGAAGCGAAGGAGCCGGCGGCGCTGGCCGCGCTGGGCCATGACTTCACCGCGCCGCTGCTCAACGCGCTCGGCCGGTACGGTTTCGGGCCGGGCGGCCTGCCGGTGTTCATTCAGTCCTTCGATCCCGACTTTCTGCGCGGCCTGAGGAACAAGACCCGCATCCCGCTGATCATGCTGGTCGGCGTGGTGGACGGCCGCGAGAGCGTGATGCTCGGCGACGCGGCCGCCTTCGCCGATGGCGTCGGCCCCTACAAGGCCATGCTGATCGACGCGCGGGGAAAGGACACCGGTTATGTGAAGCAGGCCCATATGCTGGGCCTGCTGGTCCATCCCTGGACGTTCCGCGACGACAAGGTCGGCGAGGGATTCCCGGATATCCGGGCCGAGCTGCGTGCGTTCCTCGCCCTCGGCATCGACGGCCTGTTCACCGACTTTCCCGACACCGCCCTTGCCGTCCGCGACAGGCGCTGAAGCCGGCTGACATGGCCGCTTTTTCCGCTGCATCGGGCAGGCAGGGCGTGCTAGCGTTTCGCCCCAACAGAACCGGACGGTAACAAGCGCGTATAAGGCGCGGCGTCATCCGCTGACAGACGAAGAGGAACGGGCACATGGATTTCAACGACACGCCGGAAGAAGCCGAGTTCCGCGCCGAAGTGCGCGCCTGGCTGGCAAAAAATGCGCCGGAAGGCTGGCGCGAGCGCATGGCCGCGGGTCAGGTGCAGGAAGTCTGCAAGGAATGGCAGCGGATCAAGTACGATGCCGGCTGGGCGTGCCTGGGCTGGCCGAAGGAATATGGCGGGCAGGGCCTCAGCCCGATCCAGTCGGTGATCTGGTCGCAGGAGGAATCCAAGGTCGCGCCGCCGTCCGCCGCCATGCTGGTGGTCGGCCTGGGCATGACCGGGCCCATGCTGATGGTCCACGGCACCGAGGAGCAGAAGACGACGCACCTGCCGCCGATGGCCCGCGCCGATATCATCTGGTGCCAGCTGTTCTCCGAGCCGGCCGGCGGCTCGGACCTGGCCGCGCTGCGCACCCGCGCGGTGAAGGACGGCGACGACTGGATCGTCAACGGCCAGAAGATCTGGTCGTCCGGGGCGCACCAGTCCGACTGGGCGATCCTGGTCACCCGTACCGACCCGACCGTGCCCAAGCACAAGGGCCTGACCTTCTTCATCGTCGACATGAAGACGCCGGGCATCGAGCCCCGGCCGATCAAGCAGATCTCGGGCGCGGCGCACTTCAACGAGGTCTACCTGACCGACGTGCGCATCCCTGACTCGAACCGCATCAGCGAGGTCGGCAACGGCTGGAACGTGGCCATGACCCTGCTGATGAACGAGCGTCTCGCGGTCGGCGCCTCGGGCGGCGCCGCCGGCGGCGGCGTGAGCTGGGACGGCCTGTTCGAGCTGGCGCGTTCGCTCGAGGATGACGACGGTCCGCTGATCGCCAACCAGGCGGTGCGCGAGAAGCTGGCCGACTGGTATGTGCGCGAGGCCGGCGTGCGCAACGTCAACGCCCGTACCCTGTCGGCGCTGTCGCGCGGCGACACGCCCGGTCCGGAATCCTCCATCGCCAAGCTGATCCAGGGCCCGCAGAAGCAGAACATGGCCTCCTACGGCATGGACCTGGCGGACATGGCCGGCGTCATCGCGGATCCCAACCTCGCGGTGCAGCGCGCCGCCTACCCGTGGACGCTGCTGGGCGCGCCCGCCGGCCGCATCGCCGGCGGCACCGACGAGATCATGCGCAATATCATCGCCGAGCGCGTCCTCGGCATGCCCGGCGACATCCGCGTCGACAAGGACCTGCCGTTCAACCAGATCCCCACCGGCGGCAAGGCGGCCTGAAGGCTGGCGCTTTCCCTCTCCGAAGGGAGAGGGAGGGACCCGCGCCCGCAGGGCGTGGGAGGGTGAGGGGAGGCCGCCTCTCGGCCGTCAGCCGATAAACGGGACTTGACTCCACCCCTCTCCCGGCTGCGTGTCGCATAACTGTCACGGGGCGGTCCATTCGTGCCGGGCATGGCTTGTCCGAAGGCGCCGATGCAGCTATATGCGGCGTGCACAGCGGCACCAGCGGGATTTGAAGGCGTGAGCACGACGGCAAAGGCGACCAGCAGCGAGGCGCGGATCTCCGCCGAGCGGCTGACCCATCTCCAGCGTCTGGAAGCGGAATCCATCCATATCTTCCGCGAGGTCGTTGCCGAGGCCGAGAACCCGGTGATGCTCTATTCGGTGGGCAAGGACAGCGCCTGCATGCTGCATCTGGCGCGCAAGGCGTTCCATCCGTCGCCGCCGCCCTTCCCGATGCTCCACGTCGATACGACCTGGAAGTTCAAGGCCATGTACGAGATGCGCGGTCGCATGGCGCGCGAAAGCGGCATGGAGCTGATCGTCCATCAGAACCCGGAGGCCAAGGAAAAGGGCATCAACCCCTTCGACCACGGCCCGCTGCACACCGACATGTGGAAGACCCAGGGCCTGAAGCAGGCGCTCGACAAGTACGAATTCGACGTGGCCTTCGGCGGCGCGCGCCGCGACGAGGAGAAGAGCCGCGCCAAGGAGCGCATCTTCTCGTTCCGCGCCGCCAATCACGTTTGGGACCCGAAGAACCAGCGCCCCGAGCTGTGGCGGCTCTACAACGCCCGCAAGTCCAGGGGCGAGAGCATCCGCGTGTTCCCGATCTCCAACTGGACCGAGCTGGACATCTGGCAGTACATCCACCTGGAGAACATCCCCATCGTGCCGCTGTATTTTTCGGAGATGCGCCCGACCGTCGAGCGTGACGGTCTGCTGCTGATGGTGGACGACGAGCGCTTCCCGCTGCTGCCGGGCGAAGAACCGGTGATGCGGCCGATCCGCTTCCGCACCCTGGGCTGCTACCCGCTCTCGGGCGCCGTGATCAGCGAGGCCGCGACCCTGCCGGAAGTCATCCAGGAAATGCTGCTGACCACCACCTCCGAGCGCCAGGGCCGCGCCATCGATCACGATCAGGCGGCCTCCATGGAGAAGAAGAAGCGGGAGGGCTATTTCTGATGACCGAAACCCTGTCCGACGCCTCCAGGGCCAGCGCCTACAAGGCCCACGACCTCATCGCCGAGGACATCGACGCCTATCTGCTGCAGCACCAGCACAAGAGCCTGCTACGCTTCATCACCTGCGGCAGCGTCGACGACGGCAAGTCCACGCTGATCGGCCGGCTGCTCTATGATTCGAAGATGATCTTCGAAGACCAGCTCGCCGCCCTCGAGGCCGACAGCAAGCGGGTCGGCACCCAGGGCCAGGAGATCGACTTCGCGCTGCTGGTCGATGGCCTCGCCGCCGAGCGCGAGCAAGGCATCACCATCGACGTGGCCTACCGGTTCTTCGCCACCGACCGGCGCAAGTTCATCGTCGCCGACACACCCGGTCACGAGCAGTACACCCGCAACATGGTGACCGGCGCCTCGACCGCCGACCTGGCGGTGATCCTGATCGACGCGCGCAAGGGCGTGCTCACCCAGACGCGCCGTCATTCCTACCTCGCCAGGCTGATCGGCATCCGCCACATGGTGCTGGCCATCAACAAGATGGACCTGGTGAACTACGACCACGCGGTGTTCGACCGCATCGTCGCCGACTACCGCGCCTTCGCCGCCGGCATCGGCATCGACGCCTTCATCCCGATTCCGGTTTCGGGCCTGCGCGGCGACAACATCACCACCCGCAGCGACGCCACGCCCTGGTACACCGGTCCGGTTCTGCTCGATCACCTGGAGACGGTCGAGATCGGCGACGATCCGGCCAGCACCGGGCCGTTCCGCATGCCGGTGCAGTGGGTCAACCGGCCCAACCTGGACTTCCGCGGCTTCTCCGGCCTGATCGCGGGCGGCAGCGTGTCGCCGGGCGACACGGTGCGCATCCTGCCGTCGGGCCGCACCTCGACGGTGGCGCGCGTGGTCACCTTCGACGGCGACCTGCCGGTGGCCGTGACCGGCCAGTCGGTCACCATCACCCTGGCCGACGAGGTCGACTGCTCGCGCGGCGACGTCATCGCCGCCGCCGGCGCGCCGCCGCAGGTGGCCGACCAGTTCGAGACCACCATCGTCTGGATGGCCGACGACGAGATGCTGCCCGGCCGGCCCTACTGGCTCAAGCTGGGCACCCAGATGGTCACCGCCGTGGTCCAGCCGCCCAAATACCAGGTGAACGTCAACACCATGGAGCACCTGGCGGCCAAGACGCTGGGGCTCAACGCCATCGGCGTCGCCAATCTGTCGACCGACCGGCCGCTGGTGTTCGAGCCCTACGAGACCTCGCGCGACCTGGGCGGCTTCATCCTGATCGACAAGATGACCAACGCCACGGTCGCCGCCGGCCTGGTCAACTTCTCGCTGCGCCGGGCGCAGAACGTGCACTGGCAGGCCATCGACATCGACCGCGACGCCCACGCGGCGCAGAAGGGCCAGCGGCCCAAGCTGCTGTGGTTCACCGGCCTGTCGGGCTCGGGCAAGTCGACAATCGCCAATTTGGTCGAGAAGCGGCTGTTCGCGCTGGGCAAGCACTCGTTCCTGCTCGACGGCGACAATGTCCGCCACGGCCTCAACCGGGACCTCGGCTTCACCGATGCCGACCGGGTCGAGAACATCCGCCGCGTTGGCGAGGTGGCCAAGCTGATGACCGATTCCGGCCTCATCGTGCTCGCCGCCTTCATCAGCCCGTTCCGCGCCGAGCGCGACATGGTCCGCTCCATGCTGCCCGAAGGCGAGTTCATCGAGGTTTTCGTCGACACGCCGCTGGCCGAGGCCGAGAAGCGCGACGTCAAGGGGCTCTACAAAAAGGCGCGCGCCGGCCAGCTCAAGAACTTCACCGGCATCGACAGCCCCTACGAGCCGCCGGAGAATCCGGAAGTGGTGATCGACACCACCGAGATGAGCCCCGACCAGGCCGCCGAGCACATCGTCGCCCGCGTCCTGTGGGGCCGCTCGGAAATCCCCGACGACGAGGATCCAGACTGGTTCAAGGGCCGGGGTATTTAACCGCGAAGCGGTGCGTTACCGCTCAGCTGCGGTTGTGAACCCTGCGCCGAACTCAGTTGCTGAGGCCGAACCGGGCCAGCTTGGTGTCGATCTGGTCGATGTCGGGCCCCTTGGTGGGGCGCTGGTAGAGGCTGCGCACCCTGCGGCGGTGCTCCAGCTTCTCGGCCGCGTCTCTGGGCATCATGTCCATGGTGATGACGCCCTGCGCGATCAGGACGTCGACCAGATCCTCCAGAACCCGGACGAAATCCCTGTCCTGCTCATCCATGATCTTGTCGAGGAGATGCTGCTGCATGGCGTCCCTGCGTCGCTGCGCTACCGGAAGCATCAAAATCGACTCGAATCGTGGCGATTGTGTGAAGTGATTGGGGCATAACCATGGGTGGTGGCTATCCCCAGAGTACCCGCGGTGCGGGTTGCATCACGCCCCGCTCGTAGCGGATGCCGTTTTCCCGGTCCCTCGCCAGCAGCCATGCCCCGTCGAGATCGATCCATGACGCCTCCTGCGCCGCCAGCATGGCCGGCGCCATGGCCAGCGACGTGCCCAGCATGCAGCCCACCATCAGCTTCAGCCCCCGCGCGCGGGCGGCGTCGGCCGTGGCCAGCGCCTCGGTCAGGCCGCCGGCCTTGTCGAGCTTGATGTTGACCGCCTGGTACTTGCCGGCCAGGTCGTCGAGGCTGCCCCGGTCATGCAGGCTTTCGTCGGCGCACAGCGGCACCGGGCTGGCATAGCCCCGGAGGTCCTCGTCCTTGCCGGCGGGCAGCGGCTGCTCGATCAGGTCGACCCGCAGCAGCGCGAGGCGCGGCGCCAGATAGTCCAGCGTCTCGATGGTCAGCGCCTCGTTGGCGTCGACGATCAGCCGCGCCCGCTGCGCGGCGGCGCTCACCGCCCGGATGCGCGTCAGGTCGTGCTCGTCGCCGGCCAGCTTGATCTTCAAGAGCGGCCGGTCGGCGACCGCCTCGGCCGCCGCCAGCAGGTTTTCCGGCGTGTCGATGCTGAGGGTGAAGGCGGTCACCAGCGGCCCCGGCCGGTTCCTGTTCGCCAGCGTCCAGACAGGTATGCCTGTCTTCTTTGCCTCCAGGTCCCACAGGGCGCAATCGAGCGCGTTGCGGGCCGCGCCGTGCGGCAGCAGCGCCTGCGCCGCCTCGCGGCCAATGCCGGATTCCACGGCATCGCGCACGGCCTCGAGCTGCGCCGTCACGCTCTCTGCGCTCTCGCCGTAGCGCATGTTGGGGCCGCATTCGCCACGGCCGACGGCATCGCCATCCCGCAACTCGACCACCACCACATCGGTCTCGGTGGCCGAGCGGCGCGCGATGCGAAAGACGCCGGCCACCGGCCATCGTTCGGTACGGATCAGGTAGATCATGGCTGGAAGTTACCGGGTGGACACGACATGATATCGCCCACCATAAACGGGAGTAGATCGGATGTCACAAGAAGCCACCGCGACCAAGACCGAACCGGAAGTCCTGCTGGATATCCGGGATCACATCGCCACCATCACGCTCAACGCACCGCAGCGCATGAACACCATTTCCGGCCCCATGCTCGACCTGCTGGCCAGAACGCTGGTCGAGGTGGACGCCAATGCGGACGTGCGCGTGGTGGTGCTGACCGGCGCCGGCCGCGCGTTCTGCGCCGGCCTCGACCTGGGCGGCGCCAGGCAGGGCTCGACCGGCATGTCGGGCGCGTCCACGTCCAGCACCATCAGCATCCGCGATACGCCGCCGACCGTGCTGCACAACATGGACACGCCGGTGATCTGCGCCCTCAACGGCGGCGCCGCCGGCTACGGCATGGATTTGGCCATGGGCTGCGACATCCGCGTCATGGGCGAGGGCGGCAAGCTGGCCGCCGCGTTCACCAAGCGGGGCCTGCTGCCGGAATCCGGCGGCACCTGGATCCTGCCGCGCCTGCTCGGCTGGGCCAAGGCCGCCGAGCTGGTGTTCACCGGCCGCACGCTGGGCGCAGCCGACTGCCTGGAACTGGGCCTGGTCAACAAGGTCGTAGCCGACGCCGAGGTGCAATCCGCCGCCCGCGCCCTCGCCGAGGAGATCGCCGCCAACGCCCCGCTCGCCGTGCGCGCCGCCAAGCGGATGATGCGCATGGGCCTGAAGGAGCCGTTCGACGAGCATGTCCACCACGTCTTCCTGCAGCTCCTGCCGCTGCTGAAGACCGAGGACTTCGGCGAAGGCATCAAGGCCTTCATGGAAAAACGCGCCCCGGTGTTCAAGGGGAAGTGATCCGGAAGGGGCGCTATGGCGCCTCCTCTCGATCGTCATCCCGGCGAAGGCCGGGACCCAGAC
>LNFM01007588.1_pt1 | contig 22823 bp, 19 predicted proteins | sample 596031 | NCBI WGS metagenome assembly LNFM01 (sample SAMN04254537, study PRJNA301005) | activated carbon metagenome | isolation source: dual media filters at the Ann Arbor, Michigan drinking water treatment plant | place: USA: Ann Arbor | reverse complement strand
TTCCGACTGACTTGAACTGATTAGTCGCCATACGACTGGATAGTACACATAACCCACGAGGCGTTCACAGTAACCCTTCCAGACACTGGGCTTTGGCGGCGGCGGGCCGGGGGGTCGCAGGCCTGGGCGCGCTTCATGCCCCTGCCGATGGTGATATCCGGACTCTGAGTCGGGTACCCGGCCGCAGCTTCTAGAATCCAAGGTCCCGCGAGGTGTTCAACATGCTTTATCCCGAACTCTTCAAACAACTGGAAGCCGTGCGCTGGAGCATGGATGACGACATCCCCTGGTCGCGTTTCGAAGCCGACAAGCTCAGTGACGAGCAGGCGCAGACCATCAAGATGAACGCCATCACCGAGTGGGCGGCCTTGCCGGCCACCGAAATGTTCCTGCGCGACAACCGCGACGACAGCGACTTCTCCGCCTTCATGAGCGTCTGGTTCTTCGAAGAACAGAAGCACTCGCTGGTGTTGATGGAGTACCTGCGCCGCTTCCGTCCCGACCTGGTGCCGACCGAAGAAGAACTGCACGCTGTCCGGTTCGAGTTCGACCCGGCCCCGGCGCTGGAAACCCTGATGCTGCATTTCTGCGGCGAGATCCGCCTGAACCACTGGTACCGCCGTGCCGCCGAGTGGCACACCGAGCCGGTGATCAGGGCCATCTACGAAACCCTGGCCAAGGACGAGGCGCGTCACGGCGGCGCCTACCTGCGCTACATGAAGCGGGCCATGGGCAAGTTCGGCGACGAGGCGCGCGCCGCCTTCGCCAAGGTGGGCGTGCTGATGGCCAGTGCGCGGCGCACCGCGCAGGCGCTGCATCCGACCAACCTGCACGTCAACGTCAAGCTCTTCCCGCGCGACACCATCCAGAGCCGCATGCCCAACCCCGAATGGCTGGAGCAGTGGCTCGACCGCCAGATCCAGTTCGACGCGGCATGGGAACGCAAGGTCGTCGAACGCATCCTGCACAACATGAGCCTGCTGATGGAGCGCAGCTTTGCCAGCGTGCAGGAACTGAACCGGTACCGCAAGGAACTCACTACCGCGCTGGCCCAGCAGGCCGGGCCGCAGCCCGCCTGAGTCCAGCGGGCCCGGCCCTTCAGCCGGGAGGCCGCTGCGCGTTCTTGCGGTCTGCAGCCACCCGCACGGCCGACGGGCGTTCGCCGACCCGCTTGGCGTAGCTCTTCCAGTCCAGGCCGGCGGCGGCCAGCAGGTCTTCGCCCAGCACGCTCTTGCTGGCCATCGCCACCAGTGGCAGGCTCACCCAGGCCGAACAGTCGGCCAGCGTGAAGCTGTCGCCCGCCACGTAGGGCGAGAAGCTGGCCAGCCGCTTGAAGCCGGCGATGTTCTTCTCGAGCTGCTGCTTCACGCGGATCTTCACCGCCTCGTCCACGGTGCCGCCGAAGAAGGCCTGCCCGTAGAGCTCGCGCGCCACCAGTTCCAGATGCAGGTCGATGTAGGTGGCCAGTTCGCGCACCTTGGCAGCGGCAAAGGCATCGGCCGGCACCAGGGCCGGCGTGGGCCACTGCGCCTCGAGGTAGTCGACGATCACCTGGCTCTCGCACAGCGCGCCCTGCGGGGTGCGTATGAAGGGGATCTTGCCCAGGGGGGACGCTGCAAGCACGGCCTCGTCCTTCGACTTGGTGGGCACCGCTTCTTCGGTGAACGGGATGTTCTTCTCCAGCAGCACCAGCTTGACCTTGTTGTAGTAGTTGCTGATGGGAAAACCGCACAGGGTGATCATGGTGTCTCCTTGGGTGGGGGTGAGGCGAGGCTTGCAGCCGGTGGTGCGGCAGGCCGGCGGTTGACGAGTGCAATGCCGGCAGCCACCGCGGCCAGTGCGACCACCAGACGCAGCGTGACCGGCTCGCTCAGCAGGATGACGCCGGCCAGCAGGCCGAAGACCGGTGTCAGCAGCGTGAACGCCGAAACGCGGGTGGCCGGATAGTGCCGCAGCAGCCAGAACCAGATCAGGTAGCTGGCGAAGGTGACGATGACGGTCTGAAAGCCCAGGGACCACATCGAAAGCGCCCCGACCTTCTCAGGCCAGGGCTCACCTGCCACCCACGATGCCAGCCCGAGCGCCACGGCGGAGACGGCCAGCTGATAGAGCAGCGTCTTCTCCGGCGGGGCGGTCGACAGCCTGCTGGCGCGCAGCAGCAGCGTGGTGGCACCCCACAGCACCGAGGCGCCCAACGCCAGCGCATCGCCCAGCCACTGGAGCTCGCCATGCAGAGGCTGCACGAAGCCTTCGTAGAAGGCCCAGACCACGCCGCCGAAGGCCACGGACAGGCCCAGCAGCTGCAGGCGGTCGAGCCTTTCCGACGGCACGATGAAGGGCATGCCCAGCGCCACGACAAAAGGGGCGACGTAGAGGAAGACGATCATGCGAGAGGCGGCGGTGTACTGCAGCCCGACGAAGATCATGCCGAACTCGACGGCGAAGATCAGTCCGGCGGCGATGCCCGCGGCAGCGGTGCCATCGCGCTGCCAGAGCTTGATCCCCCGCGCCGTGGCCCACAGCCACAGCAGCAGCGCGGCACCCAGGGAGCGTGCGCTGGCCTGCATCAGCGGGGGAATCTCGTTCAGGGCCACCTTGGCCGCCACCTGGTTCAGGCCCCACAGCGCGCAGCAGGTCATCACCAGCACCACGGCCAGACCGTCCAGGCGGGCCTTGCGGTCGTTCAAGGCTGGGCTCCGGGGCTCACGCTGCCTGCTTCAGGCAGCGCCACGCCGGTGGCGTGCCAGCACCAGCAGGGTCACCACGACCGCCACGGCCGCGCCGGCGGCGTGGGCCAGGGGCGCGACGGCGATGTCCCAGCCGGCCGGCTGCACGAGTGCCGGGCCCCACGGGGCCTCGAGCCAGAGCTTGAGGAGCAGGCCGGCGAGGAGGGCGCCACCCACCCAGCGGCGCTTGCCGTCCTGGGTGGCGAGCAGCCAGGTGGCCACGATGGCCACGCCGGCGTGCAGCACCCCCGACAGGCCGCCGTAGTGCACCAGGCCGGGCTCCGACAGCAGTACCAGGTGCGTCAGGGGCCAGCTCGCCAGCCACCCCAGCGCCACGTCGGCCGGCACCCGTGCCACACGACCCAGGGCGGCGACGACGGCCAGTCCCGCCAGGTTGGCGGCCAGGTGCATGCCGCTCCAGTGAACGAAGGCCGCCGTCCACCAGCGCCAGGGTTGTTCGAAGGCCAGACCGGGTTGCCAGTCCCACAGCACGGCAGGCACCCACCACCCCGCAAGCGACCCCAGGGCCAGCAGCGCCGACAGACCCAACCAGGTGCGACCGGCCGGGATCAATCGAACACGGCCTTCCACAGTGCCAGCACGGCGTCGCGCGCCGGCGCCATCGTCGCCGGGTCGAACTGCGTGGGCTGCTCGTCCAGACGCGCGCGGTGTTGCGCCCGGCGCAGGTCACGGTAGGCATCGGCTGCGGCCGTGCCCACGCCGGCCGGCAGCAGACCGACCGCTTCGGCACGCTGCAGCAAGGCGATGTTGCCGGCGTTGTCCAGCATCAGCGGCTGCGCGGCGCCGTGCGCCAGCACCAGGAACTGCACGGCGAACTCCACGTCCATCATGCCGCCGGCGCTGTGCTTCACGTCGAAGCGGCCCGCTGCCACCGGCCGGGCGGCGCGCACGCGTTCGCGCATGCCACGCACCTCCTCGCGCAAGGCCGCGTGGTCGCGCGGCGCGGTGAGCACGCTGCGGCGGGCGGCGTCGAACGCGCCGGCGATGGCCGCCGCGCCGGCGCAGAACCGCGCCCGCGTGATGGCCTGGTGTTCCCAGGTCCAGGCCGTGTTGCTGCCGCGGCCCTTCTGGTAGTTCTGGAACGATTCGAGCGAGGTCACCAGCAGGCCCGAATTGCCGTTGGGGCGAAGCGCCGTGTCGATGTCGAACAGCTCGCCCGAAGCGGTGCGCAGCGTGAGCCAGGTGATGAGCTTGCGCACGAAGGCGCCGTAGACCTCCTGCGCCTTGTCCTTGTCGGCTTCGTCACGGTCGTCGTAGAGGAAGACCACGTCGAGGTCGCTGCCGTAGCCCAGCTCCTTGCCGCCCAGCTTGCCGTAGGCCACGATGGCCAGGCCCGGCGTCTCGCGGTGACGCTGGCGCAGCAGCGGCCAGGCCCAGCGCAGGGTGGTGTCGAGCACCGCGTCGGCCAGCGCTGAAAGGTCGTCGGCCACTTCCTCGACGGTGAGCTCGCCTTCGACGTCGCGCACCAGCGTGCGGAAGACTTCGGCGTGGTGGGCGCGGCGCAAGGTGTCGAGCAGTTCGCCTTCGTCGTCTTCGCCGCTGCGCTGCCAGGCGGCACGGCGTTCTTCCAGTTCGGCGACGAAGGCAGCACGGTCGAAGCGCAGATGCAGCAGACGTTCGTCGGCCAGTTCGTCGATCACGCCGGGGTGGCGCATCAGGTACTGCATGGGCCACCTGGCCATGCCCAGCAGGCGCAGCAGGCGCTGGGCGTTCGACCAGCAGGGCGATGTAGCTCTCGCGCCGCAGCAGGGGCTCCAGCCAGTCGACGAAGCGCAGCGCCGCCTGCTCCGAGCACTCGCCCTGGGCCAGACCCTGGCCGACCTTCTGCATCAGCCGGCCCAGTCGCATGCGGCTCTCGTCACGCAGCGATGCCATGCGGGGCTGCGCGACCCAGGCGCGCACCCGCTCGGCCAGCGCGGCTGGCAGGCGTTCGATCAGGGCCTCGCTGTCCACGGGCAGCGGCCCCGGCCCGCAGCTGCGGCAGCCTGCAGGGCCGCCGGTGGCCTGGCCGTCGCGCAGCAGGGAGTCGAACTCCGAGGCCACCAGTTCGCGGATCTGGCACAGGCGGTCGAGCATCTCGCAGGTGTCGGCATTGCACAGCAGGCCCAGGCTGCGCGCGATCCAGCCGAGGTCGGCGTCGTCGGTCGGCAGCAGGTGCGTCTGCTGGTCGTCCAGGTACTGGATGCGGTGCTCCACGCGGCGCAGGAACTCGTAGGCCGCGGCCAGCTGGGTGGCGACCTCGGGCTTCATCAGCCCGCGCTCGGCCAGGCGTTGCAGCGCGCGCACCGTGGAGCGCGTGCGGATCTCGGGGAAGTGGCCGCCGCGCACCACCAGCATCAGCTGCACGATGAACTCGATCTCGCGGATGCCACCGCGCGACAGCTTCACGTCGTTGGCGCGTTCGGGGCGGCCAGCGGCGCGCCGCTGTGCTTCCTCGCGGATCTTGCGGTGCAGCTGCCGCAAGCCTTCGAAGACGCCGTAGTCCAGGTAGCGCCGGTAGACGAAGGGCGTGACCAGCGAGCGCAGCGCCAGGGCGCGGCCGCTGGTCACCGCCTCGCGCGGCGCCACGACGCGGCTCTTCAGCCAGGCGAAGCGCTCCCACTCGCGGCCCTGTACCTGCAGGTACTCTTCCAGCATCGACAGACTGACCACCGGCGGGCCCGAGTTGCCGTTGGGCCGCAGTGCCAGATCGACGCGGAACACGAAGCCGTCGTCGGTGGTGTCGCCGATCAGCGCATAGAGGCGCTTGGCGACGAAGGAGAAGTATTCGTGCGCGCTGGTCGGCCGCTCGCCCTGGGTCTGTCCGTCGTCTTCGTAGACGTAGATGAGATCGATGTCGGACGAGACGTTGAGCTCGCGCGCGCCGAGCTTGCCCATGCCGACGATCCAGAAGTCGATGGGCTGGCCCTGTGCGTTCAGCGGCGGGCCATGGCGCTGGTCGGCGTCGGCACGGGCCTGTGCCAGCGCGACCTCGAGCGTGGCCTCGGCCAGCGAGGTCATCGCTGCGGTGACGGCCTGCAGCGGTGCCTCGTGCTCGATGTCCAGCACGGCCAGTCGTTCCAGCACCAGCTGTCGCGCCACACGCAACGCCGTCGGCAGGGCGCTGCCTTGCTGCTCGAGCTGGCGCACGAGCAAGGTGATGCCGTCGAAGTCGGGCGTTCCCGGCGGCAGCAGCGACAGCTGCGCAGCGTATCGGCGCCTGACCCGCTGCACGAAACGGCTGTGGTCGGCGCGGGCGGCGAGTGCCGGGAGGGCGGTGGATTCGGCAGCCATGGGCCGGAGCTTGCGTGCGCGGCGGGCGTGCTAGATTGCAGCGGAATCGAGGCGGTCGGCCTGGCCATGCAGCGCAAGACCGCCCCGCTGGAGTTCCGGAGTTCGTTTCCCTCGCATTGCTGTCCCTCGATCTTGTGGCCTGCGCTGACGTTCCAGCGACAGGATTCGCGAGCTTAGTGCCGGCGCGATGTCCTCACCGCGTCGGGGAATTCTGCCCCACATCGGCGGCCCGTGCCGGGCAGGCCCAGGAAGGTCGCTTGATGAAGATCGCCGCCGTGCAGATGGTGTCCACGCCCGATGTGGATCGCAACCTCCAGGCCGCATCGCGGCTGGTGGCCGAAGCGGCATCGAAAGGTGCCGGTCTCGTGGTTCTCCCTGAGTACTTCTGCCTGATGGGGCGGCGCGACGACGACAAGCTGCGCGTGGCCGAGGCCGCCGGCGACGGGCCGATCCAGCAGACCCTGTCCGAGGCTGCGCGCCGTCACGGCGTGTGGCTGGTGGGCGGCACGCTGCCCTTGCGCAGCGCCAATGCGGCCCAGGCGCTGAACAGCTGCCATGTCTGGGCCCCCGACGGCTCGCCGGCCGCGCGCTACGACAAGATCCATCTCTTCGCCTTCGACAACGGCCGCGAGAGCTACGACGAGGGCCGCGTGCTGCAGGCTGGCAGCACGCCGGTGGCCCTGCAGGCCGGTGCGCTGCGCGTGGGACTGTCCATCTGCTACGACCTGCGCTTTCCGGAACTCTACCGGTCGCTGATGAGTCCGCCCTGCGATCTGATCTGCGTGCCGGCGGCCTTCACCTACACCACGGGTCGCGCGCACTGGGAGCTGCTGCTGCGCGCCCGCGCGGTGGAGAACCAGTGCTACGTGATCGCCTCGGCCCAGGGCGGCACGCACGAGAACGGCCGTCGCACCTGGGGCCACAGCATGGTCGTCGACCCCTGGGGCGAGGTGCTCGCGGTGCTGCCCGAGGGCGAAGGCGTGGTCATGGCGGACTTCGACCCCGCGCGCCTGGCCGAAGTGCGCACCCAGCTGCCCGCCCTGGCGCACCGGCGACAGTTCGCCTGCTGAGCCAAGGCGACCGGACATCCTGGACTGGCCGATCAAGCGGTCGGGCCACCGGCCCGACGCGGCCTGCAAGGCGGCCGAAGGCGCCACGGGGGTGGGTCACCTGCTGCCGAACATCATCTGGCGGGCCAGGAGGCGCTTGACGGCGGGCGCCTGCTGCAGCGCCATCAAGGCCGCGCCGCGCGCCGCCCCCACGCCGGGCCAACGCCAGGTGAAGCTGCGTGCCAGGAAGTCGGTGATGGCGATCATGCTCCAGCGGTCGGCACCGCGCGCCCACTCGACGCGGCGCAGCGCGGCGTCGATGTCGTCGGCGAAGCGCAGCGTGGCGACCAGTTCGTAGGCGTCGCGCAGGCCCAGGTTGAGCCCCTGGCCGGCCACCGGGTGCAGTGTCTGCGCCGCATTGCCGATGCGCACGGTGCGACCGTTGACCAGCGTGCGCTCGGCGTTCAGGCCCAGGGCGAAGTGCTTCAGCGGCGACACCGCGATCACCCGTCCCGCCGCCGGCGGCAGCAGGGTGCCCAGCACGACGGCTCGCTGCCCGTCGTCCAGCGCCGCCACCGGATCGTCCGTGGCCGAGACGCACCACACCAGGGCGGCTCGGCGATGCCCTGCGGGCAGGTCCGTCCCCGGCGGCAGGCGCAAGGGCAGCAAGGCCACCGGGCCGTCGCGCGTGAAGCGCTCGAAGGCCGTGCCGGCGCTGCCGCCGGCCAGCGTGACCGTGCCGACCCAGGCGGTCTGCGCGTAGTCGTGCACGACGGCCTTGCGCACCTGGTCCGAGAAGACGCCACCTTCGGCCACCACCGCAAGGTCGAAGGTCTCGGCGATGCCGGCATCGACTTCCACGCCCGAGGCAGCGGGCTTCAGCGCCGCCACCGGCATGCCGAAGCGGGTGTGCAGGCGATGCGGCTGGGCCGCGGCCTCGGCCTCCCAGGCCGCCTGCAGTGAAGAAACCAGCGCGCCGTAGCTCAGCACAGCGCCGAGCATCGGCACCTTCTGCTCGGCGGCCGCCAGCAGCACCTCGGCACCGGGCGGCGAAGGCGGCGCCTGCGAGACGTGCACTTCCGAGATGGGCTGCGCGACCTCGGCAGGCCAGGCCTGCAGGCGCTGCAGCAACTGCACGCTGCCCAGCGACAGCGCCAGCGTGCGCGGATCGCCGGCCACGTCGCGCGCGGCATCGCGGGCGTCGAACAGCGTGATGTGCGCGTGCGGCAGCGTGCGGGCCGCATGCAGGGCCAGCGCCAGCCCCACGGGGCCGGCGCCGATCACGGCGAAGTGCAGGGCGGTCTGGATCATCGTGGGGGAGTGTGCCTGTGTGAGGAGGAAGTCGACGGCGGCCCATGCCGAAGCACCCTGCGGCGTATTATTCGCGCGCCCGGATCGACGGGTGGATCGAGGAGGGGAAAGCCATGGCGCTGATGGACTTCATCAAGAAACAATTCATCGACATCCTGGAGTGGACCGAGTCGGGCGACGGGACTCTTGCCTGGCGCTTCCCGATGGCCGACAACGAGATCCAGTACGGCGGCTCGCTGACCGTGCGCGAGAGCCAGATGGCCGTCTTCGTCAACGAAGGCAAGGTGGCCGACGTGTTCGGCCCGGGCATGTACAAGTTGACGACGCAGACGCTGCCGGTACTGACCTACCTCAAGAACTGGGACAAGCTCTTCGAGAGCCCGTTCAAGAGCGACGTCTACTTCTTCAGCACGCGCCAGCAGATCGACCGCCGCTGGGGCACGACGCAGCCGGTGACGATCCGCGACAAGGACTTCGGTGCCGTGCGGCTGCGCGCCTTCGGCAACTACGCCTACCGCATCGCCGACCCGAAGCTCTTCCACACGGCCATCTCCGGCACGCGCGACCGCTACACCGTCGAAGACCTCGACGGCCAGTTGCGCGGCCTGATGCTGCAGCACATCAGCGACGCGGTGGCCGGCAGCGGCATCCCCTTCCTGGACCTGGCGGCCAACCAGATCGAGTTCGCCAAGCAGCTGCAGGCGGCCACGGCCGAGGAGTTCGGCAAGCTGGGCCTGGTGCTCGAGTCGGTGACGGTGCAGAACGTCAGCCTGCCCGAGGAGCTGCAGAAGATCCTGGACCAGAAGATCGGCATGGGCATGGTCGGTGGCGACATGGCCAGGTTCATGCAGTACCAGACGGCGCAGTCCATCCCCAAGTTCGCCGAAAGCGCCGGGCAGGGCGGCGGCGGTGTGGTGGGCGACGCGATGGGCCTGGGGGCCGGCGTGGCCCTGGGCCAGGTGATGGCGCAGCAGCTTCAGGGCGGCTTGCTGGGCGCCTCGCCGGCGGCCGCGGCCGCCGCTGCCCAGGCCGCGCAGGCTGCTCCCCCGGTCGGCCTGAAGCCCGACGAGGTGATGGCGACGATCGAGAAGCTGGCCGACCTCAAGGCCAAGGGCATCCTCACCGACGAGGAGTTCAGCAGCAAGAAGGCCGAACTGCTGAAGAAGCTCATCTGATCGTGGCCTTTCCGGCCTTGAGGGTGCACCGCCCGGCCTGACACCTTGGCCACCGGGTCCTCACCACGACGCGTCTACCGCGCGGCGTGCCCGAACTGCGGCGCGCCGGTCGAGTTCGCCTCGGCGGCATCGGCCAGCGCCGTCTGCAGCTTCTGCCGCAGCACGCTGGTGCGCGACGGCCAGGCGCTGCGCCGCATCGGTGTCAGTGCCGAACTGTTCGACGACCACTCGCCGCTGCAGCTGGGCGTCGTCGGCCGCGCACAGGGCATGGCCTTCACGCTGATCGGGCGCCTGCAGTACGGCTATTCATCGCGCGCCCGGGCCGTGCCGTCGCCCGCCGGGGGTGCCAATGGTCCGGAGGGCAACGCCCAAGCGGACCTGGACGGCACCTGGAACGAATGGCACGCGCTGTTCGACAACGGGCGCAGCGGCTGGCTCAGCGAGGACAACGGCGCCTATGTGCTGGCCTTCGACGGTCCCGCGCCCAGCGACGCGCCGCGGGCCGGCGAGCTGCGGGCCGGCGAACGACACGTCATCGACGGCCGCGGCTGGCAGGTGGCGTCGGTGGTGCGCGCGCGCCTCATCGCCGCACAGGGCGAACTGCCCAGCCCGCCGCGGCTGGAGGGCGACTTCGGCGTCGTCGACCTGCGCAACGAGCAGGGCGAAGTGGCCACGCTGGACTACGCCGACCCGGCAGGTGTGCACTGGTCCACCGGCCGCTCGGTGGCCTTGTCGACTCTGGCCCTGCAGGGGCTGCGCGAAGTCAGCGAGAAGACACTGGGGTCGCGCGCCATCGAGTGCCCCAGCTGTGGCGCTGCGCTCGCACCCCGACTGGCCAGCACCAAGAGCCTGAGCTGCCACCAGTGCCAGGCGGTGGTCGACATCTCGGCCGGCGTCGGTGCCGACCTGCAGCACTACGCGCAGAACAATTCCGGCGACGGGGGGCTCGAGCCGCAGATTCCGCTGGGCAGCACCGGCACGCTGGCGCTGGGCGGTGCGCCGCTGCCCTGGCAAGTGGTGGGCTACATGGAGCGCTGCGACCTGCCCGAGGCCGACAGCGACGACGAGCAGACCTTCTGGCGCGAGTACCTGCTCTACCATGCCACCGAAGGCTTCGCGTTCCTGGTGGACGCGCAGGACGGCTGGAGCTGGGTCAAGCCGCTGACCGGAGCGCCGCAGGCGCGTGGCGGGCAGGCGACCTGGCAGGGCGCGGTCTACCGGCATCAGTACACCTACGAGGCCAAGGTGACCTGGGTGCTGGGCGAGTTCTACTGGCGCGTGCGGCGCGAGGAGCGCGCCACCGTCAGCGACTACCAGAGCGTGCAGGACATGGGCCGCAAGCGCCTGTCGCGAGAGAAGACGGCCGGTGAGGTGACGTGGTCGGGCGGCGAGACGCTGCCCGCCACCGCCGTGGGCGAAGCCTTCAAGCTGCCGCCGAGCCAGCGCGCCGCGCTGCAGCGCGACGTGGTACCGCTGGCCGCCGCCAGCGTGGCCGCGGGCATGTCGCGCACGGCCATCGTCGTCATGGTGATCTTCCTGCTGATGGTCGCGATGATCGCGCAGTGCAGCGACGACCGCTGCGACGATCTGCGCACCAGCTTCGGCCAGGCCAGCACCGAATACCAGCAATGCGTGCGCAACCGCAGCAGCGGCGGCTTCCGCTCCGGCGGCGGCTCCTTCGGCGGCTATTCCAGTGGCGGCGGGCACAAGTAGCCTGCCGCCGAACACCTTCAACCAGGATCATTCAGGAGCAGTGGACATGATGGGAATCGAATGGCTCAAGCCCGCGGTGTTCTTCGGCTCGATGCTGTACGCACTGATCGGCGTGGTGATCTTCTGGCTGTGTTTCGTCATCATCGACAGGATCACGCCCTACGACCTGTGGGCCGAACTGGTGGAGAAGAAGAACGTTGCGCTGGCCATCGTGGTGGGGTCGATGTGCATCGCCATCGGGCTGATCGTTTCGGCGGCGATCGGCGGGTGATGACGACCACCCCCTACGGCCTGCGGCCGCCCCCTCAAGGGGGCAACGCTGGCGGACCGGCGGAGCCGGATCCGCGGCGTTTGCTTGATGCGTCGTGGCGGGTGTTGGACGCTCGAGGGGGTCGAGCCGCTGGCGGACCGGCGGAGCCGGATCCGCGACGTTTGCTTGATTCGCTGCGGTGAATCTGAAGGCTGACGTGGCGGCGTCCGAGACTGCCCGGCCTAGCGCTTCGCCGGCGGAGGTGGCGCTGCTGGCTTCGGTGTTCGTGGTGGCGGCCTGCGGGCTGGTGTATGAGCTGGCGGCGGGGGCGCTGGCCAGCTATCTGCTGGGGGACTCGGTGCTGCAGTTCAGCACCATCATCGGCACCTACCTGTTCGCGATGGGGCTGGGGTCCTGGGCCAGTCGGTACATCGAGCGGCAGCTGGTCGCGCAGTTCCTGCGCATCGAACTGCTGGTGGGCCTCATCGGGGGCATGCTGCCGGCGCTGCTCTACGTCGCTCACGCCAGCCTGCCGGTGGGGCACGACACCAGCTTTCGCGTGCTGCTCTATGGCCTGGTGCTGGTGGTGGGAGCCCTGGCCGGGCTCGAGATCCCGCTGGTGATGCGCATCCTCAGGCGCCACTTCCACGAGCGCTATGCGCTGCGTGAACTGGTGTCGCAGGTGCTGACCTTCGACTACCTGGGCGCGCTGGCGGTGGCGGTGGCCTTCCCGCTGCTCTTCGTGCCGCACCTGGGCCTCATCCGCACGGGCGTCTTCTTCGGCCTGCTGAATGCCGGCGTGGCGGTGTGGGCGCTGTGGCTGTTCCGCACCGAACTGCGGCGCTTCTGGGCGCACGCGGCGGCCTGCGCCGCCGTGCTGGGGGTGCTGGGCGCCACGCTGATCGGTGCCGACCACATCACGACCTGGGCCGAAGACGGCTTCTACGGCGACAACGTCATCCTGCGCGAGAACAGCGACTACCAGCGTGTGGTGGTGACCTCATCGCAGGCCGGGGTGCGCCTGTTCCTCAACGGCAACCTGCAGTTCCATTCGCGCGACGAATACCGCTATCACGAGGCCCTGGTGCACCCTGCCATGGCCGCGCACGGCGCGCCGCGCCGCGTGCTGGTGCTGGGCGGCGGCGACGGCATGGCCGTGCGCGAGGTGCTGCGCCATCCGTCGGTGGAAGAGGTGACGCTGGTCGAGCTCGACCCCCACATCACGAAGCTGTTCAGCAGCAACGCCTTGCTGGCCTCGCTCAACGGCCAGGCGCTGAAGTCGCCCAAGCTGAAGGTGATCAACGCCGACGCCTTCGAGTGGCTGGAAACGAACCAGCAGATGTTCGACGTGATCGTCGTCGACTTTCCAGACCCCACCAACTTCAGCATCGGCAAGCTCTACACCACCAGCTTCTACCAGCGGCTGGACGCTCACCTGGCCGCCGGCGGCTTCGCCAGCATCCAGACCACGTCGCCGCTGATGGCGCGGCGCAGCTACTGGACGGTGGTCGCCACCATCGAGGCCACCGGCCTGTCGACCACGCCGTACCACGCCCACGTGCCGAGCTTCGGCGAATGGGGCTTCGTGCTGGCGCATCGGCGGCCCTTCCGCATGCCGCAGGCGCTGCCGCCGGGCTTGCGCTTCCTCACGGTCGAAGGCATGCCCGCGTTGCTGCAGTTTCCGCCCGACATGGCACGTGTGCCGGCCGAGCCCAACCGGCTGTCCAACCAGGTCCTCGTGCACGTCTTCGAGCAGGAATGGGGACGGGTCGTCCAGTGACCATGTCCTGGCGCCGCCGCAGCCTGCTGGCGGCCGCAATGTCGACGGCTGCGCTGAGCGCCTGCCGCCCTGCACCCTCTGCGGCCCCTGCGGCCTCCGTGCAGCTGCAGGGCGGCTGGGTCGGCGCCTCGCATGCGCGCGGGCATCGGCTGCGCGAGTCGAAGTCCGGTGCCTTGCCGGCGGTCGCCGTGCAGCGCCGCGCCCGCGTGCTGGTGCTGGGCGCCGGGGTGGCCGGGCTGGCAGCGGCGCGCGCATGGCGGCAGGCCGGCGTCGACGACGTGCAGGTGCTCGAACTGGAAGACAGCCCCGGCGGCAACGCGCGCGGACACCGGCTGGGTGGCATGGCCTGTCCGCTCGGCGCGCACTATCTGCCGCTGCCCGTGGCCGAGTCGCGCGAGGTCGCGCAGTGGCTGTTCGAACTGGGCCTGCTGCGGCACGAGTCGGGCCGCACCGTGCCCGATCCGCGCCACCTTTGCCACAGCCCGCAGGAGCGCCTGTTCATCGACGGTCAGTGGGTCGACGGCAGCCTGCCGCCGGCCGCGCCGGGATCGGCCACGCTGGCGCAGTACAGGCTCTTTGGCGAGCGGGTGGCCGCGCTGTCGGCGCCCGTTGCCGGCGGCCGGCGCTTCGCTTTGCCGGCGCACCGTGCGGTGCCCGATGCGCAGACCGTCGCCCTGGACCGCCAGACCTTCGCCTCCTGGCTGGCGGCCGAAGGACTGGACGACCGCCGGCTGCTCTGGTACCTGGACTACGCCTGCCGCGACGACTATGGCGCGGGGCTGGACACCGTCTCGGCCTGGGCCGGCCTGCACTACTTCGCCAGCCGCCACGGCTTCCATGCCACGGGCGACGAGGCCGACGACGCCGACGCTGTCTTCACCTGGCCCGAAGGCAATGGCTGGCTCACGGCCCGGCTCGCCGCGCCGCTGCAGGAGCGGCTGCACGGCGGGCGCACGGTGCTGCGCGTGGCCGAAGGCCGGCACGGCGTCGACGTGGTGGCCTGGGACGAAGCGACGTCCCGCCTGGAAGGCTGGACGGCCGACACCGTGATCTGCGCGCTGCCGCTGTTCGTGGCGGCGCGTCTGTTCGACCCCGCGCCGCCGGCCTTGCGCGAAGCCGCCGCGGCGCTGCGCTACGCGCCCTGGCTGGTGGCCAACCTGCACATCGATGCGCCGCTGCTGGAACGCCAGGGCGTGGCGCCGGCCTGGGACAACGTGATCTACGGCAGTGCCGGCCTCGGTTATGTCGACGCCATGCACCAGAGCCTTCGTGCTGTGCCTGGCGCCACGGTGCTGACGGCCTACCACGCCCTGCCGATGGCCGATCGCGGCGACCTGCTGAAACGGCCCTGGACCGACTGGGCCGAGCGCGTGCTGCAGGACCTGGATACCGTGCACCCCGACCTGCGCCAGCGGCTGCAGCGCATCGAGATGATGCGCTACGGCCATGCGATGGCCGTGCCGGTGCCCGGCCTGCAGGACCGTGCGGCGCTGCAGGCCCTGCGGGCGATGCGGGGGCGCGTGCGTTTCGCGCATGCCGACCTGGCGGGCTATTCGGTGTTCGAGGAGGCTTTCGTGGCCGGCTGCGAGTCGGCCGCACCGCGTCGCTGACGATGCGTCCGCGGCCGGGCATCCCACGTCCCACGCCGGTTTGGGCTACGCTCGGCGGCCTATCCGCTGCAAGGTGTCGTCACATGCAATACCGCCGTCTGGGCCGCTCCGGCCTCCGTGTCAGCACCTTCTCGCTGGGCTCCTGGGTCACGTACCACAACCAGGTCGATGCCAGTGCCGCCGTCGAGATGATGGCCGCCGCCTTCGCCGGCGGCGTGAACTTCTTCGACAACGCCGAGGTCTACGCCGGCGGCAAGAGCGAGGAAGTGATGGGCCAGGCGCTGAAGACGCTGGGCTGGCCGCGCCTGAACTACGTCGTCTCGACCAAGTTCTTCTGGGGCCTGGACCGCCAGGGCGAGGCGGTCAACCGCAAGGACACCCTGAACCGCAAGTACCTGATGCAGGCCATCGATGGTTCGCTCAAGCGCATGGGTCTGGAGCACATCGACCTGGTCTACTGCCACCGCCCGGACCCCAGCACCCCCATCGAGGAGACGGTGCGCGCGATGAGCGACATGATCACCCAGGGCAAGGCCCAGTACTGGGGCACCAGCGAATGGAGCGCTGCCGACATCCACGCCGCCTGGGCGGTGGCCGACCGCCACCACCTGCACAAGCCGGTGATGGAACAGCCGCAGTACCACCTCTTCCACCGCAAGCGGGTGGAGCAGGAATACGCGCGTCTTTACGAGGACATCGGCCTGGGCCTGACGACCTGGAGCCCGCTGGCGTCGGGCCTGCTCACCGGCAAGTACCGCCAGGGTGTGCCCGACGGCAGCCGCGCCACGCTGCCCAACATGGCCTCGTTCCGCGACAGCCTGACCGATGCGAAGAAGAATGCCGCGGTCGCAGAACTCGAGCCCATCGCGCAGGAACTCGGCGCCAGCGTTGCGCAACTGGCGCTGGCCTGGGTGGCGAAGAACCCGCGCGTGAGCAGCGTGATCACCGGCGCGAGCAGGTTGTCGCAGCTGGAATCGAACCTGGGCGCGCTGGCGCTGCTGGACAAGCTGACACCCCAGGTGATGGCGCGCATCGACGCCGTCACGCTGCCGCTGTCGGAGTAGTACCGCCCGGCCGCGGCAGCGGCCGGGGTCTCAGGGGCTCACTGCGCCGGCCCCAGGCCGATGGGCGCAGGCGCGCTCATCAGGATCTTCTGGAACAGCGGACGGAACTCGTCGGCCGGCTCGTGGCCGGTGAGCGGATCGCGGTTGGCGGCGAAGGCGGCGTCGACTTCGGCCCAGTCTTCGGACGTGAAGCTGCGCCGGGCCGCCGGCAGCACCTCGCTTTCCTCCACCGCCATGTGGCGCAGGTAGAAGTCGATGTAGGTCTGCACCGCCTGCTCGAAGGCCTCGCGACGCGACGCGCCCAGCACCTCGAAGGCCAGCAGCGCATGTTCGAGGTCGCGGATGCGCTGCTCGCCGACGGCGTGGTCGTGGTCGAGGCGGTCAAGCACCGGCCCCATCTCGGGGGCGCGCTCGCGCAGCCGCGGAAAGAGCAGGGTGCTTTCCTTGCGATGGTGCAGCTTCTCGGGAAACTCGTCGACGTAGAACAGCATGGCGCGCAGCACGTCGAAGGGCGGCAGCAGGTTCTCGCGTCGCGAATGCGTCAGCAGCATGGACAGCGAACGCAGCATCGCCGAGAGCGCCTGGTGTTCGTCGCGGATGACATCGAGTGCGGTGTGTGACATGGAGGCGGCCGGGGTGGGCGATGGACAGCCGCAAGCGTTGCAGCTTTCCCGCTCTGCGGCTTGACCTGCCTCAATCGGCGCGTGAACGCGTGGCGGGCGAAGGAACAGGCGGCGGGCTGCCCGCTGCGGCCGCCCCCACGGTCTCTGCCAGCCTGCCGCGCTGCACGCGGTGACGCTCGGCGTGCTGCGCCCCGAAGGCGTCTTCCAGCGTGGCCATCAGGCGCTCGGCGCGCCGGCTGTTGTCGTCGTGCAGGTTGCAGACGTAGACGTCCAGCGTCACCGCGCCCAGTTCGGGCCATGTGTGCACGGCCAGATGCGACTCGGCCAGCAGCACGACACCGGTGACGCCGGAGGGCGCGTCGGCGGGGGCTTCCGTGACAGGAGCGCCGTGTGCCCCGAAGCGATGGAAGAGTTCACCCACCGGCTGCAGGCCGGCAGCCCGTACGGCCGACAGGCACAGGCAACGAAGTGCCTGTGGGTCGGTCATCGACGGCAGGGTGACGGCGCAGCCCCGCAGGTCGGCGGTGAGGTGCAGTCCGTGCATGGGGCGATCATATGAGCGCCAACAAGGGATGCCCTGACGGGCGCGCCTAGAATTCCCGCTCTCGCCTCTCATCCCTCCAACGTCCCCAAGCCCATGCCCCACCCCAACGCCCAGATCACCTCTCTGATGGCCAACGCCATCCGCGCCCTGGCCATGGATGCCGTGCAGCAAGCCAACTCCGGCCACCCCGGGGCGCCGATGGGCATGGCCGAGATCGCGGTGGCGCTGTGGGGACGGCACCTCAAGCACAACCCGGGCAACCCGCTGTGGCCCGATCGCGACCGCTTCGTGCTCAGCAACGGCCACGGTTCGATGCTGATCTACGCGCTGCTGCACCTGACAGGCTACGACCTGGCGATGAGCGAATTGCGCAACTTCCGCCAGTTGCACAGCAAGACCCCGGGCCACCCCGAAGTCGACGTGACGCCCGGCGTGGAGACCACCACCGGACCGCTGGGCCAGGGCATCGCCAATGCGGTGGGCATGGCGCTGGCCGAGAAGCTGCTGGCCACCGAATTCAACCGGCCCGGGCACGCCCTGGTCGACCACCGCACCTACGCCTTTCTGGGTGACGGCTGCATGATGGAAGGCATCAGTCACGAGGTTTGCGCACTGGCCGGAGCCTGGAAGCTGAACAAGCTGGTGGCGCTGTACGACGACAACGGCATCAGCATCGACGGCCAGCTCAAGCCCTGGTACGTCGACGATGTCGGCAAGCGCTTCGAAGCCTATGGCTGGAACGTCATCGGGCCTGTCGACGGCCATGACGCCGATGCGGTGGATGCCGCGCTGGCCCAGGCGCGCGGCTCGGCCGTCAAGCCGACGCTGATCATCTGCAAGACCACCATCGGCAAGGGCTCGCCCAACCGCGCAGGCACCGCCAAGGCGCACGGCGAGGCGCTGGGCAGCGACGAGATCAAGCTCACCCGCGAGGCGCTGGGCTGGAAGCACGAGCCCTTCATCATTCCCGAAGACGCCTACGCCGCCTGGGACGCCAAGGCCGCCGGAGAGAAGGCCGAAGCCGGCTGGGCGTCGGTCTTCGCCGCCTACAAGGCCGCCTACCCCGAGCTGGCGGCCGAGTTCACGCGGCGCATGAAGGGCGAACTGCCGGCCGGCTTCGCGCAGACCGCCGTCGACGCCGTCATCGCCGCCCACACCAAGGCCGAGACGGTGGCCAGCCGCAAGGCCAGCCAGCTGTCGCTGGAAGCCTTCACCCAGGCGCTGCCGGAGATGCTGGGCGGCTCGGCCGACCTCACCGGCTCCAACCTCACCAACACCTCGTCGACACCGGCGCTGCGCTTCGACGAGTCCGGCGTGCCCAACGGTGGCCGGCACATCAACTACGGCGTGCGCGAGTTCGGCATGGCCGCCATCATGAACGGCCTTGCGCTGCATGGCGGCTTCATTCCCTACGGCGGCACCTTCCTGACCTTCAGCGACTACAGCCGCAACGCCATCCGCATGGCGGCGCTGATGAAGCGCCGGGTCATCCACGTCTTCACGCACGACAGCATCGGCCTGGGCGAGGACGGCCCCACGCACCAGAGCGTGGAGCATGCGGCCAGCCTGCGGCTGATCCCCAACCTGGACGTCTGGCGTCCGGCCGACACGGCCGAGACGGCCGTGGCCTGGACCTGCGCGCTGGGCAACAGCGAGCGCCCGAGCGCGCTGCTGCTGTCGCGCCAGAACCTGCCCTACCTGCCCAAGGCGGGCCTGGACCAGATCAACAGGGGCGCCTACGTGCTGGCCGAGCCGGCCGAGGTGGGCCTGAAGAAGAAGGCCCAGGCCGTCATCATCGCCAGCGGCAGCGAGGTGCAGCTGGCGCTGCACGCGCAGCAGCAGCTGGCCACGCGCGGCATCTCGGTGCGCGTCGTGAGCATGCCCAGCACGACGGTGTTCGACCGCCAGAGCACGGCGTACAAGTCGAGCGTGCTGCCGCCCAGGCTGCCGCGCGTGGCCGTCGAGGCCGGCGTGACCGACGGTTGGTGGAAGTACGGCTGCGCCGCCGTCATCGGCATCGACCGCTACGGCGAAAGCGCGCCGGCCGGCCCGCTGTTCAAGTTGTTCCACCTCACGGCCGACAACGTCGCCGCGACGGTGCAGAAGGTTCTGTCCCACTGACTTCCAGGAGAAACGCATGACGATCAAGGTTGGCATCAACGGCTTCGGCCGCATCGGGCGCATGGTGTTCCGCGCCGCCGTGCAGAACTTCCCACAGATCGAGGTCGTCGGCATCAACGACCTGCTCGAACCCGACTACCTGGCCTACATGCTGAAGTACGACAGCGTGCATGGCCGCTTCAAGGGCGAGGTGTCGGTCGACGGCCACACGCTGATCGTCAACGGCAAGCGCATCCGCCTCACTGCAGAGCGCGACCCGGCGGCGCTGAAGTGGGGCGAGGTGGGTGCCGACATCATCGTCGAGGCCACCGGCCTGTTCCTGACCAAGGACACCTGCCAGAAGCACATCGACGCCGGGGCGAAGAAGGTCATCCAGACGGCACCCAGCAAGGACGACACGCCGATGTTCGTCTTCGGTGTCAACGACAAGACCTATGCCGGCCAGGCCATCGTCAGCAACGCCAGCTGCACCACCAACTGCCTGGCCCCCGTGGCCAAGGTGCTGAACGACAGCTTCGGCATCAAGCGCGGCCTGATGACCACGGTGCACGCCGCCACCGCGACGCAGAAGACCGTCGACGGCCCCAGCAACAAGGACTGGCGCGGCGGCCGCGGCATCCTCGAGAACATCATCCCCAGCAGCACCGGCGCTGCCAAGGCGGTTGGCGTGGTGATTCCCGAGCTGAACAAGAAGCTCACCGGCATGGCCTTCCGCGTGCCGACCTCCGATGTCTCGGTGGTCGACCTGACGGTCGAGCTCAACAAGGAAGCCAGCTACGAGGAGATCTGCGCGGCCATGAAGGCCGCCAGCACCGGCGCCATGAAGGGCGTGCTGGGCTACACCGAGGACAAGGTGGTGGCCACCGACTTCCGTGGCGAGGTCTGCACCTCGGTGTTCGACGCCGATGCCGGCATCGCGCTGGACAAGACCTTCGTCAAGGTCGTCGCCTGGTACGACAACGAGTGGGGCTACTCCAACAAGGTGCTGGACATGGTGCAGGTGATTTCGCGGTGAATGGGCCCACCCCCGAAGCGGCTCCGCCGCTTCCCCCTCAAGGGGGCAACGCCAGCGGACCGGCATAGCCGGATCCGCGGCGTTCGCTTGTTGCAGCTCGACGCGTTCCGCGTCTTGCTCGCTCGACGCCGTTGGCGCCTTGTGTCGTGCGCATTGCGTGTGGTTTGGCGCCGGAGCCGACACCCGGCGAAACACCTGGAATGCGCTCGGCCCCTACACTGGCCGGATGAACGTACACCGTCTCTTGGCTGGCGCGTTGCTCGTGCTGGGCAGCTTCGTGGCTTCGGCACAGACTGCGAGCCCCTCGTTGAGTCAGGCCACCTCCACGGCCCGGGTCATCGTGGCCTTGAAGCCCTCGGCAGCGGTGCTGCGCGAGCGGCCCATGGTGCGGGCCCTCGGCGCCGAGGCCGTGGCCGGCATGGCGCGGGAGCGCGCCAGCAGTCTGTCGAGTCGAACCGGGCTGCGCTTGACGGCCGGTCGCGTGATCACCGATCGCATGCAGGTGATCACCGCGTCGGGGCTGTCCAGCACCGAACTGGCGCGGCGCCTGGCGGCGCTACCGGACGTGGCCTGGGCCGTGCCTGATCAGCGGCGGCGCTTCCAGCGCGTACCCAACGACCCCTTGTTTTCTGGCGGCCCGGCCAACGGGCAAGGCCCGGCGGCCGGGCAGTGGTATCTGCGCGCCCCGGCCGGGGCCGCAGTTTCTTCCATAGACGCCCCAGGAGCCTGGGCCCGTGTCGCCGTGAACACCAGTCTGGTTGTGGCCGTCCTCGACTCGGGTGTGCTAGGAGACCACGTCGACCTAGTCGGTCGCGTATTGCCGGGGTACGACATGATCAAGGACGTGCCGACGGCCAATGACGGAGACGGCCCCGATCCGAACGCCGCTGATCCCGGTGACTGGATCACACAAACCGAAAACTCTCAACCCGGCGGTCCCTTCCAGGACTGCGGCCTGGCACGGCACGCAGGTGGCGGGCCTGATCGGTGCCATCGCCGACAACGGCCAGGGCATGGCCGGGGTGGCCAGCGGTGTGCGCATCCTGCCAGTGCGCGTGCTGGGCAAGTGCGGCGGTTATGACTCCGACATAGTCATCGGCATGCGCTGGGCGGCCGGCATCCACGTGCCCGGCGTGCCTGATAACCCCAACCCGGCCCGGGTGCTCAACATGAGCCTCGGCGGACCCGGTACTTGCGATCCTCCATACGCCACAACCATCGACGCGTTCGGGAATGTCCAGCTCGGGACGGTTGATGAACTCAAGGCACTTAACGTGATCGTCGTAGCTGCGGCCGGCAACAGTGTCGGCCACCCGGTGGGCACGCCGGCCAACTGCCCGGGCGTGATCGCCGTGGCCGGGCTGCGCCATGTCGGCAGCAAGGTCGGCTTCTCCGATCTCGGCCCCGAGATCACGATCAGCGCACCGGGTGGCAACTGCGTCAACATCGATGTCGGCCAGCCCTGCCTGTACCCCATCCTGAGCACCAGCAACACCGGGGAGAAAGAACCGCAGGCGGGCGGTTCGACGTGGACCGATTCCTTCAACTTCACCGTCGGCACCAGCTTCTCGGCGCCGCTGGTGGCCGGCACGGTGGCGCTGATGCTGTCGGCCCGGCCGCAGCTCACCCCCGACGGGATCGTCTCGGCCCTGCGGCGGTCGGCCCGGCCCTTCCCGTTCACCGGGGGCGACAACGGCGACGATCCGACCCCGGTGACCGCCTGCCTGACGCCGTCGACCAACGTCGACCAGCTCCAGTGCTACTGCACCGAAACGCTGTGCGGCGCGGGCATGCTGAATGCCGCAGCGGCCCTGGAAACGGTGCTGTCGCCGGGCTCGGTCGCCGATCGGGCGCGACAGCTGCTAGACCATGCAGAACGCCAATACCCGCAGTGGTTCCCCGACCGGCTGGCCACCGCCTCGTCGCCGCCCTTCACCTACCGTTATCACCCGCAGACCGGCATCTACGTCGGCGTGGTGGTGCAGCCCGGCATGGGCTACATCTTCGACGGGGTCTACGTGATGGGCGGACCTTTCGGCAGCGTGCCCTTGTATGCGGGGCAGGTCCAGGCCTTCATCACGCCTTCCGGCCCCGCTACCGCCCGCATCAGCCTGCCGCCCGGGTCGCGCCGATGACCTCCCGGTGCCGAGCGGCGGGGCCAGGCGCGTGCCTGTCGCCGCGTTCGGCGACCGGGCTGCGGGGCGTGTTGCTGGGGGCGGCCTGTACGCTGGCGGCGGTGTCGCCGGCAGCGGCCGTGGCGCCGACCGGGTTCATCGTGCGTCTGAAGGACGCGCCAGCGCACGAAGCCGCCCCCGATCCGGCGCGCTTGCGCGCCTTGCAGTCCGGCACCCCCGCCCAGGCGAGCGCCGCCGGCCCGCCCCAGGCCGACACCACCGCAGCCTCGGAGCGCGCCCGCTGGGCCCGCGTGCTGGGCGAGGCCGGCCTGGCCGGAAGTTCGGGCCGACGTGCTCCCACCTTGCGGCCGGTGGGCCGGGACCAGCAGCGGCTCGACTTCGGCCGTCGGCTGTCGCGCCACGAAGTGCAGCAG
>LNFM01005212.1_pt1 | contig 22825 bp, 20 predicted proteins | sample 596031 | NCBI WGS metagenome assembly LNFM01 (sample SAMN04254537, study PRJNA301005) | activated carbon metagenome | isolation source: dual media filters at the Ann Arbor, Michigan drinking water treatment plant | place: USA: Ann Arbor | reverse complement strand
GGATGTAGACCTTCTCGAAGGGCACCCGGCCATCCATGAAGTGCAGGCCCATCATCATCATCCGGGCGACCCAGAAGAAGATGATGTCGAAGCCCGTCACCAGCACATCGCCCGGGTAGTACTTTGCCAGTTCGGGCGTCTGGTTCGGCCAGCCGAGGGTGCTGAAGGGCCAGAGGGCGCTGCTGAACCAGGTGTCCAGCACGTCGGGGTCGCGCACCAGTTCCACGTCGCGGCCGAATTTGGCCTTCGCGGCGGCGCGGGCTTCCTCCTCGGTCTTGGCAACGAAGACCTCGCCATCCGGCGCGTACCAGGCGGGGATCTGGTGGCCCCACCAGAGCTGGCGGGACACGCACCAGGGCTGGATGTCGCGCATCCAGGCGAAGAAGGTGTTCTCCCACTGGCGCGGCACGAAGACGGTCTGGCCGGTCTCCACGGCCTTGATGGCCGGCTGCGCCAGGGTCTTGGCGTCCACATACCACTGCATGGTGAGCCGCGGCTCGATCGGCACGCCGGAGCGGTCGCCATGCGGCACCTGGTTCACATGCGGCTCCACCGCCGCCAGCAGCTCCATCTCCTCCAGCTTCGCCACGATCGCCTTGCGGGCGGCGAAGCGGTCCTGGCCTTCGAGGCTGCGGACGAATTCGTCCTCCGCCCAGGGGCCGGGGATTTCGGCCAGCGTCACCTTGGCATCGGCATCGAGCACGGAGGGGCTGGCCAGGCCGTGGCGCTTCCCGACCTCGAAATCGTTGAAGTCATGCGCCGGGGTGATCTTCACCGCGCCGGTGCCCTTCTCGGGGTCCGAATAGGCATCCGCCACCACGGGGATCCGCCGGCCGGTCAACGGCAGCACCAGATGCTTGCCGACCAGGTCGGCATACCGGGAATCCTCCGGATGCACCGCCACCGCCGTATCGCCCAGCATCGTCTCCGGCCGCGTGGTCGCGACCGTCACGAAGCGGCCCGGCTCGCCTTCCACGGGGTAGCGCAGGTGCCAGATGCTGCCCTTCACCTCCCGGCTCTCGACCTCAAGGTCCGAGATCGCGGTCTGGAACACCGGGTCCCAGTTCACCAGGCGCTTGTCGCGATACAGCAGCCCCTGGCTGTGCAGGGTGACGAAGACCTCCCGCACCGCCTCGGACAGGCCCTCATCCATGGTGAAGCGTTCCCGCGGCCAATCCAGGCTGGCGCCCAGGCGCCGCAACTGCCGGGTGATGGTGCCGCCCGATTCGCGCTTCCAGTCCCAGACATGGGCCAGGAAGGCCTCGCGCCCCATCTCCCGCCGCTTCTGGCCCTGGGAGGCCAGCAGGCGTTCCACCACCATTTGCGTCGCGATGCCGGCATGGTCCGTGCCCGGCTGCCACAGCGCGTCGCGGCCCTGCATCCGCCGGAAGCGGGTCAGGATGTCCTGCACCGTCATGGTCAGCGCGTGGCCAATATGCAGGCTGCCCGTGACGTTGGGCGGCGGGATCATGATGGTGAACGGCTTGGCCGCACTCTCGGGGTGCGCCGCGAAGGCGCCGGAGTCTTCCCAGCCCTGGTACAGGCGGGGTTCGATGGTGGCGTGGTCGAAGGTCTTGTCGAGCATGCGGCATCCCTTCCCCGGCCACCGCCCTTCGTCAAGGGGCGGCGGCGGCGAGGCAGGGCTGCGGCGCGGGCAATTCAGCCCGGCCGGGGCCGATCAGGAGGTTGCGCGCCCGATCACCCGCTCGATCTCGACGCTCACCAGACGCTCCACCAGCGGCGGCAGATGCTGGTCGAGCCACGCCTTCAGCAGCGGGCGGATTTCCTCCCGCACCACATCCTCGATCGAGGGGCCGCCGCGGCTGACGGTGGCGCTGCGTTCCTCCGCCACGCTGCGGAGCAGGGTGGCGAGGGTGGCGGTGGTGGCGGCGGCGACGGCCGGCGCGATCAATCCCTCGGCCGCTGACATCACATTGGCCACGGTCATGTCCGGATCGGAGGCGGGTCGTGGGCGTGGCTCTGGCCGCGGCTCCGGCCTGGGCTCCGGCCTGGGCTCCGGCCTGGGCTCAGGCCTGGGCTCCGGCGGGGCCGCCGCGCGTGGCGGGGGCGGCTCCGGCTCCGGCTCCATGTCAGGCTCCGGCTCAGGCTCCGGTGCCGGGGGGGCGGCGATCAGCATCGCCTCCGTCAGATCCAGCGGCTCCGGCTCCGCCGGCTTGTGGCCCTGCACGTCCTGCGATTCATCCTCGTTCAGGATGCGGCGGATCGAGGCGAGGATATCGTCCATCGCCGGATCCGTCCCGCCGCCACCCGGACGCCCTGGCTGGCCCGCACCGCTCATGCCTCAGCGCCCCTGTTCGGCATAGTCGCCGAAGCCGGCCCAGCGGGTCCGCACGGCGTTGTAATAGGCTTCCATGTCATAGATCTGCACCGGCAGGCTGAGATCGCGCGCCGTGAGCCGCCCGACCGAGGCCGCCAGGCTGTGCGAGGCGGTGATGACATTGGCGAGCGCCCGCACCAGGCTGACGCGGGCGTTCAACAGTTCCTGCTCCGCATTCAGCACATCCAGCGTCGTGCGGCTGCCGACGATGGCTTCCCGCTGCACGCCATCCAGCGCGATTTCCGCAGCGCGGATCTGCGCCCGCACGCTGTCCACCTGGGCGCGGGCCGCGGTCAGCGTCTCCCACGCCGAGGTGGCCTGCTGGGTGGCCTGGCGGCGCTGGTCGTTCACCACCTGGCGCGCCTGCTGCGCCGTCTGCCGGGCCTGGCGCACCTGCGAATATTCGGCACCGCCCTGGTAGATCGGCACCGTCAAATTCGCCGTCACCTGGCTGCCGGTGATGCGGCTTTCGGGGGCGGAGCTGTTGTCGTTGCGGAAGGTGCTGCCGTTCAGGCTGAGCTGCGGCAACAGGGAGGAGAAGTTCACATCGACCAGGTCGCGCGCCGCGGCCTCATCGAACAGGGCGGCCACCACATTGGGGTTGTTCTGCCCCGCCAGCGTGCCGGCCTCCGCCGCGGTGGACAGCGGCACGCGCAGCGGCTGCGGCGAGACCAGGCGCTGCGGCGGCTGGCCGACCAGCCGGGCGAAGCTGGCGCGGGATTGCTGCAACCGCCCTTCGGCATCGGCGCGGGAGGCGCGGGTGCCAGCCAGCCGGCTTTCCGCCTGCGCCACGTCCGTGCGGGTGATCTCACCGACCCGGAAGCGTTCATTGGTGGCCTGGAGCTGGCGGGTCAGCACCTGTTCGTTGTTGATGTTGAGGCGCACTTCCTCCTGGTCCCGGATCACGGCGACATAGGCGTTCACCGTATCCGACAGCACCTGCTGCTCGGTCGCCAGCAGCCGGGCGCGCTGCGCCAGCACCTGGTTTTCCGCCCGCCGGGTGGAGGCAATGGTGCGGCCGCCGCGATACAGCGGCTGCGTGACGCTGGCCTGCAACGAGGCCGGGTCCCGGTCCAGGCTGGCACGGTTGCTGTTGGCCGTATTGGTGCTGCGGCCCTGCGCGGTGCCGAGGCTGCCGGCCACCTGCACGGTCGGGCGCCAGCCGGACAGCGCCTGGGGCACATTCTCATCCACCGCGCGAAGCTGGGCGCGTGCGGCCTGCAAGGTGGGGTTGTTGGCATAGGCCAGCGCCAGCGCGTCCTGCAGCGTCTGCGCCGCGGCCGGGGCGATGAGCGCCGGCGGTGCGGCCAGTAGCGCCGCGAGCGCGAGGGTGGGGCGGGAGAAGATCATCGGATTGCGGCTCCTACGGCCCGCGAAGCGGGGCGGACTACATTGCACCTGGGCCGGATCATCCGCACCGGCTGCCCCGCGAGGGCGGGGCCACACATCAGAAGACGAAAGCCGGGGCGGGTTGGAAAGCGGGCAGTGGCAGCGTGGCGCAATCGAAGGCATCCGTCACGCTGAAGCTGCCGGCATGGCGCACACCCGATACGGCGCGGGACGTGACGGCACGATCCGAGGCCGCCAGCACCGTGGCCAGGCGGCCACCTTCGGCAAGCTGGGCGGCGATGGCATCGGGCACCGCGGGTACCTGGCCCTCGATCAGGATGACATCATAGGGGCCGCCGGCGGCATGGCCCTGGGCCGGATCGGCCTGCACCAGATTGACCGCGCCGGCCGGCAGCAGCGCCTGCATCGCCTGGCGCGCCACGCCGAACAGCACTGCATCCGATTCGACCGCGACCACCCGGGCGCCGCAGGTAGCGGCAACGGCCGCGGCGTAGCCCGTGCCGGCGCCGAGCACCAGCATCCGGTCCCCATCGCGGATCCGCAGCAATTGCAGCAGCCGCGCGATCATCATCGGCTGGAGCATCGCCCGCCCGCCGGGCAGGCGCACATCTTCATCCGCATAGGCGCGGGCCGCCAGCACGGGCGGCAGGAAGCGCTCTCGTGGCAGGTCGCCCATCGCGGCCAGCAGGCGCGAATCCGTCACCTTGTTCGGCCGCAGCTGGCTATCCACCATGAAGCGGCGCGCCATCGCCATGCCATCTTCGGCACGCGCCATGGCCCGCGTTTCCGTGTGTTCCAGGTCCATCGTCGCCGCCTTATCCATGATGCCGCTTATACGTCCGGGTCGGCCGGCGGCCAAGCAGCACTTCCGCGGCGCAGCATCCGCGCCAACCCATTGCCGAAGGCTTCACGCACGCCCCACCAACGCGCCCCACCGATCGGACTCTTGACCGGCGCTCCGCCCTGCCGGATAGAGGCGCCGCTTCCTGCGTGGCCCGCCACGCTTGGGGCCGCGTGGCAGAGTGGTGATGCAGCGGACTGCAAATCCGTATATGCCGGTTCGATTCCGGCCGCGGCCTTTCTTCTCCCCGCCCAGCGCCTTTCGGCAAAGGGCGGGTTTACCGCGGACCGGGTGCTTGCTATAGCCCGGCCACTGGCTGATCCGGCGTGGCGCAGCGGTAGCGCAGCGGACTGTTAATCCGTTGGTCGTTGGTTCGAATCCAACCGCCGGAGCCATCTCCCCCCTCTCCCAGCCCACCCGCCGCAACGTGATGACGTTTACGTGTCATATACGCTTGCCCTTCTTGCCGGCGCAGGCCATGGGGTCTGCATTACATTCACGACAAGAACTGAGGGAGCGGGTGGACAGCTCGATCGATTCCCGCGCCCTGCGCGCGGTACTGCCCCTGCGCCGCACCGCCCCGCGCCTGGCCCTGTTCGACCTGGACGGCACGCTGGCCGACAGCCGCGACGTGATGTTCGAGGCATTGGACCATGCGGCGCGGCATTTCGGCTTCCGCCGCATCAACCACGCGGAAGCCGAGGGCCTGCGCGACCGGGATGCGCGCACCATCCTGCGGACCCTGGGCGTGCCGCTGTGGAAGCTTCCGCGCATCGCCGCCCACATCAAGGGCCTGGCCAGCGCCGCACCGCCGCCGCCGCTCTTCCCCGGTGCCGCCGCCACTCTGGCCTGGCTGCGGGAGGCCGGGGTGACGCTGGCGCTGGTCTCCTCGAACTCCGAGGTGAATGCGCGCCGCGCCCTGGGGGCGGAAGCCGCGCGCTGCATCGCGCATTGGGCCTGCGACGCCACGCTGTTCGGCAAGGCGTCCCGCTTCCGCGATGTGCTGCGACGCACCGGGCTGATGCCCAGCCAGGCCATCGCGATCGGCGACGAATTGCGTGACATCGCCGCGGCCCGCAGGGCGGGGCTGGTGGCCGGCGCGGTGGCCTGGGGCTACGCCCTGCCCGCCGCGCTGGCGGCGGCGGAGCCGGATATCCTGTTCGGCAGCATGGCGGAGATCCCGGCCTTCTTCGCCGCCTGAGGCCAGCGGCCGCCTTCAGCGGCCACTGGTCGGGTATTCAAGCCTCAGGCTTGCGGCATCCCCTCCGGGATGATGGTCGCCACCAGGCTGGAATCCAGCGCCTCATACTCATGGTAGCCGATGGTGGCGTAGAGCTGGGCGCGGGTCTGCATGCGGTCCAGCATCTTCATCGTGCCGCCATCGCGGTTGATGGCGGCGTACAGATCCTCCATCGCGCGGGCGGCAACGCGCAGGTGGCTGACCGGCCAGATCACCATGGCGTAGCCAAGGTCCTGGAATTCCTGCGCCGTGAAGAAGGGCGTGCGGCCGAATTCCGTCATATTGGCCAGCAGCTTCACCCCCGGCATCCGGCGGGCGAATTCGGCGAACATCTCCCGCGTCACCAGGGCTTCCGGGAAGATCGCATCGGCGCCGGCATCCAGGTACAGCTGCGCCCGCGCCACCGCGGCATCCATCCCCTCGCTCGCCACGGCATCCGTGCGGGCGATGATGTACAGGTGCTTCCGCGCGCGGCGCGCGGCGGCGACCTTGGCGGCCATGTCCCGCGCGTCGGCCAGCTTCTTGTCGTTCAGATGGCCGCATTTCTTCGGCAGCAGCTGGTCTTCCAGATGCACCGCGGCCGCGCCCGCTTCCTCGAAGCTGCGGACCATGTGCATCACGTTCAACGCCTCGCCATAGCCGGTGTCGCCATCCACCAGGATGGGCAGGCCGGAGGCGCGGGAGACCTGGCGGATATGGAAGGCCACGTCATCCACCGTGATCATGCCGAGATCCGGCAGCCCCATGGTGGCGGACATCGCCGCACCCGACATGTAGAGCGATTCGAACCCCGCCTGCTTCGCCAGCAGCGCCGCGATGCCGAGATGCGCGCCCGGCATCTGCAGGATCTGCGGCCGGTCCAGCAGGGCGCGGAAGCGCTGGCCCGCGGGGGCGTCGGGCAGGTCGTCGGCGATCACATAGGGCATGGCGCAGCGCTCCGGTCGGCTTGTGCGGCCGAGTACAGCATTTTCAGCGCGGTGTGACGATCCGGCAGGCCCGCGCCGTGGCACGGGCCAGCAGCAGCATCCGCCGCGCCGCCACCGCCCCCGTCGCGGCATCGCCCACCACGGAGGCGACCAACGGATTGGTGGTGACGGCGGTGACAGCCGCATTGATCGCCACATCGGCCGCGGCCACTGCCCCGGCCTCGAACAGCGTCCGCCGCAGCAGCTTCATGGTGCCGAGCAAACCAGGGCGCAGGCCGTGGATGACGGCCACTTCCCGCACCAGGCGCAACCCGCGCCAGGCGATGAACAACCCGTCCAGCGCCGGGGATGGCACGATGGCGGTGGCAGCCAGCGATTGCAGCGCGGCGGCGCGGCCGGCGGCCACCGCGGCGCGGTCCAGCGCCGCCAGCGGCCCGGCCTCCAGCAGCGCCAGCAGGGTCGGCAAATCCGGCGCCTTGCGGAGCGCGGGCAGCATGGCCTGCGCCTCCGGCAGCCGCGCCGCCCAATCCAGCAGCGCGGCCCGGCTGGCGGCGAAATCCCCGCGCGCCACCGCCGCCCGGCCACGCTCCACCGTGCCGAGGCCGGCCAGGCCGCGCAATTCGCGGAGGAAGGCCGCCGCAATCAGCCCGTAGCCGGCCACCGCCACGCCCAAGGTCACCCAGCCGAGCCACGCCGCGCGCGCAAACTGGTCCGCGACATAGCCGCCGACATCAAGGGCGGAGAGGCCGACCAGCAGCACGCCAATGCCGGATGCCGCGAGGCTCACCGCAGACCAGCGCCCGCCCGGCTGCGGCGGCACCACCACCGGCGCCACCGCCTGATCCCAGCCAAAGTCGATGGGTGGTGCGGGCGCCCGAACATCCTCGGTCAGGATGCGGGGGCCGCGCGGGGCGTCGCTCACAGCAGGTCTCCGATCAGGGATGCCAGCATCCGGTCCAGCCCGAGATGGGGCATGCCGGCCATCCCGTCACCCGTCAGCCGCGGCGGGCGGAAGACCGGCATGCGGAATTCGCCATGGCTCCAGAAGGCGTGATCCGGGCGACGGTCCGGCACCTCCCCGGGATAGATCCGCGCGCTGCGGCCGCCCTCCAGCAAGACGCCGCGCACCGCCTGCACGTCACGGCCATCGACGCGCGCCATGTCGTCCTGGGTGCAGCGGAGCGCCGCGATGGCGTGGACGGAGGTGGTGGCACCGCCGGCGCCCGCCGTATCCCGCCCCACCAGGTCCCCGAGCAGGCCCACCAGCTTGTCCCGTTGGGCGGCGGGCACATGGTCCGCCTTGGTGGCGGCGAAGCCCACATGCTGCACGCCCTGCCCGGTCAGCAGGTTCAGCCAGCCGCCGCCGCGGCGCAATGCCGTCGCGATGGCCGAGAGCGCGGCGGCCGTGTCGTCGAAGGCCTCCTCCCCGGCATGCAGCGCGCCCAGCGCATCGACCAGCACCGCCTGGCGCCGGAAGCGGCGGAAGAAGGGTTCGAAGAAGGCGCTGCGCTGGTCGGCCAGATAGGCGGCGTGGCGGCGGGCCAGCAGTTTTCCCAACTCGCCCTGGCTGCCGCCGGGCAGCGGGAAGAACCACAGCAGCGGCGCCTCCCCGCGCGGCCCCGGATTCAGCGCGCGGCCGGGCTGGAGGAAACGGAAGCCGAGATCGTCCCGGCAGCGCAGCAGCGCGGCGCGGTACAGGCGGAAGCCCTGGCGGGCGAGTGCCTCGTCATCCCGCGCGCCGGGCGGCAGCGCATCGACGAATTGGAGGAAATCCGCGGCTGCCGCGGCGCGCCGGCCCTGGCGCAGCCGGGCCAGCGTCTCCCGCGACCAATCGGCATAGGATTGTTCCAGCATCGGCAGGTCGAGCAGCCATTCGCCGGGGTAGTCCAGCAATTCCAGCGTGATGCGCCGGTCGCCACCGACCCAGCCGCGCGCCTGGCCGAGCCAGGAGGCCGGGGCGAGGTCCAGTGCGATTTCGAGTGTCGAAAGGTCCTCCGTGCGCTCCGGCCAGCGCGGCGGCTCGGCGGCCAGCGCCTCCAGATGCGCTGCCGCATCGAAGCGCGGCGTGGCTTCGATGCCCGGCGGCACCAGCCTTGCGCCGCGCAGCCGGTTGCCGGAGGAAGCGGCCAGCGCCGGCAGGGTGTTCACCCCCTGCCCCGCCGCCAGCAGATTCGCCACCAGGGAGGTGAGGAACACGGTCTTGCCGGCGCGCGACAGGCCGGTGACGGCCAGCCGGACCCTCTCCCGCCCCGCCAGCGCCCGCGCCGCATCGGTCATGCCCGCGAGGGCATCCTCCAGCGGCGTCAGGATCGCCATGCGCGGGCGGCTACTTCCGCTCGATCAGCTCGATCTTGTAGCCGTCCGGATCCTCGACGAAGGCGATGACGGTGGTGCCGAATTTCACCGGGCCGGGTTCGCGCGTGATCTTGGCGCCGCCCGCGCGCAGCTTGTCGCAGGTGGCGTAGATGTCCGGCACGCCGACGGCCAGGTGGCCGAAGGCATTGCCCATCTCATACTGCTCCGTGCCGTAGTTGTAGGTCAGCTCCACCACGGCGGCGCCGGTCGATTCCTCCGCATAGCCCACGAAGACCAGCGTGTACTTGCCGTCCGGCACGTCGCGGCGGCGCAGTTCCTTCATGCCGAGGAGCCGGGTGTAGAAATCCACGCTGCGGTCGAGGTTGCCGACGCGGATCATGGTGTGCAGCAGCGAGCCCTGGCTCATGGGGTGTTCCCTTCCTTGAGGATCTGGTCGGTGTCCATCGCCAGCAGGAACAGCCCCGCGGCATCGGCCTCCGATATGGTGGTGTCACGGTCGAGAACGATGGTGCCCACATGACCGTTCCATCGCGCCTGCACCGCGATGCCGCGCAGGCCGGCGGCGGCGGCGGCGCGGATTGTGTCGGGGCCGATGACCGGCAGGTCCACCAGCTTGCTCTGGCTCGGCTTCACCAGCTTCACCAGGACGCCGCCCGGACCTTCGCGGCGCATGTCGCCCGCGCGCGCCAGCATGGCGTCCGTTCCCTCGATCGCCTCCAGCGCCAGCACAAGCCCCTGCTGCACCACGCAGCCCTGGCCAGCATCGGCCGCGCCGAGCTGGCGGGCCACGGTGATGCCGCGGCGGATATCCTCCATCGCCTCCGCATCCGGCTGGGCGCGGGTCGGGCAGCCGGCCTCGATCAGCAATTCGGCAAAGATGTGCTGTGCGCCGAGCGGCTCGAACCCCTCGTCGCGCAGCACGGTGACGACGGCCGTCAGCAGCGCGTCATCGCCGCCGAACAGGGCGCGGCGGCCCACCTTGGCGGCCAGGCGCACCCCATCTCCATCGAGGCGCAGCGACAGGATGGAGGGCCGCGTGATCCGTCCGGCCAGCACAAGCTGCCGCACGCCATGGCGCCGCAGCAGCCCCAGCATGCGGCCAACGGCGCCGAGCCGGACCACCTCATGCGGCCAATCGGACCAGTCGCGCGGATCGGCGAAGCCTTGCACCAGCACGGCAAAAACCGGGCGGCCGGCTCGGCGTGCCGCATCCGCCACGCGCAGAGGCATGATCCCGCCGCCGGCGATCAGCCCAAGCGGTTGGGGGCCGGCGCTCACGCGGCCTCCCCGCTCTCCTCCTCCTCGGCGGCGCGGCCGAAGGGGACAAGGCCGTGGCGGCCGCGGTTGCGCGTGAAGGCCAGGATTTCCTCGACCAGCGCATTGCCCGGATAGGCGGCCGCGACACTGGCCACCGCCTCATCCGGCCGGCCACCGCGATACAGGTCGTGCACCGCGCGCGCCACCGTCACCACCTGGTCCTTGCTGAGGCCGAGGCGGCGGCGCATGGCGATGGTGTTGAGGCCGGAATGCTTGGCCCGGAAGCCCTTCACCCGGCCATAGGGCAGCACATTGCGTTCCACGCCGGACATGCCGGCCACCATGGCCATGCGGCCGATGCGCACGAATTGCTGGATGGCGGCGCCGCCCTGGACCACGGCGAAATCACCGATTTCCACATGGCCGGCCAGCATCACATTGTTGACCAGGATGACACCGTCGCCCAGGCGGCAATCATGCCCGACATGCGCCACGCACATCACCAGGCAATCCGCGCCGATCCGAGTTATGCCATCGCCGCCGGTGCTGCCGCGGTGGATGGTGACGTGTTCGCGGATCTGGCTGCGGGCGCCGATCGCCACGCCGGTCGGCTGGCCCTTGTACTTCAGGTCCTGCGGCGGCAGGCCGATGGTGGCGAAGGGGAAGACCTTCACGCCATCGCCCAGCGTCACGCGGCCATCGAGCACGGCATGGGCGATGAGCTCCACGCCCTGCCCCAGCACCGCTTCCGGCCCGACGACGCAGCCGGGGCCGATATGGCAGCCGGCGCCGATCTGGGCCCCGGCCGCGACATGGGCGGCGGGGTGGATGAAGGCGGGCATGAGGTCGGAGTCCACGCGGGCGGGTTCGCTCACTTGTCGAGGATCATGGCGGCGTAGCTGGCCTCGGCCACCACCTTGCCGTCCACCTTGGCTTCCGCCGTGAACTTCCAGATGTTGCCGCGCTGCTTTTCCTTCAGCACATGCACCCGCATCTGGTCGCCCGGCACCACCGGCTTGCGGAACTTGGCGCTGTCCACGGTCATGAAATAGACCAGCTTGCCCTGCGCGCTTGGCCCGAGGGTTTCCACCACCAGCACGGCCGCGGTCTGCGCCATGCTCTCGATGATCAGCACGCCCGGGAAGACCGGGTGCTGCGGGAAATGGCCCTGGAAGAAATTCTCGTTGATCGAGACGTTCTTGAGGCCCACCGCCGAGACATTCGGCACGATGTCCACCACGCGATCCACCAGCAGGAAGGGAAAGCGGTGCGGGATCGCCTGCATGATGCGGGCGATGTCGTAGACACCAACGGCCCCTGCGGGGCCTTCCGCCGCGGTGGCCGGCGTATTCTCTGCGGTCGCGTCCATGGTCCTGTCTTCCGCTCGCTCCCTGGCGAATTAGAGTGTGATCGTCTGAGGTGGGCTCACCGAAAGACGCGAATCACACGACGAAACAATAGCCTGGAGTCTGTCAGGCGCTTCCATCCGCGCCTGGCAGACTCTACGGCATCTTCCGGCCAGGCGGAATCGCCCGATGCGCTGGAAAATGCGCCACAATGGCCGTCAGATCGAGTGCCGCGAGCCGAGGCGAACGGCAAATGATCTAGGATGCCGGCTTGGCCGTTGCCCGCCCGGCCAGCTTCCGCAGCGTGGCGAAGGCGCGCATGGTCTCGCGCATCGGCCAGGCTGGCGACCCGCCAACCGTTTCACCCGCCCCGACATCGGACATGATTCCGGCCTGGGCGGCCACCTGCACGCGGTCCCCGATTTGAACATGGCCGGCAACGCCGCACTGCCCGCCCATCTGCACCCCGTTCCCGAGCCGCGTGGAGCCGGCAATGCCGACCTGGGCCACCAGCACGCAGGCCTTGCCGGTGCTCACGTTGTGGCCGATCTGCACCATGTTGTCGAGGCGCGTGCCCGCGCCCAGCACGGTGTCGGACTGGCTGCCGCGGTCGACGCAGGCATTGGCGCCGATCTCCACCCAATCCCCCAGCAGCACGCGGCCGAGCTGGGGCATGGTCTCGAACCGCCCTTCCGGCGTCACCGCGAAGCCGAAGCCTTCCTGCCCGACCCGCGCGCCGGGATGCAGCACGACGAAGCGGCCGGCGATGCAATGCGACAGGCTGGCATGGGCGCCGATCCGGCAGCCCTGCCCCAGCACAACGCCCGCGCCGATCACGGCATGCGGGCCGATGATGCAGCCCTCCGCCACCTCCGCCCCCGCTTCGACCACGGCGAAGGGCCCGATCTCAACCCCGACCCCGATGCGGGCGGAGGGATCGACGACGGCCGTGGCATGGATGCCCGGCCGGGGCGCCGGCTGCGGGTGCAGGGCCCGGGCGATGCGGCCGAAGCCGAGATAGGCCTGCTTGGTCACGATCGCCACGCCGCCCGGGGGCAGGCGGGGCAGCAACTCCGGCGCCAGCACCACGGCAGCGGCCTGGCATTCGGCCAGAAGGGGCAGGTAGCGGCGGTTGTCGAGGAAGCTGACCTCGCTGGCGCCGGCCGTTTGCAGCGGCCCGACGCCGGTGATGCGCAGGCCCGGGTCGCCGCCAACCAACTCACCCCCGGCGGCGGCAGCAGCCTCGGCCAGGGTCAGGGCGGACCCCGCCGGGAAGAAGCGGGGATCCGCCGCCATCGCTCAGTTCCGTCGCGCCGGTGCCGCAGGGGCCGGCGGCGGCGGCGGCGGGGTAGCCGCGGCGGCGGGTGCGCCAGCGGCCGGCGCATCGACCGGCGGGGCGCCTTCGGCCGGCAGGGTCACGCTGCGCAGCACGCGGTTCATCTGGGCGGAGATTTCATCCGTCAGGTCGAAGCCGGCATCGTTGAAGATCACCAGCGGCCGCGGCAGCACGATGTTCACGCCGCGCGAGGCCGCAACCTGGCGGATGACGGCACCCAGCGCCTGCTCGATCTGCTGCAGCCCGGTCTGCGCCGCCTGGTCGATGGCGCGCGAACGGTCACGGAAGATGCGCTGCGCATCGGTGATGCGTTCCTGCAATTCGCGTTCACGGGCGCGCAGCTGCTCCGCGGCCAGGGTGGCGCGGGCGGCGGCCAGCGCCTGCTGTTCCTCGCGCCAGCGGCCCTGCTCGCGCTGCAGATCCTCGTTCAGCCGGGCGCGGCGACGCTCGATCTCCTCCCGCACCTGGTTGAAGGCGGCGGACAGGCGCTGCACCTCCGGGATATCGACGATCGCAATCACCGGCGCCGGCGTGCGCTGGCCCGCGGCGGGGGCGGCCGCGGCGGGGCGCTGCGGCGTTTGCGCAGGGCGCTGCTGCTGGCCCTGCGCGGGCTGGCCCTGTGCCGGCTGGCCCTGCGGCGGACGTTGCGGCTGCCCCTGGGGCTGCCCCTGGGGCTGACCGGCCGGCGGCACGAACCATTGCTGGCCCTGCTGCTGCTGCTGCGCCAGGGCCGGCACGGTCAGCAACAGCGGCGGCGTGAACAGCAGCGAGGCCGCAAGGAGGTGGCGAAAACGCATGGGTCGAATATCCCGGATAGTGCTTAGAAGCGGGTGCCGAAGCCGAAGCGCACCAGCTGCGTCTCGTCGTAGGACTTCTTCACCACCGCCTGCGCGATGTCGATGTTGATCAGGCCGACCGGCGTGCGCCAGGAAATGCCAACACCGGCACCGACGCGCGGCGAGCTGTCATCCTGCACGCCAACACCGGTCACCGGCGTCTCCGACAGCGAGCCGACATCGACGAAGGCGCGACCGATCAGCCCGATTTCGGAAGGCAGGGGCAGCGGGAAGCGCAGCTCCGTCGTCTGGGTCCAGATCAGGCGGCCACCCAGCGGGTCGTCATTGCCGGTGGAGGATGTGTCGCGCGGGCCTGCGCCAGCCAGGGCGAAGCCGCGCAGATTGTCGCCGCCCAGGAAGAAGCGGTCGATGATGCGCTCCGGCCGATCGCCCCAGGGGGTCAGCAGGCCGACACCGGCCTGGATCGCCAGCACATATTCCGGTGCGCCGAGGAAACGCTCCAGCGGCACATAGCCGGCCACGTCGCCGCGCCAGCGGACATAGGCGACATCGCCGCCCAGGCCCGCGACATCCGTGCCGACGCGCACGATGTAGCCGCTGCGCGGTTCGATCCGGCTGTCGCGCACGTCGTAGGACAGCGTGGTGCCAATCTGCGACAGCACCGTGATGCCGGTCTGCTCCTTGATGAAGCGGCTGGCATCCGACTCCACGTCGAAGACATCGCGCTGCACCAGGCTGTAGGCCCAGCTCTGCCGCACCCGTTCATTGAATTCATAGCCGGCGCGCAACACGAAGCCGGCGCGGCGCTCGGAATAGCTCGACGTGTCCTGCAGGTCGCGCGTGATGTAGAAAAGGTCGACGCCCGCCGCCAGGTTGCGGTCGAGGAAGGCCGGGTCGGTGACCGAGAAATCGACCTGCGTGCGGCGCTGCGCCAGCAGGGTCTGCAACCGGGCATCGATGCCGGTGCCGAGGAAGTTGCGCTCGCGGACGCCGAAATCGGTCAGCAGGCCGGCATCGGTGGAGAAGCCACCGCCAAGCGAGATCTCGCCCGTCGGCCGTTCCGAGACCGTGGTCTGCAACACCGTGCGGTCGGGCGCGGAGCCGGGCTGCACATTGATCTCGGCGCCGCCGAAATAGCCGAGGTCGCGGATGCGCTGGCGCGAACGGCGCACCTGCGCGGCGTTGAAGGCATCACCCTCCGCGATGCGGAATTCGCGGCGGATGACGCGGTCCGCGGTGCGGCTGTTGCCGGTGATGTCGATGCGCTCGACATAGGCGCGCGTGCCTTCGGCGACCTCGAAGGTCACGTCGACGCGGCGGTTTTCGCGGTCCCGCGTCACGCGCGGGCGCACCTCCACGAAGGGCACGCCACGCAGGCCGACGGCGTCCGACAGCGCCTCGACCGAGCGCTCGACCGCGTCGCCATCGTACCAGTCACCCTCGGCAATCGCGAGTTCGCGGCGCAGCGAGTCCGGTTCGACTCCACGCAGCGTGCTGGTGATCTCGGCCTTGCCGACGCGATAGCGCGGGCCTTCGTCGATCGTGTAGGTCACGAAGAAGCCGCTGCGGTCGGGGGCGAGTTCCGCCACCGCGCCGGTGATCTGCACATCGGCATAGCCCTGGCGCAGATAGTAGCGGCGCAGCAATTCCCGGTCGAAGTTCAGCCGCTCCGGGTCATAGATGTCGGCGGTGGACAGGATGCGGTACCAGGCCTGTTCCCGGGTGGCGACCACATCCTTCAGCCGGCCGTCGGAGAAGGCGGTGTTGCCGACGAAGGAGACGCGGCTGACCAGCGCCGCCTCGCCTTCCGTGATCTCGAACACCACGTCGATGCGGTTCTGGTCGAGCTGGATGATCTTGGGCTCCACCCGCGCCGCGAAGCGGCCCCGGCGGGCGTACAGATCCAGGATGCGCTGGCGATCCGCCTGGGCCGCCTGCGGGGTGAAGACCGCGCGCGCGCGCAGCGTCACTTCCGGGGTCAGCACGTCATCCGAGACCTTGCTGTTCCCCTCGAAGGCCACCCGGTTGACGATCGGGTTCTCCTCCACCGCCACGCGGATGCGGTCCCCGTCGCGCGCCAGCGTCACGTCCCGGAACAGCCCGGTCGCGAACAGCGTCCGCAGGCTGCGGTCCAGCCGGTCCGCATCGAAGGGGTCGCCGGGCTGGAGCAGCATGTAGGAGCGGATGGTATCCGCCTCGATGCGCTGGTTGCCGGTGACATCGATGCCGCGCACCACGCCGGAGGCGGGGAGAGCGGCGGCGGCGGGCGTGCGCGGGCCGCGGGTCTGCGCTTCCGCGGTCAGCGCAAGGCCGACGGGGACGAGGCAGGTGGCGGCGAGCAGGAGAAGCCGATTGGCGACCAAAGGTATATCCCCGGGGGGCTGAGTAAGGCTGCGGAGACTACCCGAGCGGCCAAGGGGCCGCCACCCCCGGCGGCACGCCCGCCCCGCCGCTGTGCATCAACCTGCCCGGCAAAAGCGGCCGAAGCGGGGCAGCAGCGCCCGGACGGGGTGCTCTCGCGCTGAAAATCCTTGTGATTTCCAGCGCGGCTTGCTCAGCCGAACAGGCCGGCCGCCCAGCGGAACAGGCCGAATTGCGAGAGGTCATTCCATGTCGCGAAGACGAACAGGGTGATCAGCAGCGCGAATCCGGCGCGGAAGCCATATTCCTGCGCCCGCGGCGGCAGCGGCCGGCCGCGGATCGCCTCCGCCGCGTAGAACATCAGGTGGCCGCCATCCAGCACCGGGATGGGGAACAGGTTGATCAGCGCCAGGTTCACCGACAGCACCGCCATGAAGGAAACCAGGCTGGCGATGCCAAGCTCCGCCACCTGACCTGACATCTGCGCGATCCGCAGCGGGCCGCCCAGTTCTTCCGCCCCGCGGCCGCCGGCGATCATCTGCCAGACCGCACCCAGCGTCTGCACGGTGATATCGGCCGTCTGCACCGTGCCCGCCCACATCGCGCTGACGGGGTTCAGCCGCTCGAACTGCGCCGGCGAGGCGCCCACGCCCAGCACGCCCACGGATGTCTCACCCGTGACCCGCGCGATCGGCGTGGCCGTCAGCGTGCGTTCGGTGCCGTCGCGTTCCACCGTCACCACCACCGGCGTGCCGGCGCGGGGCTGGATGTGGCGCTGCACTTCCTCGAACCGCATGACCGGCTGGCCATCCAGCGCCAGGATCCGGTCGCCCGGCAGCAGCCCGGCGGCGGCGGCGGCGGAGCCTTCCTGCACGGTGCCGACCGCCGTGGTGGCGGCAGGCTGGCCCACTGTCATGTACAGCGCGCCGAACATCAGCGCGGCGAGGACGAAGTTGGCGAAGGGCCCGGCAGCCACGACGATGGCGCGGTCGCCCACGGATTTCTCATGGAAGGTCTGGCCGGGGCGCCACTTGGCGCGCACCTCATCCGAGACGTCTTCCGGCTGTTCCTGGCCGTGCAGCTTCACATAGCCACCCAGCGGCAGCCAGCCGATGCGCCATTCCGTGCCCTGCCGGTCCGTCCAGGAAGCGATGGCGCGGCCGAAGCCGACCGAGAACCGCTCCACATAGACGCCGCGCCAGCGGGCGGCGAGGTAGTGGCCAAGCTCGTGGAAGAACACCAGCACGCCCAGCACGACCACGAAGGCCAGGATGGTGCGGATCGGGTCGGGCAGGAAGTCCAAGGTGCTCTCCAGCGGCGCAGGCGCGCCAAGTTTTTTGGGGCGGGGCGCCCTCAGCCAACCGCGGCGCGGGCCTCGGCGTGGCGGGATGCGGCGCGGCGGGCCGCGGCATCGAGGGCCAGGATATCCTCCAGCCCTTCCGCCCGCGTGGTCACCAGCCCCTCCAGGGTCGCCTCGACCACCGATGCGATCTCCAGGAAGCCGAGGCGACTGTCGAGGAACAGCCCGACCGCCACTTCGTTCGCCGCGTTCAATATAGTCGGGGCGCCGCCGCCTGCCTGCAAGGCCTCCCGCGCCAGGCGCAGCGCGGGGAAGCGCACCGGGTCGGGGGCCGAGAAGTCCAAGCGGCCGAGCGCCGCCAGATCCAGCCGCGGGGCGCCGACATGCAGGCGCCTCGGCCAGGCCAGGGCATGGGCGATGGGCGTGCGCATGTCCGGCGTGCCGAGCTGCGCCATCAGCGAGCCATCGGCGAATTGCACCAGGCCATGCACGGCGGATTGCGGGTGCACCAGGATGTCGATGCGGTCGGGCGGCACCGGGAACAGGCGGGCCGCCTCGATCAGCTCCAGCCCCTTGTTCATCATGGTGGCTGAATCGATGCTGATCTTGGCGCCCATCGACCAGACCGGGTGGCGCACCGCCTCCGCCGGCGTGGCGCGGGCCATGCGCTCCAGGCTCCAGTCGCGGAAGGGGCCACCGGAGGCGGTGAGGATGATCTTCTCCACCCCCGCCGGGTCCTGGCCGTCGAGCGCCTGGAAGATGGCGTTGTGCTCGGAATCGACGGGCAACAGGGTGGCGCCGCCCTGCTTCGCCACCGCCAGCACCAGCTCCGCCGCGCAGACCAGGCTTTCCTTGTTGGCCAGCGCCAGCGTGCCGCCCCGGGCAAGTGCCGCGAGGGTGGAACGCAATCCGGCGGCACCGACGATGGCGGCCATGGTCCAATCCGCCGGTCGCGCCGCGGCTTCCTCCACCGCCTGGGGCCCCGCCGCCACGGCGATGCCGCTGCCGGCCAAGGCCGCCTTCAGATCCGCATAGGCGCTTTCATCGGCGACCACGGCCAGCTGTGCCCGGTGGCGCAGCGCCTGTTCGGCCAGGACGGAAAAGTCGCGGTTGGCGACCAGCGCTTCCACCCGGAAGGCGCCCTCCGGCGCCGCATCGAGCAGCGCCATGGTGGAGCGGCCGACGGAGCCGGTGCTGCCGAGGATGGATACCGAACGCGTCACCAGACCCATCCCCAAAGCGGCCTTCCCTGCCCCAGCGCATAGGACAGCAACGCCGCCACCGGCGCCGCCGCCAGCACCCCATCCAGCCGATCCAGCAGCCCACCATGGCCGGGGATGAGGGAGGAGGTGTCCTTCACCTTGAAGTGGCGCTTGATCGCGGATTCGAGAAGATCCCCCGCCTGCGAGGCAACACCCACCAGCACCACCACCACGGCAATGGAGGACAGCGCCGCCCCCGGTGTGAAGGCCAGCGCACAGGCGCCGCCGAACAGCAGCGCCGCGGCCAGGCCACCCAGCGCGCCGGACCAGGTCTTGTTGGGCGAGATGGCGGGCGCCAGCTTCGGCCCGCCCAGGGCGCGCCCGGCCATGTAGGCGCCGATATCGGAAGCCCAGACCACCACGAACAGGAACAGCACATTGCCCCGCCCGGCTTCATTGTCGTGCCGCAATTCGATCAGCGCGAGGCCGGCCAGGCCGATATACAGCACGCCCGCCGCCAGCCGCCGCGCCGGCTGGGTGACGCCGGAGCGCCGGCCCATCAGCCCGACGCCAAGCCAGGTGACGGCGAAGCCGGCCACCAGCACGGCAAGACCGGTGCGGACCTGGTCCATCACCGCCAGCGCACCGGCGGCCAGCACCACCAGCGGCACCGCCAGCCCCGGAAAGGCGCGCGTCCGGCGACCGCAAAGATGCACCCATTCCCAGGCCAGCACGGCCACGGCCAGCGCCACCATGGCGGTAAAGGATTCGGCACCGAACCAGATACAGGCCAGCGCCGCCGGCAACAGCACGGCAGCTGACAGCGCCCGCTTGCGAAGGTCGGTCCATCGCTTGCCGGCGCCAGGGGCGGTTTTCGTGGTGGTCATTCAGCCAGCCGGATCACGCGATGCGCAGACCGTAGCGGCGCTCTCGCCGGGCAAACTCCGCAATGGCCTGGCCCAGATGGGCCGCGTCGTAATCCGGCCACAGCACGTCCTGGAAGACGAATTCGGCATAGGCGGATTGCCACAGAAGAAAGTTGGACAGCCGTTGTTCGCCGCTGGTGCGGATGATGAGGTCCGGATCCGGCATGCCGGAGGTGGAAAGCTGGCCGGCAAAGGTCGCCATGTCCACCTGCTCGGGATCCAGCGTGCCGGCCGCGACCCGGCGCGCCAGGTCCCGCGCCGCCGCGACGATCTCGGCCCGCCCGCCATAGGACACGGCGACATTGAGGTTGAGGCGGGTGCCGTGGGCCGTGGCCGCTTCCGCTGCCGCAATGGCGCGCACCGTCTCCGCGCCGAAGCGCTCCCGTTCCCCGATCACGCGGAGCCGGATGCCCTCGCGGGCCAGCGTCCCGACCTCGGAGCGCAGATACATGCGCATCAGCCCGGTCAGGTCGCGCACTTCCTCCGCCGGGCGCTGCCAGTTCTCGGAGGAGAAGGCGAACAGGGTCAGCCAGGGGATGCCGGCCTTGGCGGCCGCCTCGATGGTCCGGCGGACGGCTTCGGCGCCGGCCTTGTGGCCCAGCGCCCGCGGCAGGCTGCGCGCGGAGGCCCAGCGGCCGTTGCCATCCATGATGATGCCGATGTGCTGCGGAATCCGGCCGCCACAACCAGGACGTGCAGGCGCGGCGCCCGCGCCGGACGGCTGCTCACCGGTCGGCTGCTCACCGGTCGGCTGGTCACCGGTCGGCTGCTCACGGGACTGCTGCTCACCGGGCGACAGCCCGGCCGGTCCCAGCGGTTTTGCCGCCGCGCTCATCACCCGCCCGTCCCAGCCGCCTGGCCAGCCATCAGCTTGTCCGGATGTCCTTTTCCTTTTCCGCCAGCGTGGCATCGACGACCTTGATGCTCTGGTCGGTCATCTTCTGGATCTCGTCGGTCCAACGCTTCACATCGTCCTGGGACACCTCGGACTTCTTGTCCTTCTCCCAGCCCTTCACCGTCTCCATGGCATCGCGCCGGACGCCGCGCATGGCGACCTTGCTCGCTTCCGCATATTTGGAGGCGGTCTTCACAAGATCGTTGCGCCGTTCCGTGGTCAGCGGCGGCAGTGGCACGCGGATCACCTGGCCCTCGGTCTGCGGGTTCAGGCCGAGGCCTGAATCGCGGATGGCGATCTCCACCGCCTTGACCACGGACTTGTCCCAGACCTGGACCGAGAGCAGCCCCGGCCCGGCGACGGAGATGTTGGAGACCTGCACCAGCGGCTGCACATTGCCATAGGCTTCGACGCGGATCGGCTCCAGCAGCGCGGGGCTGGCGCGGCCGGTCCGCAGGCCCTGGAACTCCTTCTTCAGCGTCTCCAGGGCGCCGTCCATGCGGCGCTGCAGCTCCAGCTTATACGCGGCGAAGTCGGCGGCCATGCCCGGATTCCCTCTCAAGCATCTTCAAGTCAGGCGACCCGCAGGATGGGTCGGAAAATGCGGATAACAATGGTCTACGGATCGATCACCGTGGTGAACTTCCCCTCGCCCTTCATGACGGAGGTAAAGGCACCCGGCTCGTGGATGTTGAAGACGACGATCGGCAGCTTGTTCTCCCGCGCCAGGCTGATGGCGGCGGCGTCCATCACGGCCAGATCGCGCGAGAGGACGTCGAGGTAGGTGATCGTCGTGTAGCGTTCGGCATTCGGGTTCTTGCGCGGATCGGCGGAATAGACGCCATCCACCTGCGTGCCCTTCAGCAACGCATCGCAACCCATCTCGTTCGCCCGCAGTGCGGCGGCGGTATCGGTGGTGAAAAAGGGGTTGCCGGTCCCGGCGGCGAAGATCACCACGCGGCCCTTTTCCATGTGCCGCATGGCGCGGCGGCGGATGAAGGGCTCGCACAGGCTGGCCATCTGGATGGCGGATTGCACGCGGGTCGGGACGCCCAGCTTCTCCAGCCAGTTCTGCATGGCCAGCGCGTTCATCACGGTGGCGAGCATGCCCATGGCATCCGCCTGGGTCCGGTCCATGCCCGCGGAGGCGCCGGCCACGCCGCGGAAGATGTTGCCGCCGCCGATCACCATGCAGACCTCGACGCCCAGCGCCACCACATCGCGGATATCCTCCGCGATGTTCTTCAGCACGCCGATATCGAGGCCGTAGTCGCGGGTGCCCATGAGAGCCTCGCCGGAGACCTTGAGCAGGACGCGCTTGTAGATGGGGGGTCTGCTCATCTTGTGTCGGGAGTCCGGCTGGCTGGCGTTGCGTAACATAGGCGGCGCACCATGGCGGCGGCAAGGCGAAGGGGTTGCGCGCGCATGGCACACCCCGGCCTCCCCCCTGCCCCCGATGGCGAAGTCGCCCGGCACCGCGATGCCGGGCGGGGTGGCCTCAACCCTTGGCGGCGGCGGCCACTTCGGCGGCGAAGTCGGTGGCCGCCTTCTCGATGCCCTCGCCCAGATGGAAGCGGGCAAAGCCGGTCAGCTTGCCGCCGGCCTTCTGCACCACCTGGCGCACCCGGCTTTCACCGTCATGCACCCAGACCTGCTCCAGCAGGACCACTTCCTCATAGTACTTGCGGATGCGGCCCTCGATCATCTTCTCGATGATCTCCGGCTTCTTGCCGGAGGTCGCCGCCTGCTCGCGCAGCACCGCCTTTTCCCGCTCCAGCGCGGAGGGGTCGACGGCGTCGACATCCAGCGCATCCGGGCGGGTGGCGGCCACATGCATGCCGATCTGGCGGCCGAGCGCTTCCAGCGCCTCGATCTCGCTGGACGCTTCCAGCGCAACCAGCACGCCGATCTTGCCGAGGCCCGGCTTCACCGCATTGTGCATGTAGGTGGCGACGGTGCCGGACGGCACGCGCAGCACGCGGGCGCGGCGGATCGTCATGTTCTCGCCGATCGTGGCGATCAGGCGGGTCAGCTCTTCCTGCGTGGAATGCGTGGTGCCCGGATAGGTCGCGGCCTTCAGCGCCTCCACATCCTCACCGACGGAGAGCGCAAGGCCCGCCACTTCGGCGACGAAGGCCTGGAAGGCATCGTTGCGCGCCACGAAGTCGGTCTCGGCATTCACCTCGACCATCGCGGCGGTGTTGGGGCCGGAGGCGACGCCCACCAGGCCTTCGGCGGCCACGCGGCCGGACTTCTTGGCGGCGGCCGAGAGGCCCTTCTTGCGCAGCCAGTCGATGGCGGCTTCCATGTCGCCGGCGGCTTCCACCAGCGCCTTCTTGCAATCCATCATGCCGGCGCCGGTCTTCTCGCGAAGCTCGCGCACCATCGCCGCGG
>LNFM01005207.1_pt1 | contig 22833 bp, 19 predicted proteins | sample 596031 | NCBI WGS metagenome assembly LNFM01 (sample SAMN04254537, study PRJNA301005) | activated carbon metagenome | isolation source: dual media filters at the Ann Arbor, Michigan drinking water treatment plant | place: USA: Ann Arbor | reverse complement strand
GTCCTCGAGCAGGTGCGCGTGCAGTCGCTTCACCGCTCGAAGCGCACCCGTGCTGCGTTGCCGCGCGATGTACACCTCGCCCATACCGCCGCCGGCGAGGCGCTCGATCACTTCGAAGTCCCCGCCGATGATGGTTCCTGCGGCAAGTTCGGGTCGGATCGCGGGTCGCGTCATCGATGGATCGAGCGACGGAGGGACCTCGCGACGCTTCGTAAGAGTGCCGCCCCTTCGCACCCATCGCAAGCGGGGCTCTGCCAAGAGTCTGGACGAAGCGTCACCGAGTGCGCGTTGTCCCGAGCCCTCCGTCCACGCCGAAGACCTGACCCGTCACAGGGAGCTCTCCTCGCGACGCGCGGGAATCGCTGTCGTGGGGAGAGAAAGCGGCTCGCGGGCTGAGCGCCGAGCGTCACCCGAAGCGGCATGAACGCATCGAGCGGATCGAATTTCGCGCTGCCGCTTCGATCCCACGGGAAGAGACCGCGCGAGGCCCTGTCCGCTCACCGCCCATGTACTGGGCGTTTCTCGATCGTCGCTTCGAGCGGCTCTCGAAGATCGACCGCGTAGGGCCGGCGATCTTGTCGGCGCGCAATCGATCCGACGCGCAGCGGCAGCGAGACGCGAACGTCCTCGCGCGAGTGCGCGAGCGACTCGCAGTGGGCGATGCGCTCGAGGCGTCCATCGCCGCGGATCCGACGGTCGTCTCGAAGAAGGCTGTCGGACGTCGAAAGGCGAAGTGACGAGCGCGTGGACTATCCAGGCAGCTTCGGCGACACGAACTGCACCATGGTCTCTTCGAACTTTCCCGCGATGCCGCGAGCGCTGAGCACCAGCTTTTCTTCAGCGAGCGCTCTCCTCGCGGCGGCTTCGAAGGTCCATTTCGGCCGATAGTCGACCTCGGCCCAATAGCGGTCGTCGGTGGGGAGCAGGTCGCCCTTGAATCCGAGGACGAGCTCGCGCGCCAGCGAGAAGTCCGCGCGCGTGACGAGCTTGAGCCACCACGACGAGAGCGACACGCTGAGAAAGGGCACAGGGATGCCCGGCACGCGACGCCCCTTCAGCGCGGCGATCGACGACAGGATCTCGCGACCGCTCAGGACTTCGGGCCCAGGAATGTCGTACCAGACGCTGCGAGGCGCTGGGATCTCGAGGGCGCGCACGAGCGCGACGACGACGTCTTCGAGCGCGATCGGGCACGTCCGCGACGCGGTCCATGACGGAAGCAGCATGGCGGGCAAGCGCATCGCGAGGTCCCGCACGATCTGCCAAGACGCGCTGCCGTTGCCGATGATCATCGATGCGCGAAGCTCGATGGTCGAGACGGCTCCCGATCGCAGGACATCACCGACGGCGAGGCGGCTCTTCAAGTGCTCGGACATCGCGCCCGCGGGCGCCACGCCGCCGAGGTACACGATGCGTCGAACGCCGGCCCGCGCAGCTTCGTCCCGCAGCGACTCGGCGACGCGACGTTCGGCGTCGGCGTAATCGTGCGAGCCCGAGCCCATCGCGTGCACCAGAAAGAAGACCGCGTCGATGCCCTCGAGGGCGCGCCTGAGCTCGTCCGGTCGATTGACGTCGCAGCGAACCCACTCGACGCCAGCGATCGACCGAGACCGCGCGAGGTCTCGGGTCGTCGCGCGAACCGTGTGGCCCTCTGCGATGAGCGCGGGGAGGAGAGCCTGACCGACGAACCCCGTCGCTCCAGTCACGAGTACGCGGAGGGGTTTGCGATCCATGGGATGCTTGTATCACGCGCGGCGAGCTCGTCTCGTCGTGGCGGCGGGCTCGATCGATTCGCGCGAGCGGCGGTCCTCCGAGCGCGTCCGGCTCGAGCGTCCGTCGAAACGGCCCGCTGACGACGATCGCGTCTGTCATGGTGAGCTCTCTGTCGCGAGCGTGCCTCGCTGCGGCGCGGCGCTCACCCCCTCGTGGCGGTGTCGCTGAAGAGACGCTTCGATCCGCGAGAGCAGAGACGGAGGGCGGTCCTTGGCGCGCTTGTCGCGGATCTCGGCGATGAACTCTGGCGTCACGACCCGCATGCCGCGCGCCTTGGCCTGCGCGACGCAGCCTTCGAGCACGGTCTTCAAGAAGATCCGCGGCACTCCCGCGAGCAGCGCGCACGCTGCGGGATCCCAGGTGACTTCGGGATCGATGCGATTGGCCTGATCGAGCACGGCGTCGGCGGTGACGCCGTGGCCCTTGGGGAGGTCGACCGCGAAGGGCCTTTTGCCTTCGGTGAACCAGAAGTGAAGGCTGTCGCGATACCCGTAGTCGATGGGCAAGCACGGAAAGCATTCGCCTGCGAGCAGGGCCTTCTTCCACTTCGCGTGCATGACGATCTTGTTGATGCGAAGCAGATAGTGGTGCTCGAGCGCGTTGATCTCGTGCGGGTGGCTTCGATCCCAGGTGCACTCGAAGACCTGCACCGACTCGAGCACGATGTCGGGATAGCGCACGCCGTCGAGCGGCTCGCGATGGGACGGCCCGAGGGTGAAGATGCTGTTCTTCATCTTCTCTTCCGTGGTCTGGCCCGGAAAGCCCAGCACCACGCAGTTCTCTAGCGATTCGCGGTCGTCGGGGATGAAGTTGAGCGACGCGAGGCCCGTGCGTCGGATGTTGATCGCGGTTCAGCGCCTCTGCTTGCGCGACGAAGCCCTACTGGCGACGCCCCCGCAGAAGTCGCGCCGACCCACGCTGCCGACGCGAGCCCCATAAACCCTAAGGGCGAGAGTGTGGTAATCCCCTTCGCCCGAACCGAGAGAACACCAATGGGAGCACAGTGGAAGCAGAAGGGCCGCGAAGCCGCCGCCAACGCCAAGGGCAAGGTGATGGGCAAGCTCGCGAAAGAGATCATGGTCGCCGCGCGAGACGGCGCTGACCCAACGATGAACGCGCGGCTCCGCATGGCCGTCGACGCCGCGCGCAAGGTCTCGATGACCAAGGACACGATCGAGCGCGCGATCAAGAAGGGCTCGGGCCAGCTCGACGGCGCGATGCAGTTCGAGATCGTGACGTACGAGGGGTTTGCGCCGCACCAGGTTCCGGTGATCGTCGAGTGCCTGACGGAGAACCGCAATCGCACGGCGGCCAACGTGAAGGTGATCTTTCGCAAGGGGCAGCTCGCCAACGCGGGCTCGATCTCGTGGGACTTCGACCGCCTCGGCGCCGTCGAAGCGAGCCCGCCCGGCCCCGGAACGGACGCCGAAGAGGCCGCCATCGAGGCTGGCGCGCAGGACCTCGAGGCCAACGACGACGGATCGACCGTGTTCTACACAGCGCCGACCGAGCTCGACGTCGTGGGCAAGAGCCTCGCCGAGCGCAAGTGGACCGTGACCTCGTCCAAGCTCATCTGGAAGGCGAAGAACCCCGTCACCGTCGACGACGCCCAGCGCGTCGAAGTCGAGGCGTTTCTCACCGCGCTCGACGAGGACGACGACGTGCAGACCATCTTCGTCGGCCTCGCCTGAAGCTCAGTTCACGAACTGCACTCGACCGAAGCGCGGAGCGAAGTGGAAGTTCCCCTGCCCCAGTGTCGGTGACCACGCGAGCGAGTCGCTCTGGCCATCGCGAAACGAGTACACGTTCATGCGCCACACGTCTCCCGCGCGCGGCGGGGTCGTCGCGCGTCCCGGAGACTCGAAGTCTCGCCAGGGAATCGCCATCTCGATCACGTACCGCCGGCCGCGCGTGATCACCGCGCGGGTCTGCATGTTCGTGCGCCACTCTTGATGACCGAACAAGCGCTGGCCGTTCGGCGCGGTGGTAATGGGTCGGTTGTAGTCGTCGAAGCGCGTCTCCCAGCGCGCTCCGCGCGGGTCGACCTGCAGCTCGAAATACTGCTGGTTGTCGTTGTGATCGCCGGGCTGAATCATGAGCTCGACGGCGCTCGCGCGCTCCCACAGGTGCGGGTCGGTCTCGCTCGGATCGAAGGGGTTCTGCGGATCGCTGTCGTAGATGTTCGCCGCGACGTAGAGGTGATCGTCGTCCCAGAGAAAGCGCACCGCGCCGTTGACGCGCGAGCGCGGCTCGGGGCGACCAGTGCCCGGGTGAACGAGGGCGCCGGTCGTCCCCGCTTCGCGCCAGACGGGCTCGCTCATGATGCCGTCGACCGTGATCTGCCCGGGCCGCACGCGCTTGGCCTCGAGCGACGGAAGCCGCCCGTCCGAGCGAATTCGCACAGGTTCGCTGCCCTCACCGGGCTCGACCGTCCCGCGCTTGCATGCAGGCGCGAGCACAACGAGCGCGAGACACAGCGACGAGCACCACCAACACGATCGGTTCATGACAGATGCAACCCCTACCGCGTGAGTTCACTCGAGGGGAAGGGGGTACGACCACCGTTCAGCGGGTCGAGCACGCGCGATTGCAGGCGTCGACCTCGCTGCACGTGCGCGCGTTGCGATAGCAGCCCGTGGTCCGGGTGAAGCTCGCGATGTCCATCGAGCGCTGCCACCCAGCGTAGGCGGCCTCGCAATCAACCACCGGGCAGTTGATCGAACGCAAGTGTCCGCACACGTCCGCCGCGGTCGGCGCAGGCGCGCCCGCATCCACGTTGCACGGCGCAGGCCCCGGATCCGCGCAGGCCGCGAACACCGAGAGCACCGCCACCGAGAGCGCCCATCGCACGAAGGCCGCCGAACACCACGACCCCATCAGTCGATCCCTCCCGAGTATCCGAAGGTCGCTTGAACGTCGTCGGCGATCGCAAACGAGCCCGAGGGCTGGACGTTCCACCGGCGATCGTAGCGGGCGAGAAAGTACAGATTGGACAGGACGTTGTTGCGGCGGCGCTGGTCCTGCGGGCCCAAGAAGACCTGGCCGAACATGCGAACGAGCGTTCCGTCGAAGGAGAAGAGGTCGCTCGGGCCATCGAAGTTGCGTCGCACGAGCTGCGCGCCCGCGACGAGCTGATCGATCTGCACGGGGCCCACGTTGATCATCACCGTCGCGTCCGCCTTGCGCTCGGTGTCCTCGAAGAAGATCGAGATCGGCAGCCCGCTGTGCTGCGTACGACTGATCGGAATCGGGATCGTCACGCTCGCGTACGCGCGGTATCCGTTGGCGCGACCGTCGGGCTGCGCGCCGAGGTAGCCGAGCTTCGTCGTGACCGGCGAGGGCGCGCTGAGGAGCGAACGAAGGCTGTCGGTCAGCGCGAAGTGCTGGCTGTTGGTGCTGTAGTTCGTGTCGAAATAGCCTGGGACATAGCGGTTTCCGACGCTGCGATAGTCGCCGCCGACGCGGATGTCCCAGCCAGCCTCGCGGTTGACCGCCACGAAGCGGGCCGCGACGTTGACCATGTCCATGTCCGTCGCGCCGAGAAACCGATCGTAGTCGATCGCGCCGTACACGCCGAAGCGCCACGCCGAGTTGGGGTCGCCCTGACCGAAGATGTACTGGTAGTGCAGGTCGAAGCCGACCGCGCCGATGGGCCTTCCGTTGAACCGCAGGTTGTTCTGCTCGTCGACGATGGGGCGACCGAAGGCGGTCTGCGCAGTGGTCGGCGCGTTCATGTCGGCGATGGCGGTCACGCCGAGCTCGAGCTCGTCCGGGCGATTGTCCCAACGCCAGTCGGGGTTGCGGCCGGTGAAGATCTGCATCGGCCAGAGCGACAGCCGACCGCCAGTCACCCGCGGCCGCGCGACGTCGTCGATGAAGTGCTGGATCTTGAGCCAGTCCCAGAGCTGAACATTGCTCTCGACGCCGAGCGAAGGGTGATCGGGATCGAAGGCGCCGCGAAAGGCGTTTACGAGCGTTCCTTCGGCGAAGGTCACGTTGTCGATCGGCGCGACGCGCGTCGAGAAATACAATCGACGAGACTGTTGTCCGGTGAATCCGTAGGCGTCGCACGCAGGGTCGAAGCGATCCGACGGTCGGTCGTAGTCACCGATGTCGAAGCGAAGACACTGCGGGATACGCGCGACGTCGCGGGCTTCGTCCCAGTCGCGCTGACGCAGACCGAAGCGCGCAGTGTCGATGCGCAGGGGGGCGGCGAGGCCGAAGCGAAAGTTCCAGATGCGCAGGAGGGCCTGGGCGTTGACCGAGACGAAGTCTTCGTTCTCGAGGCGCGCGTAGCCGATGTCCCCGCCGACCCTGAAGGCGATGTAGCGATCTTCGGCGCCCACACCGTTGCTGGCCGCGTCTCGAATCGAGTTCTGTGCGCCGTTGGTCGCGTTGCCGAGGGAGCTCGCTGGGTTTTGCGCGTTGAAGCCGCTGCCTGGGTTGGCCCCGTTGGCTCCGTTTGTAGGCGCCGGGTTCGTCGGCAAAGAATCAGGCGCAACGAACTGCGGAGGGCTATCGAGGGGCGGCGTCCAGGCAGGCGGCTCCTGCGGATCGAACTGCGCGTGCGCAGCGCTCGATGCGAGCGCGATGGTCGCACCAACCGCGCCGAGCGCGCTACGAACGTTGGAGACGCGTGAACGGACCATGACCTCGGATCACCGGTGCTCGAACGCGCCTTGGCTCCCTCAGCTTACAGAGATTCAAAAGGGAGACGCCGAACGCTCGTGGCGCACTACGACGATACGGAGTCGCAGGCCGATCTCTTCCTCCGTCGATTTTTCGAGGGGGTCAGCGCAGCGCCCCTTACGCCGTCGCGGGCGCCAGGCGATCGACGAGCCAGAGCCCCGCGAGCATCGCCGCAACGAACGCGAGCGCGGGGATCGAGCCGGTCACGAGCGCCGAGAGCGCCGGCCCCGGGCAGTATCCCACCAGCCCCCAGCCCACGCCGAACAACGCCGAGCCGAACAGCAGTCGCCCATCGACGCTCGTCGCAGATGGCTCGTGAAGGGTCGCGGCGAACAACGGGCGCGCTCGACGGCGCGTCCAGTACACAAACGGAGCCATCACCGCGATGGCGCCGCCCATCACCAAGGCCAACGACGGATCCCAGCGCCCCGTGACCGAGAGAAACCCGAGGACCTTCTCGGGGCGGGTCATCCCCGAGAGCGTGAGCCCCGCTGCGAACAGCGCGCCGGACACGAGCGCGACGATCGACGCGGGCTTCATCGCGCGGCTCCGTGGGGCGCGGTCAGGAGCACCGTCACGCCTGCGCAGAACATGAAGGTCAGCACCGACGCGAGCGAGCGCGGCGACCGTCGCGACAGCCCGCAAACACCGTGGCCCGAGGTGCAGCCGTTGGCGAGGCGGGTTCCGACGCCGACGAGCAGTCCGCCGAGCACCACCGTCGCGAGCGAGGCCGTGGGACTCGAGAACATCGACGGAGCGAACCCCGCGATGAGCGCAGAGGTCGCGAGCAACCCGACCGTGAACAGCGCGCGCCACGCACGCTCGTCCGACGGCGAGCGAGGCAAGAGCCCCGCGGCGATGCCGCTGATCCCAGCGATTCGCCCGGCGCCTGCGTAGAGGACCGCAGAGGCGAGGCCGATCAAGAGGCCGCCCGCCAGCGAGCGGACGGGCGTAAATGAAGCGAGGTCGATGGACACCGAGTCCTCCAGCGAAGTGAACGAACTTTCGCCAAAGTGAATAGCGCCATCACACTGAAGTGGCAAGGGACGACGAAATCGTCTCTGCCGCTCACGGATCGGGCATCTCGCCCTGGCACGGGCGCGCGATGGTCACCTGCGGATCCGCGGTGATGATGTCTTCTCCCACGCACGAGAGCGCCTCGCGCTCGAGGGAGACGAGCTGATCGAACGCGACCTGGTTGGGGCCCGTCTCTTCGAAGCCTGCGATGATCGACTGCATACGAAGGAGCTTCTCGGTCTTGCACGTCAGGTCGATGATGTCGCGTCGCTCGCGGGCTCGATCTGCGAGGTGTTGGACCCGGCAAAACGCTGCGCTCGGCTGCGGCCCGCAGCGCTGCTGAGCCTCGGCGACAAAGACCGCCGCGAGGCTGCGGAGCCTCGATCGACGCGCGTCGCCGACGTAGTCCGAAACGAACGCGAAGCGACGCTCGGGGATGTCGAAGGCTGTTCCTCGACCGACGATGCCCATGCGAGCGCTGCCGCCGCGGGGGCCGACCTCGACGAGCGCGCTGTGGGTGACGTGGGCGATGGCCTCGCTCGACGCGACCGCGCACTGCCATCGCAGCTCGATGTGAACGGCGACGACGTGAACGCCGGGCGGGACGGGCGTCGCTGTCGCGTTCGAGACGCGTCGGCCGTCGAGCGCCAATCCTGCGCGCGCGACGCGGAGGGGCCAGGGAACATCGCTCGCGAACGACAGCTCGAGGTGCCCTTGTGGCACGGCGCGGCGGCCGCGAAACAGCTCGCGGATCGTGTGAGCCCGGACGCAAGAGACCGCCGCGACGGCGAGCGAAGCAACGAGCAGCGCCCGGGCGACGCGCGGGCGACGCGTCGAGCGGTGTTCAGTATTGAGCTCGCTCACGGGCCGTGTTTGTATCGCCTTCGGTCGTCGTTATTCGAGGGCGCTCGTTTCGTTCAGCCTTCGTGCCTCGAGCACAGGTCCGATGTCGCGTCGGGCCGGATGAGTAACGTCACACTCCAAGCAGGGTAGCCTGTTCTTGGCTGGCTTCTGGGTAGAGGGATGCTTCGCGCCTGGCTCGCTGAGCGTCTCCCGCTAGTCCGGGAGTGAGCCAGGCGCGAAGCATCCCTCTACCCAGGCGAGCCTGTGAGGCTACCGATGCCCCTTGTGGGACTGGTGGACGATGCGGGCGCCCTCGAAGAGCGACGACCTCCCCTTCCCGACGCCGCGCCGCGCCGCGCCGCGCCGCGCCGACCCGTCAGCGCTCTTCGACTCGAACCCGCGCGATCGGCCACTCGTCGCTGAGAGGAACCAGCGCCGCGTCGCAGAGGTGTTGAATCCATGGGTGCAAAATCGAACGGCTCCCCGCGAGCTCGGGGCTGTGCACCGCGTAGACGCCCGGCTCGATCGCGACGACGCCCTGCGTTCGAACCGCGACGCCGGTGAGCAGGTCTTTGAACACCTCCAGCTCGGGCTGCACTCCCGAGGCAAAATGAACCACGACCCGCAGGCGCTCGAGGCGTTCTTCGCGGCCAAAGAGCTCGTCGTACCCCTCGATGCGCAGCGGAGTCCGCGCCAGCCAGCGCCGGGGCGACTCGTTGGCGCCCCGCACCAAGAGCGCCGGAACGATGAAGATCAACAGCGTAAACGGCGCGAGCAACACGATCCATCGACCATAGATCGACGCCACCGCCGCAAAGAGGCTCACGATCGCGATGGCCGCGAAGAACATCGTCGCGTAGATGACGATCGCGAGGGCGTTGGAGGCGACCAGGCGCGGATCTCTGCGCTGATACCAGGGCTGAGGGCGCTCGAGGCTGTGATCCGCCAACGCGGCGAGCTCTTCGAGCGCGCTGGCTCTGGGCGTCGCGAGCTCGGACGGCGCGACCAGCACATGCGGGTCGACCCCCGCGGCCTCGCGCAGCGACCGCCCCTTGTCGATCAGCGCGAACACGGGGGCCGAGCTTGCGCCAGACCGGTACACAGGCCGCGAGTCCATCGACGAAAAGTATACCGGGGCTCGGCGGTCTCCAGAGGCGCCGAGCCCCGTCGCAGTCAGGGAGACATCCGCCTGGGAGAAATCCCTCGCGCACGAACGGGGGGGGTTTCTGGCATCGCAGCTCGGCGGCGGCGCGAGGACTTTCGAGATCAGCCTGCGAATTGACAGCGACTGTGCGAATCGTTCGGGGATCGCAGGGCGTGGCACCGAAGCTGCTGTGTGTACTGGAGTATTCGGAGGTCTCTCATGCGTCTCGTCGCTGCGCTCGTCGTCCTCGCTTCGGTCACTGCGGGTTGTATGGAGTACGGAGAAGACTTCGAGATGCTCGGAGAGCACGAGCACGAAGCCACGGGTGAAGTCGTCGAAGAGATCCGCTCGACGGCGATTCGGATTCCCTCGGACGCGACCGCGGCCGATCGCCAGCGCTGGGCGGCGACGAGCGCAGCGGCCGAGCGCCTCCGCGTCGCAGCAGCGTCGGCGGGACACCGCATCGAGCTGACCGGCCCCAACTCGGGCATCCGTGGATTTGCCCAGCAAGCCGCGCTGTTCGCGCAGAACTGTCCGAGCGCGCGGTGCGTCAACGGCGTTCGTCAGGGGTCGTGCAGGATCCTGACGGCCTGCCCGTCGCGCAACGCGCCGCACATCCGCGGCAGCGCCGTGGACCTCAACCTCTCGAGCTCGGCCTACCGCTGGATGGTCAACAACGCGCGGCGCTACGGCTTCTGCCGCACGGTGTCGAGCGAGACGTGGCACTGGGAGCACAACCGCTCCGAGGCGTGCATCTTCTGAAGCTCACTTGATTGCGTGTGTGTGCGTGTGTGCACGAACTTCGCGCGAGCTGGGGGCCTCGCTCACTGCGCGGCGCGCGCTCGTTGATCGAGCCAGTCGCGCAGCGCAGGCCCTGTGCCCATGGGCCACGGCTTGACCTTCTCGATCGCGACGGCCTTGGCCGCGGCGAGCTCGTCACCGAGCGTCCACTCGCCCTCGACCACCGCGTGAAACGCGATGATGAGCTGGTTCATCGCCTCGAACGCGTAGTGCCCCAAGAACGAGATCGATTGCGTGGTCATGCCGAGCTCCTCGCGGATCTCGCGCAGCATCGCCTCGCGAGGGTCCTCGCCCTTCTCGAGAAAACCCGTCACGAGCCCGAACCAGCTCGAGGGCCAACCCTTGTTCTGCACGAGGATCACCGAGCCGTCGCGCTCGACGATGGCGCCGACCACGGGCGTGGGATTCTCGTAGTGAACGAACCCGCAGCCCTCGCGATCGGGGCACGCGCGGCGCGGCGTTCCGCCGTCGTCGCGGTCGATCAGCGGATTTGCGCACTTGGGACAAAACTTGAACGGCGCCATGACGTGCCGTGAAGTGTACTCCTGAGCGCAGCTCGGTCACCGGCAAGCGCGCTGATGTCCCGAACAGTCGGCTATGCTCGGCGCGTGTCCAACTCGCGCGTCGAGTCCTCGCTGCTGACCGTCATCGCGACGTCGGTCATCGCCTTCGGTCCCGTCGGCTGCGGAGCGGCCGTGAGCCCCATGGTCGGCGCCGACCGCGCGTCGATGGACGCCGTCGTGGACGCGGGCCAGCCCGTCGATGTCCGCGTGGATGCGCCGCCCCCAGACGCGCTCGCGCCCTATGCGTGCAACGTCGCGCGAGACTGCGAAGCGCTGCCGCCGCCGGGGATGACGCGCTTTGGTCGCGGGTGGAGCTGCATGGGCGGCCGCTGCACATGGGAGCCGATGGGAGGACAAACCTGCCGGCGCGCAGCCAACGGCTGCATCGAGTGCGACGGGCGCATGCCCGTGTGCACCGACCCGTGTCTGACCAGCTTGCGCGACGGCGCGACGAGGATGGAGTCGAGCAACTGCGCACGAGCGTTCTTCAGCTCGATCGGCTCGTGCGTGGGCTCATTTGTGAGCCTCACCGACGGGCCGCTGTGCGTTCTCACCGACGCGAATACCGGCGCGCCGCGGTACATCCTGAGCTGCGGCGTCTGCGAAGTCGTGTTTCTCTCGACGATGTGAGCGACGAGACAGCGGGCAGCGGCGCGTGGGCGCATGCAACAAGCGCATGCGCTCGCGGCCCGGTCGCTGCCCTGGCTCACCGCTCGGTTTTCATCAGCGATCGCGCCTGCTGCCGCGTGATCGGGTCGGGGTCGCTCTTGACCACCTCGCGCAGCAACGCGACCACCCCAGCAACAACCCCGTGCTCGGCGAGGTCCGTGAGCGCGATCGACCGCGACGCCAGCGCCTCGTTCGCGAGCGCGACGCCCAGCACTCGAACCCTGAGCGCCGGCGACAGCCACGGCTCGGACGCAGCGTCCATCACCGGAGGGCTCGACCGATCGGCGCTGATGGGCCTCGCGATCGGCCCGCGCTCTCGGCCCAGCAAGAGCGCGACGATCGCGTCCGCGCGCTGCGACGATCGCGCGAGCGCTTCGCACAACAATTCAACAGCCCGGTCGATCGCAGCCTCGGAGGCGAGGCGATCTTCGGACTGCGCAGCCAGGACCGCCCACGAGAGCGACCGCTCTTCGTCGCGGCGCGCGCGGATCTCCGCGGCGCACGCGCGAAGCACATACACGAGCGCGGCTCGGTCGAAGGGCGCCCCCGCATCGGCGTGCGGAGCGAGCACCGAGAGCGCCTCCGCGGGGCGCACCGTCGAGAGCGCGCTGATGGCGACCACGCGCGGCCCGCTCTCGGCCCAGGACGACCGGCCCGCGCCGTCGTCTTCGGCGCCGTCCGCGCCGCCCGTCGCGAGCCAGCGCCACAGCGCGCCCGTCGCGGCCGCCGCTCGGCCGAACAATCGAACGACGTGCTCGGCGAGCGCTCGAAGGTGCTCGAGCTCTGCGCGACGAGCGCCCGCGCAGGCGAGCACGAGCGCGTAGTCGAGCTGCTCGGGTCGCTCGCGACCCTCGATCCACGAGCGCCAGGTGGCGTCTCCGTCTCGTCCTGCGAGCGGGTCTTCTCCGCCGAGCTCGACCCAGGCGCGCAGGGCGTCTCGCTCGCGCGCGGTGGATCCACGCGCGCCCGAGATCCGCGCAGAGAGCGACAGCGCGAGCGAAAGCGCCACGCGGTCTCGCTCGAAGGCGGGCGACGCGAGCGCGCGAGCCGCCGCGGCGCGAAGAACATCGCGCGGCCCCAAGAGCACCCCTGTGAGCGCCCAGAGCACGCCGGGCCCTGCGCGCCGCGCGCGCGCTCGCTCTGCGATGGTCGTCACCGTGGCGTCGTGCGCACGACCGCGCGTGCGCGCGATGAGCGCAGGCCACACCGCGTGCGCGACGGCGTCGTGCCCTGTGTCTGCGATGGCCAGCAGCGCGGCGCGCGCGTCGTCGTCGCCCGCGAACTGCGCGGCGACCGTGCGCCACACGGAGGGAGGATCGCTCGGGTGCGGCAGAACAAAAGGCATCGGGTTGAACTACTGCGCGTTGGAATCTGCCACGGGACCGAGGTCGTTGCGCGCGCGCTCGATGCGCTCGAGCAGCGCGCGATCGTCGACCGTGAAGAGATCGACCCCGGGGACGCGGCTCGCGCGGCTCGAGCATGGGCGAGAGACCCAGCTCGGAGGCTCCTGCCCGAGGGCGGCGGCGTAGGTTCGAGCGGCGATTCCCGCGCACGCGAGCGAGTGAGACGCAGCGCCCAGCGTCGCGCCAGTGAACAGCACGAGCCGTCGATCCCACTGAATCGTGAGCGATCGTGCGCCCTCGCTCGCTCTCGCGCGCTGGGCGAGAGCTCGCAGAAATCGCTGCGTCTCGACGGTCGACCTCGTCTCGGCGCCGCATCCTTCGCGGCTCGACCAGAGAAACGCGCGCGGGCACAAGCCGCCTCCGCCCGCCAACGCGAGGGTGCTCGGCGTCTCGGCGACGACGGCCCGCGAAGGTCCGCGTGACGCGAGCGCGGTCGCGAGCCGCCGCTCTCTTCCTCGCCCGGGAGCCAGGTCGACGACGAGCGACGGGTCCTGCGCCTTCACCCACGTCCACGCCCAGCTCGAGCTCGCCCATCCTGGGTTGAGGATCACGAGGTCGCGACGGCGGCCCTCGACGCGCTGCAGATACAGCGTCGAGAACAAGAGATGATCGGACTCGAGCACCATCAACGCGCGGGCAGGCGCGGCGTCGAGCGCCCGTTCGGCGAGCGCGCGGGTGACGCGCGCAGAGCGCCCCGAGGCGAGCGCGAGCAAGACCCCGATCGTCGCGAGCGCAGCCGCGCCCACGCGACGAACGAGCTTGGGCGCGCCGAGCAAGAGTCCCCCGACGCCCGAGAGCGCGAGGGTCGCCGGCGCGAGCACGTAGCCGCCGTAGTCCGGGTTGTTTCCCGCGTACACGACGTTGGAGGCGACCATCGCGACGCCGACCAGCGTGGCCCACACGAGCGCGCCGAGCCACGGATCGCGCTCGCGTGTGCGCGGGTCGCGTCGCGCGAAGCCGAGCGCGCCGACGACGATGAGCAACGCCACCCCAGAGGTGACGAGGTCCCACGCGAACGACGCTCCGTTGCGGGCGAAGGCCAGCGGTCCGATGCGCACGTTTGCTGAAAAATCCCTCGCGAACACGAGAGAGACGAGGTCGCTCGCGCGGCGAGGCGCGCTCCACACGAGCGTCTGGGCCTCTCGCGTTCGCGCAGAGAGCGTGTACGCGTAGGAGGCGAAGGTCGTCGCGACCGCTCCTGCGCCGAGCGCGAGCGCTGCGACGATGCGGCGCGCGCGGATCAACGGGGCCAGCATCGCCCACGCCGATTGCGCGGCGATCACCGGGTTGGTCGCGCCCGCGAGGCCCCAGAGCACGCTGGCCACGACGAGCGCGCGACGGTCCTGCGAGCGCTCGCGAACGACGAGCGCCCCTGCGACCGCGAAGCACGCTGCGAGCGCGTACACCTCGACGCGAGCGCCCACCGAGCGAAGCGGCCCGAGCCCCGCGAGCGCGAGCGCGAGGGATACGCACACGAGCGCGCCCTCTCTCGGTGACGGAGGCGAGTCCGGCGCGTCTTCGTCGCGTCGATCGCGGACGAGCGGCGGGCGAAGCGCGAGCGCTGCTGCGAGCGCGAAGGGAATGATCGACAAGAGGGCCAGCGCGGCGAGGGGCGACCACGGACCGCGGGTGGCGATCCATCCGAGCATGGTGTGCGCGGGCTGCGAAGGCGGGTGCCCGAGCCCGGCGGTGACGGCGACCAGCGCGAGCTCGGCGCTGTCGAAGGGATCGAGGTCGAACGACGCGCTGGCAGAGAGCGACGCGATCGCGGCCACTGTCGCCGCGGCGAGCGCGAGCGGTGCTCGTGCGCGTCGCGGAGCGTCGACGATCATTGCGAGCTCGAGCGCCGCGCGGCGAGCCTTTCAGCGGCGAGAACGAGCCCGCCGAGCACGGCCATCGAGAGCGTGACGGCGAAGTAGAGCAACGACGCTGTCACCGAGGCCTCGCGGGGCACGCCTGCGGTGCCGAAGAAGTGCGCGAACGCGGCCTCTCGCTGCCCGAGGCCGCCCGGCGTGAGCGGGATATACGTCACGAGGACCACCGCGGGCACGATCCTCGCGCACACCGCCAACGTCGCTCGCTCGGACAGAGGAACGATCAACGGCGCGACGCTCGCCACGACGAGCGCCTGGATCACGACAGACAGCCCGAGCGCGAGGAGCGGGCCGCGCGTGTTGGTCGCAGGCGGGATCTTCGCGAGCATTCGGCCGATCACCGGCAGCCTCTCGACGAGGGCCGTCACGCGTGAGCTTCGCGAGCGTAGCTGCGGCAGCAGAAAGAACACCACCGCGAGCCCGACCGCGCCGAGCGCGCCGATGCTGAAGGCGTAGAAGAGCGCGCCGCTCGCGGCGCCAGCACCCGAGAGAAACACCGCGGAGCCAGCGATGGTGAGCAGCCCGATCAAGCCCGAGAGACGCTCGAGCAAGAGCACGACGTAGCTCGTGGCGGCGCTCGACACACAGGAGGCGACGCGCCATCCGCGCACCACGTCTCCGGCGACCCCGGAGGGCAGCACGTTGAAATACAGCCCCACTAAATACGCCTTGAAGAGCTCGAACGTCGACGGGATGCGAGCGGCGTCCGCGCCGTACGCCGCGAGCAGCGCGCGCCATCGAACCGCGGCCAGGGCGATCGACACGAGCACCGTCGTGACCGAGAGGGCGACGCCCTTCAGCCCGACGCGCCCTGCGTTGGCGAGCACGAGCGAGAGGTCGACGCGCCTGGCGAGGTACGCGAGCGGAAGGATCGCGAGGACAACGCGGAGGATTTTTCCGATCGGACCCGACCAGAGGCGGGCCAAGGCGCTCTTGGGAGGGGGAGATTTGCTCTCCTCCGCATCCGTATTGCCACCGGAAGCGCTCGCAGAACTCACAGAGACCTTCGATCAGAACCGGACCGTCTCGAGTCGGCCAGGAGAGACGGTGACGCGTCGAGTCTGCGTCCCGCGCGTGGGGTTGGTGCACACGACCGTGTGCCCGCCCGGCGCGATCGAACTGATGTTGACCGGGGTCTCTCCGTACGAGCGACCGTCGACCGAGACGTTGCACCACGGCGTCGCGCCGATGCGGAGCTGTCCTGGCGTTCGGTCGACGGTCGGCGTCGACGAGGGCCGCGAGAGCCGCACGGCGTTGAGCTCGAGCGTCTGGCCGGCCCTCGCTCGGACAGTGCGCGCTGCGGACTCGTAGCCTGGCGCGGAGAAGACGGCGTTGAGCACGCGGTTGGCTTGCACGCGCACACGGTAGGGCGAGCCCGTGTTGACCGTGCGGTCGCCCAAGCGCATGAGCGCGTTTGAGGGCTCGACGTTGACGTTGACCCACGCCTCGTCCGGCGCGAGGGGCCGCTCGCGCAACGTGAGCGTCCGTTGCTCGACCTCGCCGGGCGCCTTCACGAAGGTGAACGTCTCTTCGACGGCGTCGGGGTGACGCACGATCACCGTGTGCTCGACGCCAGGAGCGAGCGCGCTGACCGAGAGCGGCGTCGTCCCTTCGATGGCTCGACCGTCGACGATGACCTGCGCGCCGCGCGGCGTCGTGTTGACCTCGAGGACCGCGAACGAGTTGGCGCGAGCGCGCTCGAGCGTCGCGTTGACGGTCATCGTCGCGTTGCGCGAAGCGAGCCTGACTTCTTGCGTAAACGGCGCGTAGCCTTCGGCCGTGAGCCTGAGCGCGACGCGCGAGCTGGGCCCCGTCGGAAGCCCGCGCAGCGTGAAGGGCGTTCGGTTCTGCGTCACGCCGTTGTTGACCCAGATCGCAGCGCCGGGCGGCGTGCTCTGAACGACGATCGAGCCCGAGTTGATCGCAGCGCGCTCGGCCTCTTCGACGGCGCGAGCGCGCTCGCGAAACGCCACGAACCCTCCCGCCGCGAGCGCGACGAAGAGCGCCACGCCGCCAGCGACATAGATGGGAGTCTTCGACGGAGGAGGCTGCGGCTGAAAGCTCGAGAGAGAGCCGCCGATCGTGCCCGCGGCTGTGTACTCCTGCGGCTCTTCGGCGGCCAGGACGTCGGCGAGCTGCTTTCCTTGAAGGAGGGCCTCGCGCTGCGCGGCGAGACGCTCTTCGAAGAGCATCTGCATCCAGTTGCCGAACGCGAGGTTCGACACTGGGATGCTCTCGGCGCGCGCGACGTTCTCGAGGTCTTGCTGCAGCTCGCGGCCGCTCTGGTAGCGCTGCGTGAGGTCCTTCGCGAGGCTCTTGAGGATGATCGCCTCGAGGCCCGGAGTGATCCTCGGGTTGACCACGGAGGGCTGCGGATACTCTCCCTCGACGATCATCCGAAGCGTCTCGGTCTCGTCTTTACCGCGAAAGAGCCGGCGCCCCGTGCAGAGCTCGAACAGGATCACGCCCAGCGAGAAGATGTCCGAACGCGCGTCGAGCGGCTCTCCGCGAGCCTGCTCGGGGGACATGTACGGGATCTTTCCCTTGAGCTGACCGGCCTTGGTGTGGTGCTCGCTCGCGGGCTTCTGCGTGGTGCCCGTGGTCTCGATCTCGGCGAGGGGCTTGGCGTCCTGGCTGGCCTTCGCGATGCCGAAGTCCACGATCTTCACGTCGCCCGTGAAGGTCACCAGGATGTTCTGCGGCGACACATCGCGGTGAACGATGTTGAGCGGGTTGCCGTTGAGGTCGCGCTTGTCGTGCGCGTACGCGAGGCCCGCGGCCACGCCCGAGACAATCGCGATCGCGTGCTCGATCGGAAACTCGGTCACGCTCTTGGGCTTCATCGAACGGACGATGGACCGCAGGTCCTCGCCGTGGATGTGCTCCATCGCGATGAAGTAGCTGCCCTCGGCCTGCCCCACGTCGAAGATCGTCACGATGTTGGGGTGCGAGAAGGTCGCGGCGATGCGCGCCTCCTGCAGAAACATCGTGATAAACCCCTGGTCTTTCGACATCTCGGGGAGGATGCGCTTGATGACGACGAGCTTCTCGAAGCCGGCGACCGATCGGTGCAGCGCGAGAAACAGCTCGGCCATCCCGCCCTGCGCGAGCCTGCGCAGCAGCGTGTACTTTCCGAATCGACGCGGTAGGACCTCCCCCTGAGCGCCGCTCGCGTCCGCGGCTGGCGCGGGGTCCCCAGGGTTTGCCGGGGGTGGGTTCATCGGTGCGGGCTGGGTCACGGAGTCCGAATGATCGTACGGGACGAGCACACGCTGTCAATCAATCGCTGAGCGACCGCGGCTCTACGACGACAGCTTTCGCCGCGAACCGATCACCCCTCGCACAGTCGAAAGAGCTGCTCTCGCTGATCCCAGAAGGTCGTCTCCCCTGGGCGACAACGCGGATTTCGACGGCCGTTGCGCTGCGTCGCGCCCGTGTTGGTCGTCGCGGGCGCGGTCGGACGCGTGACGTTTCTCCGCGGCATGGTCAGCGCGACGGGGACTTGTTGCCCGTCGGACGACGCGGTCACCGTAAAATCGCCGCGCTTGCTGCGCGTGACCGCGTAGCCGACTCGGCTCTCGCCCTGGGTGACGCTCACGTCGCACGGGGTCGACGCGCAGGCAGGCTCTTCGCTGCCCTGAAAAAACACCTGAGCGCCAGGCGGCGTCGTCACGAAGTGCAGCCGCACCATCGCCGCGGCGACCCCTGTGTCCGCAGCGGCCGCCATCACGCCAGCGTCAGCAGCGGCGTTGCTCTGCCCGGTCTGCCCCGTGGCTTGATTGTTGGCCGTGTTCGAACTGGTGTTGTTGCCGTTGCCGATGCCGCGATTGTCGACGCGCTGTTGCTGCGAGGAGGACTGGCTCAGCGCGTTGAGCGCGACCACACCCCCCGCGAGCAGCAGCGCGGCGCCCAAGCCGACGCCGAGCAGCAGCGAGCCTCGCCCCGCGGGCTTCGAACCCTCGCGAGGCATCTCCATGGTCTGCGCGGCCGCGTAGGCGCCAGTCGCCGCGCTCGGGATCAAGCCGACCGAGCCGTTGGGCCTGCTCGGGTTGGAGATGACCGCGGTGATGGCCGTCGGACGAGCGCCGTCGCGAATGCGCCCCAGGTCGTCGCAGAGCTCTTGCATCGACTGGTAGCGCTGCGCGGGGTCCTTCGCGAGCGCCTTGGCGATGACCGACTCGTACTCGGGCGTAATCTGCGCGTTGGGGTTGAGCGAGAGGATCGCTGGCGCAGGCTCGTAGAGGTGCTGCGTGAGGATCCCCATGAACGAATCGCCGACGAACGGCGTACGTCCGGCGGCCATCTCGTAGAGGATCACTCCGACCGCGTAGATGTCCACGCGGTGGTCGATCGCGACGCCCTTGGCCTGCTCGGGAGACATGTACTCGGGCGTGCCGAAGATCATGCCGGTCTGGGTGAGCTTCTTGCCGCCCTGACCCGTGAGGTCCTTCATCTGCGCGATGCCGAAGTCGACGATCTTGACGACTTCGCGACCGTCATCGGCGATGACGAGAAAGACGTTCTCGGGCTTGAGGTCGCGGTGAACGATGCCCTGCTTGTGCGCTGCGGCGAGCGCCCTGGTGACCTGCATCGCGACGTTGAGCGCGCGATGCAGCTCGATGGCGCCCTCTTTGTGCAGCGCGTCCGCGAGGTCGGTGCCGACGAGCAGCTCCATCGCGATGTAGAAGCTGCCGTCCTCGGTGCCGCCGTAGTCTGTGACGTCGAGCACGTTCTCGTGCTTGATGCGCGCCGCGCTCTTGGCCTCTTGCGTGAAGCGAGCGACGACGTCTTGACGGTGCGCGAAGTCCTCCTTGAGGACCTTGATGGCGACCTGCTTCTCGAGGCGCGTGTCCATCGCGGAGTACACGACGCCCATACCTCCCTCGCCCAGGCGACGAAGGACCTCGTAGCGCCCCGCGATGGTGCGCCCGGTGAGGTCGACCTCCGGCGGTGGCTCAGGGTTCATCTCGACGCTCATCGAGCACTCCTCGCAAAGCGATGCTCGCGGCGTTGGGATCGGCTTTGATTTGGGCGGCGGGCGTTCATGCGAAGTTCAAGCGAGCGTTCCGTCAACCGACCGTAGCACTCAGGCTTTCGGGGGGTCAATTCGATGACCAGGACACCAGTGTCAGTCGGTCGCTTCGACACCGTAGAGCGAGCGCCAGATCGCTGGCGTTGCGATTCGTGAATGGCCGTCTGCAGCGGACGATCCTCGAGGGATGGACAAAACGCGGCGAGCTCATGGGGTGGATTCGTGCTTTCGCTAGCGAACATCGTACCGTCGACGCGTGAGCGAGCTTCCCTCTTTGGAACTTCCGCCGATCCACGTGCTTCCCCCCGAGGTCGCCAATCAGATCGCAGCGGGCGAAGTCGTCGAGCGCCCAGCGAGCGTCGTCAAAGAGCTCGTCGAAAACAGCCTCGACGCCGGAGCCCGTGTCGTCACGGTGTCGATCGACGGCGGCGGAGTCGCTCGAATCGCCATCACTGACGATGGTCAAGGAATGTCACGAGAAGACCTCTCGCTCTCGGTTGTCCGCCACGCCACGAGCAAGATTCGCTCGGCCGACGACCTGCTCGGCGTCGGAACCTACGGCTTTCGCGGCGAAGCGCTGGCGTCCATCGGCTCGGTCTCTCGGCTGTGCATCTCCTCGCGAAAGCGAAGCGCCGAAGAGGGCTGCGAGGTCCGGCTCGAAGGCAACGCCAGCCCCCAGGTGCGCGCCGTCGGCTGCGCTGTAGGTACCACGGTGTCGGTCGAAGACTTGTTCTTCAACACCCCTGCACGCCGCAAATTCTTGCGAACCCCGCAAACCGAGTGGGGCGCATGCGCGGACACCGTCGCCCGCCTCGCGCTTCCCCGACCCGACGTGCGCTTCGTCCTGCGCAAGGACGGCAAGGTCGTCCGCGAATACCTCCGACGCGACACCGTCGGCGAGCGCGTTCGCGAGATGTGGCCCGACGAGACGCTGACCGAGATCGACGGGCGGCGCGGGTCCGTTCACATCCGAGCCTTTCTCGGGCCGCCCGAGCGCGCGCGGACAGGGACCACCGGCATCGCCGTCTACGTCAACGGCCGCTTCGTCAGAGACAAGCTGCTGTTGCGGGCCATCGGGCAAGCGTACGGCTCGACGCTCGACGGCGGCCGCTATCCGCCCGGAGCCCTTCTGGTCGACGTCCCCGCGGCGCAGGTCGACGTCAACGTCCACCCGCAAAAGGCAGAGGTCCGCTTCGCCACGCAAAACGAGGTCTTCGCCTCGGTCGTCTCGCTCTTGCGCGACGGGCTCGCCACCGCGCCGTGGGCCAGGGCTCTCACCGGCGCCCCGAGCGGAGCGGACGACGGGTGGTCCTCGCGCTTCGACGGCGCTCCCCGCGGGGCGCCATCGAGCGATTTCGACCGCTCGACCAGGCCCTACAACGTCGAGGCCGCCCGCCTCGTCCCCCCGACGCCAGCCACGAGCTCGCTCTTCGCGAAGCGAGAGCACACAGAATCAAATAGCGAAGAAAAATACAGCGCAACACACTCAACAGAGCGCGCTGATGCGCTGCCCGCCGAGGCCTCGAGCAAAGACCCCTGGGGCCTCGCGCCGACGACAGACACCGCCGCGCCCTCGCCCGCGCCCGCCGAAGCGGACTACGCCGCCGTCATGGCCGCAGCGATCGCCGCGCCGCCGCGGGTCGTCGGGCTCTCTGGCGACACAGGGCTTCCCGAGCGGCAGACCTTCGGATCGCTTCACTTCGTCGCGCAGGTGCGCCGGATGTTTCTCATCTGCGAAGGCGAGTGGGGCCTGGTGATGCTCGATCAACACGCGGCCTCCGAGCGAGTCGTCTTCGATCGACTGCGAAAGAGCTACGCCTCGCGCGACGTCCGCGTGCAGCCGCTGCTCGTGCACGAGACCCTCGACGTGACCGCGCGCGAGATGTCCCTCGCAGAAGAGCACGCCGCGGACCTCGCGAAGATCGGCTTCGAGCTGACGCCGCTCGGGGTAAACACGCTCGCGGTTCGCGCGGTTCCCGCGCTGCTCGTGCGCGCGGACCCGCGCAGGCTCACCAGGGACATCCTCGCTGAGCTCGCTCGACAAGGCAGCGAGTTCTCGCGCGCGCTCGACCTCGTGCTCGCGACGATGGCCTGCCACGGAAGCGTGCGCGGCGGCGACGAGCTCGCGGCCGAAGAGGCTCGAGCGCTCTTGCGCTCCCTCGATGAGTGCGACTTCGGCGGGCACTGCCCCCACGGCCGCCCCGTGCTCTTCTCGATCAAGTGGTCCGAGCTCGAGCGCAAGGTCGGCCGATAGCCCTCACGCGATCGCGCGAAGGATCTCGCGCACGACGCCCTCGACCTCCGAGCGCAGCTCGTCGCGGCGCGCAGGGGACTGCGCCTCGAAGCGCAACACGAGCACAGGTTGGGTGTTCGACGCGCGAACGAGGCCCCATCCATCGCCGAAGTCCACGCGCGCTCCGTCGACGTCGATCACCTTGCGCTTGCCGCGATAGTGATCGAGCACGCGCTCGACGACGGTGAACTTCACCGCGTCCGGGCACGGCTCGCGCAGCTCGGGCGTCGCGTAGGTCCGAGGCACGTCCTCGAGCATGTCCTCGAGCCCCTCGCCCTTCTCTCCGATGAGCTCGACGAGCCGCAGCGCGGCGTACACAGCGTCGTCGAAGCCGTAGTACTTGTCCGCGAAGAAGAGGTGGCCCGACATCTCGCCGGCGAGCAGCGCGCGCTCTTCTTTCATCTTGGTCTTGATGAGCGAGTGGCCGGTCTTCCACAAAACGGGCCTGCCCCCGTGCGCGGCGATGTCGTCGTAGAGGGTCTGCGAGCATTTCACCTCGCCGATCACCGCGGCGCCGGGCCGACGCTCCAAGATCGCCCGCGCAAACGCGATGAGCAGCTTGTCGCCCCACACGATCTCGCCGTTGCGATCGATGGCGCCGATGCGATCGGCGTCGCCGTCGAGCGCGATGCCCACGTCCGCGTCGATGCGCTTGACCGTCGCGATGAGCTCCTCGACGTTCTTCGGCACCGTCGGGTCGGGGTGATGGTTGGGAAACCTCCCGTCCATCTC
>LNFM01005847.1_pt1 | contig 22840 bp, 20 predicted proteins | sample 596031 | NCBI WGS metagenome assembly LNFM01 (sample SAMN04254537, study PRJNA301005) | activated carbon metagenome | isolation source: dual media filters at the Ann Arbor, Michigan drinking water treatment plant | place: USA: Ann Arbor | reverse complement strand
CCGGCGCCTACGAGGGCTGGATGTCCGTGGTTCCGCCCGGTGTCGTGTTCGACGGCAGGATCACGGCGGGTGCCGGCCTCTCGATGCTCTTCTACGATGCCGCGGCGCAGGCGAGAAAGGTGCGTTGCCCGCTGCTGGTCTGCGTCAGCGATCGCGAGAACCTGATGAGCCCGACGATTGCCGCCCGGGTCGCCCGCGTTGCCCCGAAGGGCGAGGCGATCCACTATCCGACCGACCACTTCGAGGTCTATCACCCACCCTTCGTCGAGCGGATCGTTGCCGATCAGATCGCGTTCCTGCGGCGCCACCTCGCGCCGAGGTTCCGTTAGGGGCCTGTCGCGACATCATCGATCCAGGCTCGCTGTCTTCCCGGGCAGTGGAAAAAGAAGAGGCGTGCGCGACGGCATTGTTCGGGCAGGATAGGCTCTGGCGCTTCGAGGGGTGACTCATGGCATTCGCGGGCATGAACAATCTCGCCGTCCTGATGGCGGCAGCGGGCGGCCGCGGCATCCATTGGCCCGGCGCGCTCACCGTCGCGGGTGCCATCGGCGGCGCCAAGTGCGTTCGAGAGGCACGATGACGAGCAGGCGCCCGCGCATCGAAGGCTACGCCATCGTCTCGCACGAGGGCATGATCGCCCTCTCGGATGGCTCGTTCCCCAGGGAGCTGGAGATCCCCGCCGACCAGGAATTCTATCGGCAATCCGTCGCCCGCGCCTCGGCGATCGCCAACGGACGTCACTCCGCCGAGGGAGGGCCGGGGCAGAAGAATCGCAAGCGCTTGATCCTGACACGTCGCGTCCAGCGGGTCGTCGTCGATCCCGACAATCCCAATGCAGTGTTGTGGAACCCTGCCACGGCCTCCTTCGACGAGGCATGGCAGAGGCTCGGAGTCGACGACGGCATGCTGTTCCTGACCCTGGGCTACGACTCGTTCTTCCTGACGCGCGCGGCCGCGAGCGTGCCGCGCGGCCGGCCGGTCTTTCCCGGGATCGGCAATGGCGTCACGCCGGAGGATGTTTTCAAGCAGTATGGCATGGTGCTGCGCAGCACCCGCCTGCTCGATCCACTGACCCCGGTCGAGGAGTGGGTTCCCGGGAGCTAGAGCTCGACGACAAGGCCATCGTGCGCCGCCTCGAGCGCGATCTCGTCCTGGCGGCCGAGCAGCTCCGCGCTCATGTGGGTGATGATCGTGCGCCTGGCGCCGATGTCGGGCAGGCGCCGCACCAGGGTCGAGTAGTCGACGTGGTACCTGATCGCCTTGTCGAAGAAGTAGGCTTCGCAGATGAAGAGATCGGCGTCGCGCGCGGCGGGGATCAGCTCGTCGACCCACTCGGTGTCGCCGGAGTAGGTGACAACCTTGCCATCGACCTCGAGGCGCAGGGCGTAGGAGGGCGCCCCGCTGTAGTGCTTCATCAGGTAGGGCGTGACGGCGAGCCCGTTCAGCTCCGCCCGGCGATGCAGCTCGAGCTCGAGGATGTCCAGCCCGAACTTGCGCTCGATCGTGGTCGAGCCGGCGAACATCGCCTCCATGACGGTGGTCAATCGCTGCGAGAGGCCGGGTGGGCCGGCAATCAGCAAGGGCCTGGTCCGCCGGCTGACCAGCTGGGCGTCGAGCAGGAAGAAGGGAAGGCCGCCGAAATGATCGCCGTGCAGATGGCTGATCAGGATCAGCGCGACGTCGTTGGGATCGACCTGCCACTTACGGATCGCCACCATCGACGTGGCGCCGCAGTCGATCAGCACGTTGCCCGGCGCGCCGCGCTCGAGGTGGAAGCAGGTGTTGAAGCGGCCGCCGCTGCCGAAGGCGTCTCCGCTGCCCAGGAACTGCAGCTTCACCGCGTCAGCGCCCCGGGTCGGTCGCCAGCAGGCGCCGTGCCGCCTCGATGAAGGCCATCAGGCTCTGCGCCCGTGTATCGTCGCTGGCGATCGTGCGGTAGAGCCGCGCCATGCCGTCGGAGATCTCGCCGCCGGCGGCAGGCTCGCCGATGAACCGGGCGATCTCCAACATCTCGCCGTACGCCGGCGGCCTCGGCGCGCTTGCGGCTCGCCGCGCTCCGCCCCTCGAGCACCGATACGACGTCGATGCCCGTCGCGACCATGCGTCCGGCAACGGCGCTGCCCATTGCGCCCTGGCCAAGCACGGCGACGACTCCCACGTTCTCGACCATAGGCTTCTCCGCGGCAATTGAGGACGACCCGATGAACCTTCGCCTCTCGGGAGCCTGTCCGCCCTAGGGCGCCTGCTCGAGGCTGGAGACCTCGTTGGTGAGGGTGGTTCGCCGCATGTCGCGAACCTCGCCGTAGTCGTAGCGGCGGGCGCGATGCATGGTGACGCGATTGTCCCACATCACCAGGTCGTGCGGGCGCCAGACATGCGCGTAGACGAACTGGCGCTGCGTGGCGTGCTCGGTGAGATCGCGCAGGAAGGCGCGCGCCTCCGGTACCGGCCATCCCTCGATGCCGCCGGCATGGCTCGCGAGATAGAGCGACAGGCGACCGGTCGTCGGGTGCTTGCGCACCAGGCGCTGGCGCACCGGTGCCCACTTCTGGCGCTCGGCGTCGGTGAAGTCCGTGAAGCCGAGAATGCCGCGCGAGAAAATCTGGCTGTGCAGGCAGATCAGGTCGTGGACCTCGCGCTTGGTCGCTTCGTCCAGCGCATCGTAGGCGGCGCGCATGTCGGCGAACTCGGTGTTGCCGCCGGTCGGCGGGATGTGGCGCGCCGACAGCAGGGAATACTTCGCGGGGACTTCCTTGAACGAGCTGTCGGAGTGCCAGAGCTGGTTGCCGAGGCCGAACAGGCGGCGGCGATCGTCGCGCGCCAAGACCCGGTTGTTCTTGTCGAGGTTGGAGATGTCGTTCAGGTCCATGCTGACCCGGCGTTCCTCCGGCGCGGCGATGTCGCCGGTGGCCAGCTCGAGCGGGCCCAGGTTGCGGCTGAAGACCAGCTGCTGGTCGTCGCTGATCCTCTGGTCGTGGAACACCAGCACGCCGAACTCGTCCATGCCGGCATGGACCGCGGCGACCTCCTGGGGCGACAGCGGATGCGTGAGGTCGATACCCGAGACGACGCCCGCGAAGAAGGCGCGGTTCACCGGGTCGATGGGGCGAATTTTGATGTTCATGGCAGGAAAGTTTACCGCGAACCCGGACGGGCGGCGAGAGCGGGTTGGCGGTTCACGATACCGCGCTGCGGCAGGCGGAAGGGCCCGCGAAGCCCTCCAGCCTTGGTCGAAGACCAACAGTATCCTCATCCTGAGGAGGCCGCGTAGCGGCCGTCTCGAAGGATGGGCTGCGCGTGAAATCGCCGAAACAGCGATGTCGCAACACCGGCCGTGTGGCCCATCCTTCGAGACGCGCCCTGCGGGCGCTCCTCAGGATGAGGTCTTCCACTTTGATACAACGCCTGCGGCGCACCTCCCCCGGGCACCTCCCCGATGACGCCGGCGGCTACGCCGTCGGCAGCTTGTAGTCCTCGAAGTGCTGGCGCAGCGCGGTCTTGAGGATCTTGCCAGTGGCGCCGTGCGGGATGGCGTCGATGAACTGCACGTCGTCGGGCATCCACCACTTGGCGATCTTGCCCTCGAGGAACTTCAGCAGGTCGGCCTTGGTGACGTCGGCGCCGGGCCGGCGGACGACGACCAGCAGCGGCCGCTCGTCCCACTTGGGATGATGGACGCCGATCACCGCCGCCTCGGCGACGCCGGGGCAGCCCATCGCCGCATTCTCGAGGTCGATCGAGCTGATCCATTCGCCGCCCGACTTGATGACGTCCTTCGAGCGGTCGGTGATGACGACCGAGCCGTCCGACTCGATCCTGCAGACGTCGCCGGTCTGGAACCAGTCGTCGGCGCCGAACTGGCTCTTGCCGTCGCCCTTCATGTAGCCCTTCACGATCCACGGGCCGCGCACCACCATGTTGCCCGACACGCTGCCATCACTCGGCAGATCCCGGCCGGCATCGTCGACGATCTTCATCTCGCAGCCGAACACCGGGCGGCCCTGCTTGGCGGTGAGCGCGAAGCGCTCGGCGTCCGGCAGGTCGCGCTCGCCCTTGTTGAAGCGGGTGAGGGTGCCCAGCGGGCTCATCTCGGTCATGCCCCAGCCCTGCGCCACCTCGATGCCGTGCTCCTTCCAGAAGCGCTCGATCATGGCGAGTGGCACGGCCGACCCGCCGATCAGGGTGCGCTTGACCGATGACATCCTGAGCTTGTTCTGCGCGCAGTAGTCGAGCAGGGCGAGCCACACGGTCGGCACGCCGGCGCTCAGCGTCACCTGCTCCTTGTCGAGCAGCTCGTAGATGCTGGCGCCGTCGAGCTTGAAGCCCGGGAACACCAGCTTGGTGCCGCACATCGGGCCGGCATAGACCAGCCCCCAAGCATTGGCGTGGAACATCGGCACCACTGGCAGGATGGTGGTGTCGGGCGTCATGGCCAGCACGGGACCCGAGCACATCATCATGGAGTGGATGACCGTGGAGCGGTGCGAGTAGAGCACGCCCTTGGGATTGCCGGTGGTGCCTGAGGTGTAGCAGAGCGACGACGCCGTGCGCTCGTCGAACACCGGCCACGTCACCGTGCCGGGCTTGTCCGCGATCAGCTCCTCGTAGCACAGCAGGTTGGGGATGCTGGACGAGGCCGGCATGTGCGCGCGGTCGGTCATGACCACGACGTGCTTCACCGTCCCGAGCTTGCCCCACACGCCCTCGACGATCGGCAGCAGGTTCAGGTCGACGAAGATGACCTTGTCCTCGGCGTGATTGGCGATGTAGGCCACATGCTCGGGCGCCAGCCTCGGGTTGAGCGTATGCAGCACGGCGCCGATTCCCGAGATGCCGAAATACAGCTCGAAATGACGATAGGTGTTCCACGCGATGGTGCCGACCCGGTCGCCGAGCTGAATGCCCAGCCCCTGCAGCGCCTCGGCGACCTGCTTCGCCCGCTTGGCCGCATCCTTGTAGCCGTAGCGATGGATCGGTCCCTCGACCGTGCGCGAGACGATCTCGACCTCGGGATAGTAGGCGGCGGCGAAATCGATGATCTGCGAGATCAGCAGGGGGCGGTCTTGCATCAGGCCGAGCATGGCGTTTCCCTTGTTAGGCGCGCCGCTCGATATGCAGGCTTCGGTGGTCGGCGAGCGGCTTCAGGTCAGGTTCTAGACCGAGTCCTTGGCCGCCGGGAAGCGATACGCAGCCATCGTGCACGGTCAAAAGGTCGCCCAGCAGTCCCTCGCGCAGCGGATTGGCATTGGCGTCGACCTCCAGCATCCCCGGCCCACGAACGGCCGCCAGCAGGTGCAAGGAGTGCAACAATCCGACCGCGCCGCCGAGATAGTGCGGGCAACAGGCGCGGCCTGCCGCCAGGGCGGCTCGTGCAACAGGCAGGCAGCCGGAATGGCCGCCCCACTTGGCGACGTCGGGCTGGAGGATGCCGAACAGGCCCGAGTCGATCGCCGCCTGGAACTGACCGGCGCCACGCAGGTTCTCGCCGACCGCCAGCGGCGCCGGCGAGATTGCGGCAACCTGGGTCCATTCGACCTGCGGCCGGTCGGCCATCAGAGGTTCCTCGATCCAGCCCAGATCGAATGTGGCAAGCCTGGGTGCCAGCCGGCACGCGGTGGCGAGGTCCCAGGCCTGGTTGGCGTCGACCATCAACCTCTCGCGCTCGCGCAGGCCGTCGGCGACCAGCTGCAGGGTCGCGAGGTCGGTCTCCTCGCCGAAGCCGATCTTGAGCTTGAACGCGCAGTGGCCGGCAGCGCGGGTGCGCGCGACCGTGTCGGCGGCGGCCCGGCCGGGATTGATACCCGATGCATAGACTGGCACCGGGCCGTCGTCACGGCCGCCCAGGGCGCGCCACAAGGGTAGGCCACGCTTGCGTGCCCGGAGGTCGTGGATGGCGAGATCGAGACCTGCGGCAGCCGACGAGAAGCCTCCGGGATCGCCGCTCTGGATGCGCAGCACATGCAGGGCGCGCTCGATCTCCGCCCACAACGCAACCGGATCGTCGAGCGGCTTGCCCAGCGCGCGCGGCGCCACCATGTCGGCGAGCAGCCGCGCGCGGTACTCGGCGCCGGCATTGGGAAAGTTGCACCACACCTCGCCCCAGCCGCGCGCGCCGTCGCTGTCCTCCGCGCGCACGAACACAGCGGTCCGCTCGGTCATGGTGCCGAAGGAGGTGCGTACCGGCTCCTCGATGGGCACGCGAAACACATGGATGTCGACGCGGGCCAAGGTCGGTGCGGTCATGAAGTTTCCTCGAAACGCGGATTCAGGCCATCAGACGCTCCGCCACCGCGATGTAGAGGGGTATGCCGAACAGCAAATTAAAAGGAAAGGTTACGCCCAGCGACAGGGCCAACGCGAGGCCCGGATTAGCGCTCGGCAGGGCGAGCCGCATCGCTGCGGGCACGGCAATGTAGGAGGCTGATGCGGCAAGCGTGATCAGCACTGCCGTGCCGCCCGGCGACAGGCCGACCAACGGCGAGAGCGCCGTGGCAATCGTCGCGCTCAGTAGCGGCATGACAACGGCAAAGGCGATCGCGGTGAACGAAAGATCGCGACCGCCGTCGCGCAAGCCGCGGCCGGCGACCAACCCCATGTCGAGGAGAAACAGGCACAGGAAGCCAGCGAACTGATCGACCAGGAAGGGCTTCAGGGTCGCATAGCCGCGCTCGCCGCTCACCACGCCTATGGCGAACGAGCCCAAGAGCATCACCACGGCGCCGTTGAGGAGGATCTCGCGGGCGAGCTCGCTTGCATGCCCTGGCTCCGAGTTGCGCCGTGCCAGCAGCAGTGCGGACAGGATGGCCGGCGTCTCCATGATCGCGGCGACGGCGATCATGTAGCCTTCGAAAGTGATGCCCATCAGCGAGAGGACGTTCATCACTGCCACCAGGGTGACGGCCGAGATCGAGCCGTAGTGGGCGCTGATGGCGGCGGCATCGACCGTCGACAAGCGGGTCGCCAGCCGCAGGATGCCGTAGGCCAGAAACGGGATTCCGAACGACAGGGTGAGCCCTGCCGCCAAGGCCTTGATCATCGTCGTCGTCAGGCCGTGATGGGCGACCTCCGTGCCGCCCCGAAATCCAATCGACATCATGAGATAGAGCGCGAGGAGCTTGGCGACGGCCCCAGGGATCGACAGATCCGAGCGCGCGAAGGTGAGTACCACACCCAGGACGAAGAACAGAACCATCGGTGACAGCAGGTTCTGTCCTGCGAGATCGGCGACGCTCATGGCTTCTGCTCGCTCGACGGCAGACCAGTTGAAAGCTCGCCCGTAACCGGCACGGCAGCCGAGGCGAGCCGGCGGCGCTCCTCGGCCGGCACGGCGAAGCGATCGTAGAGCACCGGCAACAAGAGCAGCGTCAGTGCTGTCGCCGTGAGCAACCCGCCGATCACCACGATGGCGAGTGGCTTCTGGATCTCCGAGCCCGGTCCGGTGGCGAACAGAAATGGCACCAGGCCGAAAGCGGCGATGGAGGCGGTGAGGGTGACGGGGCGCAGGCGGCGGCGCGCGCCCTCGAGCACGGCGTCGCGGAAGCTCTGCCCGCCCGCGCCCACCACCTGGTTGATGTAGGTCACCATCACCACGCCGTTCAGGACGGCGATGCCGATCAGGGCGATGAAGCCGACCGAGGCCGGCACCGACAGGAACTCGCCGGAGGCCCACAGCGCGATGACGCCGCCCACGGTGGCCAAGGGCACGATGCAGAATACGAGGATCGCCTGGCGCAGCGAGCCGAAGGTCAGGAACAACAGCAGGAAAATGAAGGCGAGCGCGATCGGCACCACCAACGCCAGGCGGGCCGAGGCACGTTGCTGGTTCTCGAACTGGCCGCCCCAGACCAGCTCGTAACCCTTGGGCATCGCGACCTTGGCGGCCACCGCCGCCTTGGCGTCGTCGACGAAGCCCACCAGGTCGCGGCCACGCACGTTGGTCAGCACGTTGGCGAAGCGCTGGCCGTCCTCGCGGATGACCTGGATCGGCCCATCCTCTTGACGCACCTCGGCGATTTGGCCGAGCTCGGCCACGCCGCCGTTGGGCAGCACGATCGGGATTCGTTCGAGATCGTGCACCGACAGTCGAAGCCGCTCCTCGCCGCGCACCACCAGCGGCACGCGTGCGTTGCCTTCGAGGACGAGGCCGATTTGCCGTCCATCGACCCAGACCCTCAGTACGTCCTGGATCTGGGTCGCATTCAACCCGAAGCGGCCGGCACGCAGGCGGTCGATCTTGACGGTGAGGTACCTCATGCCCGAGTTGCGCAGCGCGAAGACATCGGCCGAGCCCGGCACCTCGCGCAAGGTCGCCGCGACGTCGCGGGCGATGCGATTCAGCTCGCCGATGTCCTCGCCGAACACCTTGATCACGACGTCGCCGCGCGCGCCGATGATCATCTCCTGCACGCGCATGTCGATCGGCTGCGAGAAGGCGAAGGTGACGCCGGGAATATTCGCCAAGACCTTGCGCACCTCGCCCATCAGCCAGGTGGTGTCGGGCCCGCGCCAAGTGCTCCTCGGTGTCAGCACCATCAGCATGTCGGTCTCGTTCAGGCCGACGGGATCGATGCCTAGCTCGTCGGCGCCGGCGCGCGCCATGATGCGCCGGATCTCCGGGATGGCGATCATCAGGGCGCGCTCGATACGCAGGTCGATCTGCGCCGTCTCCTCGAGCGACACCGTCGGATGCTTGCGAATCGTGACGATGGGCGTGCCCTCGTCCATCACCGGCATGAAGGTCTTGCCGATTCGCGGATAGACCATGGCGGCAGCGACGATTCCCGCCACGGCGACGACGACCAGGATGGCCGGTCGGCTCACCGCCGCGACGAGCAGAGGGTCGTAAAAGCCGTGCAGCTTGCGCACCAGCCAGGGCTCGTGCTCGATACCGGCCTTCAGCAGGTAGGCCGACAGGACCGGCACCACGGTCATCGACAGCAGCAGCGCGGCGCCGAGCGCAAAGCCGATGGTGAGCGCGACCGGTGCGAAAAGGCGGCCCTCCAGGCCTTGTAGCGACAACAGCGGCGTGAACACGGTGGCGATGATGGCCACCCCAGACAGGAGCGGCAGCGACACCTCGCGCGTTGCCTCGAGCGTGAGCCCCAGCCGCTCCCGCAGGTCGGGCTTGCCGGCGGTCGCGAGGCGATGCTCGACGTTCTCGACCACGACCACGGCACAGTCGACCAGCAAGCCGATCGCGATCGCGAGCCCGCCCAGCGACATGACGTTGGCCGACATGCCGAACCACTTCATGATGCCGAAGGTGGCCAGCACCGACAGCGGCAGGATCAGCGACACGACGACGGCGGCCCGCAGGTTGCCCAGGAAGAGGAGCAGCAGGACGACGACCAGCACGATCGCCTCCAGCAGCACCTTCTGCACCGTCCACACCGCTTTCCCGATCAGCTCCGAGCGATCGTAGAAGATCTCGATGCGGGCGCCTTCGGGAAGCTGCGGCCGAAGCTGCTCCAGGCGCGCCTTGGCGCCATCGACCACGGTGCGCGCGTTGGCGCCACGCAGGCCGAGCACCAGGGCCCACACCGTCTCGCCTTCGCCGTCGACCGTCACCACGCCGTTGCGCGGCAGCGCACCGTGACGCACGTCGGCTACGTCGCTCACCCGCACGATGCCGGTCGAGCCCGACGCCACGATTGTCTCGCGCACATCGTCGAGGGTCTGGATGCGACCCTCGGCGCGCACCAGCACAGCCTCCTCGCCCGCCCGCACGCGCCCTGCGCCGTCGTTGCGGTTGTTGGCGATCAGCACCTCCTCCAGCATCTCCGTGGTGATGCCTCGCGCCGCCATGGCCGGTGGCGAGGGCACGACCTCGAAGGTCCGCACATAGCCGCCCAGCACGTTGACATCGGCCACCCCCGGCACGCCGCGCAGCGCCGGCCGAAGAGTCCAATCGACCAGAGTTCGCTTCTGCTCGCCGCTCAACCGATCGGACTCGATGGTGAACATGAGCATCTCGGCGAGCGGCGTGACGATCGGCGCCAGCCCTCCGGTCGTTCCGTCGGGCAACTGCTCGCGCACCTCCTGCAGGCGCTCGTTGACCTGGGTGCGAGCCCAGAAGATATCGGTGCCCGGCGCGAACTCGAAAGTCATCAGGGCCACGGAAAACCGAGTGATCGAGCGCATTTTGGCGAGGTCTGGGATACCGCGCATGGCGATCTCGATCGGCCAGGTGACGCGCCTCTCGAGCTCCTCCGGCGGCAAGCCCGGCGCGCGCATCGACACCAGCACCTGGACCGGCGCCACGTCGGGGAAGGCGTCGATCGGCAGCTTCTCGTAGGCGGTGGCGCCCCACGCCGCGAGCCCGAGCGCGGCGATTAGCACCAGCAGGCGCTGGCGCAGCGCCACGCCGATCAGGTTGGCGAGCATGACGCTACTCCGAGTCGGCCCGGGCGAGCTCGGCGAGCAGCGGGATGATGCCGCGGCTGGCGATCTTGTCGTCGGCCTCGAGATCGGCGCGGATCGAGGCGTCGCGCGCATTCTCGCCGAGCACTTGCACGGGCGTGGCGCGCACGCCGGTCGGCGTTCGCACGAAGACCCATGACTGATCGCGATGGCGTACCACCGACGCCGACGGCACCACCCACTGCGCCACGCCGTTCCGGTCGATGCGCACGCGTGCGGTGACAGCGAGTCCCGGTCGCACGCTGCCGCCGTCGGTGTCGATCTGGGCCACCGCAGTCACGGATTGCGTCGCCGGATCGATGCTGCGGCCGATGCGGATGATGTCCCCGCCGACATCATGGCCGACCAGCGACACGCGCGAGCCGACCTCGATCGAGCGAAGCCGCGACGACGGCACCTGGATGTTGACCCACAGAGGCTCGAGCCGGGCGATGGTGAACAACGGCTCGGCTTGCGCCACGCGCGCGCCCGGGCTGGTGTGGCGGGCCAGCACGACGCCCGCCTTGGGGGCGGTGATGGCGATCGTCGCCGAGAACGCGCGCGTGCGCTGCAGCGTCTCGACTTCCTGCTCCGTCATGCCCATCAGAGTGAGCACGTGGCGCGTCTCGTCGGCCTTGTAGGACGTGGTCTTGGCCTCGTTCTCGACGACCCGCAGGTCGCGCTCGGGCAGGGCACGCGCGGCGAACACCTGCTCGGCACGGCTGAGCCGGTCGCGCGCCAGCGAGGCGTTGGCGTCGGCGGCGATGAACTCGCGCTGCGCCTGCACGAGCTCGGGCGAGCGCATGCGGATGATGGTCTGGCCCACCGACACCACCTCGTCGGGCGCCACCTCGACAGCCTCGATCAGGCCCTCGACAGGGGCGGCGACCACCAGGAGCTGCGGTGGCGGCACCACCACTGTGCCCGGGAAGACGAGGTCGGTGGCACCGCGCTCGCGCTCGATCGGCAAGAAGGAGATGCCGGCCGCCCGCAGGGCCGGCTCGTCGAGTGGAATGTCGCGGCTGATCGGGGCGACAGGCTTGGCCGCCGGCTGTGCGCCCAGCGGCGCCGCGGCAGCCATCAGCGTCGCGCCCAGAGCAAGCGGCGCGACAAGAAGCCTCGGAACGACGTAAGGCATGAGCCCTCTCTGTTGATCATCGACCGTATGACTGGTTCCGACATCGCGAGATCGTCTGCGATCTCGCCAGAGGGGCCCGGAAGCCATGCGTTGCACCACCCAGATAAGTCCTGGCCGATCGTTGAGAAAATTGATAGTTAGTGAAGAATGCATTTACAAAATTGATGACACCGAAATGCCCCGGCTACACAATCTCGACATCGATCTGCTGCGTGCCTTCTCGAGCGTGGCAGAGCTCGGCAGCTTCACATTGGCGGCTGACGCGTTGTTGCGTCGCCAGTCGACCGTCAGCCTGCAGATCAAGCGACTGGAGGACGGGCTCGGCCGGCGGCTTCTCGAGAGGGGCGCGCGACGCGTAGTGCTGACCGCCGCGGGCGAGGCTTTGCTCGGGCATGCTCGACAGATGCTAGAGCTGAACGATCGGATGGTTGCGAGCCTCGACGAGCCCTTGCTCGCCGGGAGCGTGCGGCTTGGCACGCCAGAGGACTTCGCCACTACCCATCTATCGCAGGTGCTGGCTCGCTTCGCCAATGCCTATCGAGCCGTTCAGCTCGAAGTCACCTGCGACCTGACCCTCAACTTGATGGGACGCTTTCGTGAGGGCGACTTCGACTTGGTTCTCGTCAAGCGAGAGCCGGAGCGCTCGGACCGTGGCGTGCGGGTGTGGCGCGAGCCGCTGGTCTGGGTCGCAGCCGAGCAACTCGAAGTGCCGTCGGACGGCCCCCTGCCACTGGTGGTCTCGCCGCCGCCTTGCGTTTATCGCAAGCGCGCGACAGACTCGCTGAGCCGCGCTCAGCGGCCCTGGCGCGTCGCCTACAGTTGCGCCTCACTCGCCGGCCAGCACGCCGCAGTGAAGGCGGGGCTGGGTGTCACGGTGCTACCCAAGGACATGGTGCCCGCCGGCCTCGTGGCCATCGAACGCCGCTCGGGTTTGCCTGATCTTCACGACACCGAGATTGCGCTGCTCGCTGCACGTCGGCTGTCGACGCCGGCTCGTCGCCTGCACGACCACATGGTGCGTTCGCTGGAGAACCTCGGCGAGATCTAGTCTAGCTAGGGAAGCCGTCCTTTCCCACGCCCTGCCGCATTGAGAGCAGGAGGGGCGTGTTGTCGATTGTCACGAAGGGGTCTGGGCCGTCCCGAGGCGCGCAGTGTCGAGACCGAACGGGCAAGGTCGAGAGATCGCCTGCGCCGGCCCATCTGTCGAATGCGATTGATACCCTCTTGACGGATCACCGGGCGTCACCATCTACCGGTTCAAGATCGCGGGACGGGTCCCTCTGGCGATGCTCTGCATCGCGATGTCGGACCGCATCGGGCACGCCCGGTGTCGGACCATCGACGAAATCGGGTGTGCCTCCACAACGCAAGTGAGGCCACGACATGTACCGTCGCATCAACACTCTTCTGCTCAACGTCGCCGAGCTGCAGGTCAGGATCGAGCGCGAGCAGGGTCGGGAAAAGCCCAACCCGGTCGCGCTATTGCGCATGAAGCTGTTGCGTTTGCGGCTGAGGGATCGATTGCGGGACCTCCTGCTGACCTCAACGTGCCGGGCTGGAAGCACGCAGGTAGCGACAGCCTGAGCGGCGCCGTGACCTTCAAGGACATCCTGCTGCCCGTTCGCAGCTATCCCGATCCGACGCCGTCGGCGGCGATCGAGCTTGCCCTCGACTTTGCGGGTCTGTGGAGTGGCGCGCTCTCTGTATTGAGCTTGGAGCTGGAGATGCCGCGCGCTGTCAATGTTCTGGCCAACTTGGTGCTCGACCTGCCAGGCATGGCGGAGACGGAGCGGCGGAAGAGCGCCGCGAACGCTCGGCGCGCGATCGAAGCCGTCGATGCGGCGGCGAGGGCGCGCGGCGTGACCTGGCGCAAGATCGTCGAGGTCTGCACGAGTTCTCGCCAGCCCGCCGTTGCTGCCGAGTGGGCACGAACGCACGATGTTGCCTTGATCCCACTCGGCCGCGGGGCCGGGCTTCAGCAGTACATCGCCGAGCAGGTTATCTTCGACTCTGGACGGCCTGTCATTGTCTATCCGGAGACTGGCGAGGCCGTTCGGGCAGTCGCGCTGGGGATGGTAGGTATCGCCTGGGACGGGAGCCGACCGGCTGCGCGCGCGGTGGCCGATGCAATGCCGATCCTGCAGCGCGCCAAGACGGTGCGCGTGGTGACGATCACCGGGGACAAGACGATCGACGCTGGGCGCGCGGGCGGCGAGCTGGCTCGCCATCTCGGGCGCCACGGTATCGACGTCGTGGTCGAGCAGGAGGAAGCAGCCGGTCGCCCGATCGGGCGAGCGCTGGACAACTACGCAGCCGCGCATCGGTTGGATCTCCTTGTGATGGGTGCCTACGGCCACTCGCGCGTCCGCGACTTCGTCTTGGGCGGCGCGACCGAGACCATCGTTGCCGGCCCGTCGCTGCCTGTGTTTCTTTCGCACTGACGCTCGGTGGCGGACAGCATGGAACTCCTCACGGAAATTCTCGCCAGCGACTTGCTGGGTGAGCCGGCTTGGCTGTGGCTCGTCTTCCTGGGCATCGTTGCCCTGTTGCTCGCCTTCGATCTCGGCATCCTCAATCGGCACGACCGCGAGCTGGGCATCGCCGAGAGCCTGAAGCTCTCGGTGTTCTACATCATGGTGGCGCTGGCGTTCGGCGCCTGGGTGTGGTGGTCGATGGGGGCGAGCTCGGCCATGGAGTATCTCACCGGCTACGCCATCGAGAAGGCGCTGTCGATCGACAACGTCTTCGTGATCTCGCTGATCTTCGGCTACTTCGCCATTCCCGCACGGTTCCAATATCGTGCGCTGCTGTGGGGCATCCTGGCGGTGCTGGTGCTGCGCGGCATCATGATCGCCGCCGGTGCGGCGCTGGTCGAACGCTACGAGTGGGTGCTCTACCTGTTCGGCGCCTTCCTGATCGGTACCGGGATCAAGATGCTGGTCATGGGCGAGAGCGAGCATGACGTGTCGAAGAATCCGGTGGTGCGCATCCTGTCGCGGCGCCTCAGGGTCTCGCCGGAGCAGCACGGCGCTCGGTTCTTCGTCCGCATGCCAGATCCGAAGACCGGCCGGCCGCTGCTCTGCGCCACGCCGCTGTTCCTCGCCTTGGTCGTCATCAACATCGCCGACTTCGTCTTCGCCGTCGATTCGGTGCCAGCGATCTTTGCCGTCACCACCGACACCTACATCGTCTTCACGGCCAACATCATGGCGATCCTCGGCTTGCGTGCGCTCTACTTTGCGCTCGCCGCCATGCTTCACCGCTTCGAGTACCTGAAGTACGCCCTGGCGCTGGTGCTGGTGTTCATCGGCGCCAAGATCTTCTGGAACCAGATCGTCGGCAAGCTCGACCCTGCGATCTCGCTCGGCGTGACGGTGTCGCTCATCCTGGGGGGCGTACTGGTCTCGCTGTGGAAGACGCGGCGACCGGCGACGAGCTGACTCGAAGCGGCCGGTGGCCGGCCGATCGTTCGAGCCGGCGCCGGCTCGAGTCGGCGCAGTGGTGAGACCCGTGATCCGCCAGTCGCCGGCCTGCGTACATAGTCGTTCAACAGGGGAGTTGCGATCAGTGGGCAGTCTGTGGCGTTCGTGGCTTGTAATCGCACTGTGCGTGACGGTTCTCGGCCAGCACTCGGGATCTGCACGCGCCCAACCGACGAGCATCGGCAGCGAGCCGAGCGGTCCTCCGCCCAAGGACTGGACCTTCGACATCGGGCCAGGCGTCGTCATGGCGCCCTGGTTCGAAGGCAGTGCCTACTATCGCGTCTTGCCGGTCCCCAACCTCGATCTGCGCTATCGGCGCGACAAGATCTTCATCTCGGCGCGCGATGGCGTGGGCGCGACGCTGCTCGATCTCGACGGATTCAAGGCCGGCCCGATCCTGCGCTATCGCTTTCCTCGTTACGAATGGGACGGTCCGGGGCTGTTCGGCACGGGCTTCGTGCCGTTCACGATCGAGGGCGGCGGCTTCCTGCGCTACGACCTGCCGTTCCTCGCCGCCAAGGTCGAGCTGAGACGTGGCCTGGGTGGCAGCAACGGCCTGGTGTTCGACGCCCTGGTCGACGGCAAGATCAGGCTGAGCGACAGCGTGTTCCTGTCCGGCGGCCCGCGCCTGTCGGTCACCGACGCCACCTTCAATCAGGCCTACTTCGGGATAAATGCCACGCAGTCGGCGGCCTCGGGCTATGCCCAGTATTATCCCGGCGCGGGACTGCGCAGTGTCGGTGTCGGCGCCAGCGCGCTGTGGCGACTGAACGACAGGTTGAGCGCAGTAGCCTTCGGCGCCTACAACTACCTGGCCGACACCGCCGCCAACTCGCCGCTGGTAAGCGGTCCCGCCGGATCACGCAACCAGCTCGTCCTGGGGGCCGCGTTTTCCTGGCGATTTTCCTGGTGATGGCCGCTCATTCGGCCGCCTGCTGGTCGGCCAGCAGGTCGTAGGTCCGCTTCTGATACTGGACCATGTAGTCGGTGTACCAGGTCGTCGGGTACTTGGGCGGCTTGTCCGGGCCGACGGTGGTCGGCACGGCGGCGACCGGCCAGTCGATGTTGCTGTCGCAGAAGAAGGCCAGGGCATAGCGCTCGCCGCCGCTGCGGTTGATGGCGCGATGCGGCGTCGCCAGGAAAAAGTCGTTGGTCCAGCGCTGCAGGAACTGCCCGCCGTTGACGACGTAAGCGTCGGGCAGGGCGGGGGCGTCGATCCACTTGCCGCTCTGGGTGCGGATGGAGAGGCCGGGCACCTCGTTGGGTGCCAGCAGCGTGAGAAAGCTCGTGTCGGTGTGCGGGGCGATGCCGAAATCGTCGTCGACCGCTGCATCCTGGTGCGGATAGTGGGTCATCCTGAGCTTGTACTGGCAGTCGCGGAACGGTCCGTCGAACCAGGCCGCCGGCAGGCCGAGGGCGCGGGCGTAGAGCGGCACCAGCCTCAGCACCAGCCGCTCCATGGTGTCGCAGTAGCCGGCGACGCTCTCGCGGAAGCCCGGCAGGTTGGCGGGCCATTGATTGACACTGCGGAAGCGGCGATCGATCCGCGCATCGGGATGGTCGGGTGGCAGGTCGCGGGCGATGAACAGCGCCTCGTTGAAGTTGGCCCGCGTCACCTTCTGCACGGTCGAGGTGCGCAGCGTGTCGCCGCGCAGCGGCAGGTAGCCGACATTATGCCGGTCGATGCGGATTTCCATCTTCCGCTCGATCGGCTGGGCGTGAAAGCGCGCCGCCTGCCGGAAGGCGTCGCGAACCTGCTCCGGCGGCACGCCGTGATTGACGATGAAGTAGAAGCCGATCTCGGTCAGCGCGAAGCGAAGCTCCGCTGCCGCAGCCTCCATCGCTCCCGGCTGGCCCGCCAGATAGGGGCCGAGGTCGATGACGGGGATGCTCTCGGTGGCGCTCATGTGGCGGCCTCCCTCCGTCGGCGGTTTGCCTCACACCGCAGCCTGCCTCACTCGGCAGCCTGCAGGTCAGGGGCGTTGAGCACGTCGTAGTTCCGCTTCTGATACCAGGCCATGTAGTCGGTGTAGTACGTGGTCGGGTACTTGGGCGGCTTGTCGGGGCCGATGGTGGTCGGCACGGCCGCGACCGGCCAGTCGATGTTGCTGTCGCAGAAGAACGGGATGGCGTAGCGCTCGCCGCCGCTGCGGTTGATGGCGCGATGGGGTGTCGCCAGGAAGAAGTCGTTGGTCCAGCGCTGCAGGAACTGCCCGCCGTTGACCACGTAGGCGTCGGGGATCGCCGGCGCGTCGATCCAGGTGCCGGCCTGGGTGCGGATCGAGAGACCGGGCACGTCGTTGGGGGCCAGCAGGGTGAGGAAGCTGGTGTCGGTGTGGGGGGCGAGGCCGAACTCGTCCTCGACCGGTCCCTCCTGGTGCGGGTAGTGGGTCATGCGAAGCGAGAACTGGCAGTCCTCGAACGGGGCGTCGAAATAGATCGCCGGCAGGTCGAGGGCGCGGGCGTAGACCCGCACCAGCTTCTTCACCAGTGCCTCCATGGTGTTGCAGTAGTCGACCACCACCTCGCGGAAGCCCGGCAGCTCGCTCGGCCAGCGGTTGGCGCCGCGATAGCGCCGGTTGGCCAGCACGTCGGGATGGTCGGCCGGCATCTCGCGCTTGACGAAGAACGCCTCGTTCAGGTTGGGCTTGGTGCCGCTCTGCACTGTCGAGGTGCGCAGCGTATTGCCGCGCAGCGGCAGGTAGCCGGTGCCGTGCGGGTCGATCTTGTAGGCCAGCTTGCGTTCGAGAGGCAGGTCGTGGACGCGCTTCACCTGGTCGAAGACGGCGCGAATCTTCTCGCGCGGCACGCCATGATTGACGATGAAGTAGAAGCCGATCTCGGTCAGCGCGACGCGCAGCTCCCTGGCGGTGCGATCCAGCGCGCCCGCCTCGCCGGCAAGATACGGGCCGAGGTCGATGACGGGAATTGTCTCGGTGGCCATGGCGCCCCTCGATAGTGTTACAGGGGAAGACGATACTGCCGTGCCCAGGCAGGGGTCCAGCCGCGTGCCGATACAGGAGGCTATGACTGCTCACGTCATCTTGCATGCCGTGCCCCGGTTCGGGCGCTCGGCCAGGTCAGGCTGGTTGAAAACGAGGCAGCGGCGACCGCCACTGGGAGCAAGGTGCTCGCTTATGTAAAAGCCGTCGTCCCGACCGGAGCCGAGCGAAGCGAGGTGCAGTGGAGGGACCTGTCTTGTTGAACCTCGGCAAGAACGGTCCCTCGACTGCGCCGCCAATGGAACTGTAGCCAGCGCCTGAGTGGGCGGCTCCGCTCGGGATGACGGTACTTTTGCCGTATGCGATCGACCTGCGGTGAGGAGGGAGCTTTGGCATGATCTTCGGAATTCTGGCGCTCGTCGTGGCTGCGGCGTTCACGGGGGCCGCCCTCTACATAAACGTCGCCGAGCAGCCGGCGCGGCTGATGCTCGACGACCGGGCGATGCTGGTGCAATGGAAGCCGGCCTATGCGCGCGGCTACGCCATGCAGGCGACCCTGGCGGTGCTGGGCTTCCTGCTCGGGGTCGCCGCGTGGTGGATGACGAGCGATTCGATGTGGCTCGCCGGCGCCGTCGTGCTGGTCGCCAACTGGCCCTACACCTTGCTGGTCATCCTGCCGATCAACAACCGGCTCAACGCCATCGACCCCGACCAGGCCGGGCCCGACAGTCGCGAGCTCATCGAGCGCTGGGGACGGCTGCACGCCCGGCGGACGATGCTGGGTGTGGTGGCCAGCATCCTGTTCGTCTGGGCGGCCTGTCAGCCGGTCGGCAACCTGTAGTCCTTGAAGTCCTCGCGCAGCCTGGTCTTCAGGATCTTGCCGGTCGCGGTGTGCGGGATGGCGTCGACGAACTGCACGTCGTCGGGCAACCACCATTTCGCGACCTTGCCGGCGAGAAACTCCAGCAGCTCCTTCTTGTCGACGGTGGCGCCGGCCTTGCGATGCACGATCAGCAGCGGCCGCTCGTCCCATTTCGAATGGGCGACGCCGATCACGGCCGCCTCGGCGACGGCTGGATGGGCCATGGCGGCATTCTCGAGGTCGATCGAGCTGATCCATTCGCCGCCCGACTTGATGACGTCCTTGGAGCGGTCGGTTATCTGCATGTAGCCATCGGGATCGAGCGTGGCGACGTCGCCGGTCGGGAACCAGCCGTCGACCAGCGCCTCGCCACCCTCGCCCTTGAAGTAGCCCGAGGTGATCCACGGCCCGCGCACCATCAGGTCGCCGAACGCCTTGCCGTCGCGCGGCAGATCCTTGCCCGAATCGTCAACGATCTTCATGTCGACGCCGAACGGCGGGCGGCCCTGCTTGAGCCGCACCTCGAGCAGCTCGCTGGCGGAAAGAGCGGCGTGCCTGGCCTTGGGATGATTGACGGTGCCCAGCGGGCTCATCTCGGTCATGCCCCAGGCATGCAGCACCTCGACGCCGAATTCCTTGTCGAACGCCTCGATCATGGCCGGCGGCGCGGCCGAGCCGCCGATCACCGCATACTTCAGGGTCGAGAGCCTGAGGTTGTTGGCACGCATGTGGTTGAGCAGGGCGAGCCACACGGTCGGCACGCCGGCGGTGAAGACGACGCCCTCCTTCTCGAACAGCTCGTACAGGCTGGCACCGTCGAGCGCTGGTCCCGGGAACACCAGCTTGGCGCCGACCAGGGGGCCGCTGTAGGGCAGGCCCCAGGCATTGACGTGGAACATCGGCACCACAGGCAGCACCACCGAGCGGGCCGACAGGCCGAGCGTATCGGGCAGGGCGCTGCCATAGGCGTGCAACACGGTCGAGCGATGATGGTAGAGCACGCCCTTCGGGTTGCCGGTCGTTCCCGAAGTGTAGCAGAGCGAGGAGGCGGTGCGCTCGTCGAACTCCGGCCATTCGTAGGTGCCGGGCTTGTCGTGCAGCAGCTCCTCGTAGACCAGCAGGTTGGGGATATCGAGGCCGGCCGGCAGGTGGGCGCGGTCGGTCATGGCCACGACGTGACGCACCGTTTTGAGCTGCGGCAGCAGCTTCTCGACCGCCGGCAACAGGTTCAGGTCGACGAACAACAGGCGGTCCTCGGCATGGTTGACGATGTAGACGATCTGCTCGGGAAACAGCCTCGGATTGATGGTGTGGCAGACCGCGCCCATGCCGGAGATACCGTAGTAGAGCTCGAAATGGCGGTAGCCGTTCCATGCCAGCGTGCCGATGCGATCACCAGGGTGGATGCCGAGCGCGATCAGGGCCTCGGCGACCTGCCTGGCGCGCGTGCGGGCGTCCCGGTAGGTGTAGCGATGGATATCCCCTTCGACCCGCCGCGAGACGATTTCCGTGTCGCCGTGATTGAGGGCGGCGTGCTCGATGATCTGTTGGATGAGCAGGGGACGGTCCTGCATGAGGCCGAGCATTGGGTCGTCTCTCCGGTCGTGATGAACGGTGCAACTGTGGCGGGATGGAGCCGCTTGGCCTAGGGTGGCCTGGGCATCCTTTGGGGGCAAACGGATGATGCGGTCAAGATACGGGGCGGTCCTGCCGGCGGGCCTCATGGCGATTGCGGGAACGTCCGGGGCCGTGGCGCAGACGGCCTACCACGCGGAGTCCGGCGCCACGCACTCGTTCCTCAAGCTGCTGACCGAGCGCCTCGAGTTCACGTTGGAGCAGGTGCCGGCGCTGGGCAGCCACCTGATGGGACTGCCCGGGCAGATCGGTGGCCGCGGCGCGCTTCTCCTGTTGGGTATCGTGGCGGCGGGCCTGCTGGCGGAACATCTCGTTCGCCTGCTGCTCAGCCGGGCGCGGCTGCGCGGCTTCGACCGGCTGGTCAGTCAGTCGCCGCTGCGCGCCTTCGGCCGGGCCCTGCTGCTCGATGTGCTGGCGCTCGTCGCGTTGGCCATCGCCGGTCGGCTGGTGCTGCGACAGATCGGCGAGCCCGAGAGCGTCGGCTTCAAGCTCGGGCAGCAGGTCTTCCAGGCCCTGCTGTATTGGCGGGCCTTCAACCTCGTGTTCCGGGCATGGCTGCGGCCGACGGCGCCGGAGGGTCGCATCGCTCCGGTCGACGACGCCGCGGCGCGGGGCCTGCTGCACGCGCTCAACTGGGTGATCGTCCTGCCCCTCCTGGGCAGCCATCTCTCCCGGGCGCTCGAAGCGACCGGAGCGAGCCGCGACGTGGTCAGCGCCGCCCTCATGCTCTACGCACCCCTGATCGCGGCCGGCCTGCTCTGGGTGGTCTGGCATTGGCAGAAGGAGATGGCGGCCTGGCTCTCGGCCATGGTGTCCCCGAGCAAGATCGGCCGCCAGCTCAAGCTCGACATTGCCCGTCGCTGGTGGGTCCTGGGCCTCGTCTTCTACACGATGATGGGCCTGGCCGCGGTCTACGCCGCGCTCACCGAGGCGAGCACGGCGTCGCGCGGCCTGACCGTGATCGAATCGGCGCTGATAGCCCTGTTGCTGTTCGAGACGCTGATGCATCGGATCACTCGCCATATCGTCTCCGAGCTGCCCATGGCGGGCGACGTGGTCGCAGACTGCCTGCGCCTGGTCGCCCGGCTCTACGTCGTCATCCTGATCGCCGAGGCCGTGATGGTGAGGGTGCTGGGTGCCGCGACGCCCGAGCAGTGGCTGCCGCACGACCGTGGCGCCAAGATCGCGGCAATCACCGCCGTCGCCATCTATGCGCTGTGGCGATTCATCAAGTTCCGCATGGACTCCTACATCGCTGCCAATCCGCTGCCATCGGCCGACGCGACCGGCGACGCCGAGGAGGACGTCAAGGTGGCGGCCTCGCGCCTGCGAACCCTGATGCCGCTGCTGCGTGCCATGTCCGGTTCCGTCATCCTGGTGGTCGGCGGCTTGCTGGTGCTGTCCGAGCTCGGCGTCAACATCACGCCGCTGATCGCCGGTGCCTCGGTGCTCGGCCTCGCGGTGTCGTTCGGCAGCCAGTCGCTGGTGCGCGACATCGTTTCCGGCGTGTTCTTCCTCGCCGAGGATTCCTTCCGCATCGGCGAGTACGTCGACTGCAGCAAGGTGAAGGGCACAGTCGAGGGCTTCAGCGTGCGCTCGCTGAAGCTGCGGCACCAGAACGGCCAGCTGCATATCGTGCCGTTCGGTCAGGTCGGCCACATCACCAATTTCAGCCGCGACTGGACCGTGGTGAAGTTCAACCTCGCCTTCGCCCCTGGCACCGACGTCGAGCTGCTGCGCAAGACGGTGAAGAAGATCGGCACCGACATGATGGAGGACGCGGCCTTCAAGCCGATCATCCTGCAGCCGCTCAAGATGCAGGGCGTGGTCGACATCAAGGACAGCCAGGTGATCGTGCGCTTCAAGTTCATGACGCGGCCCAAGAACCCCAGCCTCATCCAGCGCACCGCCGTGCGCCGCATGTACGACATCCTGCCGGGTCTCGGCATCCGCTTCGCCACGCCCACCATGACGGCCTATCCGACGACGATGATGCCCGCGGGCGTCCCGGCGAACGTTGCAGCGCCACCGGCACCTGCCCCATCCCCGGCACCGTCCGCCCCGCCGAAACCGCCGGAAGCCAAGGCCGCGGCGGAATAGGGGCCCGTTACTCCTATGAAGATCGGGGCGGGTACCGCCCCGATCTTCTCACCATCGTGGTGCGCGCCGGCGTGCTGGGGGTCTCCCCCGTAATCGGGACGTAGTCGGGGGAGGTGGCCCGCAGGGCCGGAGCCATAGGCGCCAACCTATCGGTTCTCCTCCCCAGCTTCGCTGGGGAGACCCCCAGCCCGCCGGCGCGCACCACGATGCTGAGAAAATGGTGGCGCTGCGAGAGGGAAGCTCATGGCTGGGAGCGCGCCACTGGTGGCGGAGTTTACTCCGC